>Ga0207828_100326_pt1 | contig 20811 bp, 16 predicted proteins | sample TtaePargueraPR_11_FD_187276 | JGI IMG/M metagenome (GOLD analysis project Ga0207828, IMG submission 187276) | Aerobic enrichment media microbial communities from Bioluminiscent Bay, La Parguera, Puerto Rico - Tt and P2 (3) (SPAdes) | ecosystem: Environmental > Aquatic > Marine > Unclassified ...
TGTGCCCGGATGCGACATATAATCCCTTTAAAAAGGCTTGGAAACCTTGCGGAATATCAAATATGCGCTATTTGCTGCCCTAGGACGGGCGAAAATATGGCAATAGACATTACATATTGTACGCAAACAGGCTATAAAACGGTGGTCAGTAAGCGTATTGGTAGGCCAGAGGTTGACAACTGATGAGTCAATGTCCCGTCATTGACATAGCACAGAAAGAGACTTGGGCGCGTCGTGCAACGACGGCCTCCATTGTCATTGCTGCGACACTGATCCTGATCAAGGCTGTCGGCTGGTTCCTGACCGATTCCGTCAGCCTTTTGTCTTCGATGATTGATAGCATGCTTGATGTTGGTACCTCTGTGATCAACTTCATGGCGGTGCGGTCTGCCTGGCGTCCGGCGGATTACGATCACCGCTTTGGCCATGGCAAGGCAGAACCGCTTGCCGGTCTGTTCCAGTCAGCCTTCATGATCGGTGCTGCGATCCTGGTTCTGGCCGAGGCGGCATCACGCATCAACGAACCCAAGACAATTTCCTTTGCTGTCGAAGGCCTTTGGATTATGGGTGTTTCGCTGGTGATGACCATTGGGCTCGTTTTGCTTCAACGCAAGGCGGTGCGGATTTCAGGTTCGGCCGCGGTCGAGGCCGACTCCCTTCATTACAGCAGCGATATCCTGTCCAATCTGGCAGTTATGATTGCCCTGTTTGGCGGTATGTCGGGCCTTGCCTGGGCCGATCCGGCGATTGGCGGGCTGGTTGCGATCTTCCTACTGTATTCCGCGGTCAAGGTTGGCCGGTCGTCGGTCAAGGTTCTGATGGATGCTGAACTGCCCGAATCCGATAGCCAGCGCATCATCGAACTGACCATGAAAAACCCCGATGTCATCGGCATTCATCGACTGCGGACCCGTTCATCGGGCGTGCATCGCTTTGCCGAGATTGAGCTGATCATGGATGGCGGCATGTTGATGCGGGAATCGCACACCATTTGTCATCAGGTGATGGATAGTATCCGTGCGGAATATCCCGATCTGGACATCACCATCCATCCCGAACCGCCCGAAGACATCCACCTTGATGAATTCAGCGGCTATACCGAGGATCCGGAATTCTGGCACACCGGCCGCGCCAAACGTGCCGGTCAACATGATATCCCGGTTAATAACAGTGGCGGCGAAGTCGCTGCCATGGGGCGTTAAACTCTCTATTTGATTGCAAAAGAAAACGACTGACAGTTTCACTGCCAGCCGTTCGTTGTTTTCTGGATGCTGTAAGGGGCGTTAATCCCAGCTCAGCGCACCACCGTTTTGATATTCAATCACCCGGGTTTCAAAGAAGTTCTTTTCCTTCTTCAGATCCATGGCTTCTGACATCCACGGGAACGGGTTATCGACTTCGGCAAATACCGGGGCAAGGCCAAGCTGCCCACAGCGGCGGTTGGCAATAAAGTGCATATATTGCTCACAAAGCTCGGCATTCAGGCCAAGGAAACCGTTGGGCATGGTGTCACGACCATAGGCCGCTTCAAGTTCGGCGGCATCACGTAGCATGCCACGCACTTCTTCCTGGAACTCTGCGGACCACAGATGCGGGTTTTCAGCCTTGATCTGATTGATGACATCAATCCCGAAATTAAGATGGATGCTCTCATCGCGCAGGATGTATTGATATTGCTCTGCGATCCCGACCATCTTGTTACGACGACCCAGCGACAGGATCTGGGCAAAGCCGGTATAGAACCACATGCCTTCGAACACGACATAGAACGCGACCAGATCACGCAGGAAGTCCTGATCGCGTTCCGGCGTGCCGGTGGTAAAGTCCGGATCATCAAGGTGCTTGGTGTAATCAAGTGCCCAGGCGGCCTTGTCCGTGATCGAAGGTACCTCGCGATACATGTTGAACAGCTCACCCTCATCAAGGCCAAGACTTTCAACGATATACTGGAACGTATGGGTGTGAACCGCTTCCTCGAATGCCTGACGCAACAAATACTGACGGCATTCCGGGTTGGTCAAATGGCGATAGATCGCAAGCACAATATTGTTGGCGACAAGGCTTTCTGAGGCAGCAAAAAAACCAAGATTGCGTTTCAGCATCCGGCGTTCATCCTCGGTCAGGCCGTCGCGTGACTTCCAAAGTGCGATATCGGCCTGCATGGAAACTTCGGTTGGCATCCAGTGGTTGTTACAACCGGCCAGATACTTTTCCCACGCCCAGCCATATTTCAACGGCAAGAGCTGGTTCACATCCGCCCGCGAGTTGATCATCGCCTTTTCGCTGACCGATACACGACCGCCGGTACGGTCAATTTCGCCAAGGCCAGTTGCATCGCTGCCCGCATCCCCGGCACCATCAGGTGCCGGTGTTGCAGGTGTATTTGCGGTATTGGTTACAGAAGGGGTTTCGTCTTCGACCCAATCAAGCATGGTTCTCGTTCCCGTTTATGGTTTTACTGGCAGGCTTCGCAATCCGGATCGTCAAGGGAGCATGCCTTGCCCCAGACTTCCCCGCCGGTAATGTCATCTGCATTTGGCGTGCTATCCACCACGGCGGATGGACGCGCCGGAACCGGGGATGGCACAGGAGAAGGCGACGGCGATGTTGTGATTACGGCCGCTTGTGTCGGGCTGGGGGCGGCTGAAACCGGGCTGTTACCAACGGCGTTCAGTTTGCCATCGGTGCCTTTGAGTGTTGATTTCTCAACATGGGTCGCGGCACTGGATCGCAAATAATAGGTGGTCTTAAGCCCGCGCAACCAGGCCAGACGATACAGGTCATCAAGTTTCTTGCCTGACGGGTTGGCGATATAAAGGTTCAGTGACTGCGCCTGATCGAGCCATTTCTGACGCCGTGCCGCGGCCTCGATCAGCCAGGATGAATCAAGTTCGAACGCTGTGGCATAAAGTGCCTTGAGATCGTCGGGGATACGATCAATCTGACCAACACTGCCGTCATAGTATTTCAGGTCGGAAATCATCACTTCGTCCCAGATCCCCCGTTTCTTGAGGTCACGGACAAGCGCAGCATTCACCACGGTGAAATCGCCCGACATGTTCGATTTGACAAACAGGTTGCGATAGGCCGGTTCAATCGACTGGCTAACCCCGCAGATGTTCGAAATGGTCGCTGTCGGGGCAATCGCCATGGTGTTGGAATTGCGCATGCCAATGGACTGAACGCGCCCGCGAAGCATTTCCCAATCCAGACGCTGGATACGATCCACATTCAGCTCATCACGGGTTTCGGCCAGCAATTCGATGGAATCGATGGGCAGAATGCCACGCGACCAGAGCGACCCGTCAAAGCTCTCGTAACGGCCACGCTCCTCAGCCAAATCCACGGATGCGGAAATGGCGTGATAGGAAATCGCCTCCATGCTTTCATCGGCAAACTCAACTGCCTGATCCGAGGCATAGGCAATGCCCATCTTTTGCAAGGCATCCTGGAACCCCATCAGGCCAAGGCCAACCGGGCGATGGCGCAGGTTGGAATAACGTGCTTCTGGGATGGTGTAGAAGTTGATATCGATGACGTTATCAAGCATGCGCATCGCGGTTTTGACCGTCTTTGCCAGCTTGTCATGGTCAAGGCCGTTTTCGGTGACGTGCGCCATCAGGTTGATCGAGCCAAGATTGCAAACCGCAACCTCATCGGCCGATGTGTTCAGGGTGATTTCCGTGCACAGGTTTGACGAATGCACCACACCGCGATGTTGTTGAGGGGATCGGATGTTGCAAGGGTCCTTGAAGGTGATCCACGGATGACCGGTTTCAAACACCATGGTCAACATGCGACGCCACAGGTCAACCGCACGCACGGTTTTGAAATTGCTGATCTGGCCACTGTTGGCCTTGGCTTCGTATGCTTCGTAGGCGGATTTGAATTTTGCGCCATAAAGATCGTGCAAATCCGGGGTGTCATCTGGCGAAAACAGGGTCCACGGACCATCGGCCATCACGCGTTCCATGAACAGGTCCGGCACCCAGTTGGCGGTGTTCATATCGTGGGTGCGGCGGCGGTCATCGCCGGTGTTTTTGCGAAGATCAAGGAACTCCTCGATATCGATATGCCAGGTTTCCAGATAGGCGCACACAGCCCCTTTGCGCTTGCCGCCCTGATTGACTGCAATCGCGGTATCATTGGCGACTTTCAGAAACGGAACCACGCCCTGGCTTTGGCCGTTGGTGCCCTTGATATGCGCGCCAAGACCGCGCACCGGCGTCCAGTCATTACCAAGCCCGCCGGAATATTTCGCCAGCAACGCGTTGTCCTTGACCGACTTGAAAATACCATCAAGGTCATCTGGCACCGTGGTCAGGAAGCAGGATGACAACTGCGGACGGCACGTACCGGAATTAAACAGCGTCGGGGTCGATGCCATGAAGACAAAGGTGGAAAGTTGATCATAAAACTCGATTGCCTTGGCCTCGCGGTCGATTTCGCGCATGGCAAGACCCATGGCGACCCGCATGAAGAAGGCCTGCGGCAATTCAAAGCGCGATCCTTTGACATGCAGGAAGTAACGATCATAAAGCGTCTGAAGACCAAGATACTGGAAGTTCAGATCCCGTTCCGGCTTGATCGCGGCCGCGATCTTTTTCAGATCAAACTTGGCAAGCTCGCCATCAATCAGCCCGGCCTTGATCCCGACTTTCAGGGCCGCCGGGAAATAGGTGACGTAACGTTCGCTCATTTCGGCCTGGGTGGCCTGTTCAGGTCTGCCTGAAACAAAGCTGAGCGCTTCGGAACGCAGTTTATCAAGCAAAAGGCGCGCGCTGACAAAGGCATAATTCGGTTCGCGTTCAACAAGTGTTCTGGCCGCCATGATCGGCGCCAGCGCCAATTCGCCGATGGTCACACCATCATAAAGATTACGACGGGTTTCCTCAAAAATCGGGTCGCTGCTGACCCCTTCAAGCACGCCGCAGGCTTCTGTGATCACGGTGCCGAGACGCTCGAAATCAAGTGGAACCTTGCTGCCGTCCGGCTGGGTCACATTGATCTGCGGAGCATCGGACTTTTTCTTTTTCTTGCGGGCATCAAGCTTGGCGCGCTCACGTGCACGGTCTTCGCGATACAGCACATAGGCACGCGCCACCTTGTGGTGTTCGCTGCGCATCAGGGCAAGTTCGACCTGATCCTGGATATCTTCGATCTGAAGGGTATGACCCGGCGCGACACGACGCAAAAGGGTGGTGGTTACCTGTTCGGCAAGTCCGTCGACAATGTCATGCACGCGATGCGACCCGGATGCGGTTTCGCCCTCTGCGGCAAGGAACGCCTTGGTCAGTGCCGCCTTGATCTTGGCGGGGTCAAAATTGGTCACAGAGCCATTACGACGAATGACCTGATATTCGGTTTGCGATTGCGGTGATGGATTGGAAACGGCAGGCCGTTCCATTTCGACAGTTGCTGACATCGTTAGCCCCAATTTTTTGGGGGCAAAGGCCAAACGGAGGTATGCAGGGATGAATGGCAAAATAATGCCAGATCGCAAGCACTCCACCGGGACACCCCGCCCGTGAATGTTAACTCATGCTCACGGCAGGTCTCCTGGCTTGCGGGTCAATGCATCTTTCAACCTTCCCGAAGCACCAATAGCTTCAGTGGTTATGTTGTGAAAGACACTCACCGCTTACAGTTGCGGGGGCAGCTCCGGATTTGTTTGAAAAAGGCTCAAACGCACCGAATTCCCTCTTAGCCTTCGTGCCAACTCTGTGGTCAACACGAAGGACCGTGATGTCTAGATATTGGGTTCAGTTTTCGTTTTTCGTCAATATATATGTTTTCTTGACAGGATTCCCGGTTTTGGGTGATTTACCGCGAAGCCAAGAATTTCTGCCAAACAGGTCTGATACATAAAAAATGGCGGGTCCCGAAAGACCCGCCTTTTCTTCGTTGGTTTGCTGTGTCGGAACTGGGTGTCGAACGTTACAGAACGGTCAGCATGCTTGCGACCAGCGGGTGACGGACGATGTCCTTGTCACGCAGCTGGACACAGGCGACATCCTCGACATTTTCAAGACGTTCGGACATTTCCGAAAGACCCGACATTTCCGGCAAAAGGTCGGTCTGGTCCGGGTCGCCGGTCAGGATCATGGTCGAATTCCAGCCAAGGCGGGTAACCAGCATCTTAAGCTGCCCGTATGTGCAGTTCTGCGCCTCGTCAATCACGACAAAGGCGTTGTTGAGTGTGCGACCCCGCATATAGCCGATCGGGGCAATCTCGATCGTGCCGTCCGAGATATAGGTCTTAAGGCGCTTGGCCCCCAGACGATCATTAAGCGCATCATAAAGCGGGCGCAGATACGGTGCCATTTTGGCTTCGACGTCGCCTGGCAGGAAGCCGATATTTTCCCCGGCCTCAACCGCCGGGCGGGCCAGAACGATGCGGGCGATATCGCCGTTATCAAGAGCTTCGACGGCTTTGGAAACCGCGATATAGGTCTTGCCGGTACCGGCCGGACCAAGGGCCATGACCAGATTGAAGTTGTCGATGGCATCCATCAGGGCTGCCTGGTTCTCACTTTTCGGGCGGATATTGCGGCGGTAGCTTTGATCGCGTTGTCCTTTCTGTTCTGTTCCGGTCTGTTCTGCCCCGCCAAGCGGGTGCCAATCGGCATTATTTTCATCAAACAGTTCATGAACATTGTTATTAGACTGCTGCGGACGGTTACGACGGCGTGCTGCGCGCTTACCCATGACAATCACCTCAACAAAGTGGCCAAAAAAGCAAAACGCGCCATTCCGTTATGGAAAGGCGCGCATTCAATTTTCATCTTGCGATGGAAGTGGCGGTAGGAGTTTCCGCCGGTCACAACTTGTTGCATGTGCGATCCGGGGGGCGAAAATTCTCGGTTTAAGACGCTTTTTCGCGGCACTCGGGAACTCCTCCTGCGGTCCAGTTATTGACCGTTAGTTGGAATCGTACCCTTATATGCAGTGTCTTGTCACGGGTTTTTGCGCGATTAAATTTTCATGAAACCGGTTTGTGAGTCTTTTCAGATATTTATCCCGCATCTGCGAAGGAAGTTTTTTCCAATCAACCCTGCGTTGGTGTCGCTGAACGCGATGGCAGGGCGGCACTGATCACCCATGCGAGCGTTAAAAACGCGATTGATGTCACAAGGCATCCGACCAACCCGCCATAAAGATACGCCCCCCCCGAAAGCACGGTTCCGGTCAAACGTCCGATGGCGTTCGACATATAATAGAATCCGACATTCATCGCGACCTTGTCGCCCTCGGCATAGGCAAGGATCAGGTAGGAATGCAGCGATGAATTGATCGCAAAGACAATCCCGAACACCAGCAACCCACCCAGAACGGCAAGTTCCGGGGCGAAGTCCTGTGTGATGGCGATGGCAATAGCAGCAGACACGGCAATAAGGGCAGCAATCCAGATTTGCGCGGTTCGGCCATCGGGCTCGCGGGTTTTCGCACGCAGCATCTTCGGCGCAATGGCCTGAATAAAGCCATATCCGATCACCCAAAGCGCCATGTAACTGCCGACCTCGATATGGCCCCAGCCAAGCTCGGACGCTAGAAACACCGGCAAACCAACGACAAACCAGATATCGCGTGACCCAAACAAAAACAGCCGGGCCGCCGACAGCACATTGATCTTGCGATCACGCGAAAACACATCGCGGAACTTCGGTTTCATCGCGCCGGGCGGGCCTGCCATCGCAGAGCCGAGCGATATCGCAACCGCAATCAGGGTCAGCGCAAGGCCCGCTGCCATCGCCAACAACGCACCGGAAAAGCCAAGCCAGGAAAGCAACGCACCCCCCATGAAAAAGCCAACGCCCTTCAACGCATTTTTTGACCCGGTCAAAAGCGCCACCCAGCGGAAAAGCGCCCCTTCGGCATGCGCCGGGACCAGAACCTTGATCGCCGATTTGCTCGACATCTTGGTCAGATCCTTGGCGACCCCCGATGCCGCCTGAAGGCCCATGACATAGGCGACGGACAGGGCCGGGAGCCAATCGGGATTGGTAAAGGACAGGGCGGTCAGCGATGCAATTTGCAATACCAGCCCGGCAAACAGAGTAAAGCGCAATCCGCGTGCCTGCGCCAGCCATCCGCCAACCAGATTGGTAACAATCCCGGCCACTTCATACAGGATGAACAAAAGCGCGATTTCAAAGGCCGAATAGCCCAGCGCATGAAAGTGCAACAGCACCAACATGCGAAGTGCCCCGTCGGTCAGGGTAAAGCCCCAATAGGCCCCGGTGACCAGCGCATAGTTGCGGATTGCGGCCGACATCTTTGCTATTTCCCCAAAAGGTGTTGCGCGACTTTGGCCGCCAAATCCGCCATCCGGCAGACATATCCCCATTCATTGTCATACCAGGCCAGGATTTTGACCTGCCGCTTGTCGATCACCATCGTTGATCCGGCATCGATAATCGAAGACCGGCTGTCATTGAGGTAATCGGCACTGACCAGCGGGCGTTCTTCATAGCCAAGAATACCGGCAAGATAGGTTTCAGATGCCTCACGCATCAGGCGATTGACGGTCTCATTATCGGTGTCTTCTGCGACTTCGAACACGCAATCGGTCAGCGACGCGTTTAGCAACGGGACACGCACGGCAATGCCGTTCAGCTTACCCTTGAGTTCCGGGTAAATCATTGTGATTGCGGTCGCTGATCCGGTGCTGGTCGGGATCAGCGATTGCAGGCACGACCGCGCACGGCGCAAATCCTTGTGCGGCAGATCAACAATCGTTTGGGTGTTGGTCACATCGTGAATGGTGGTGATCGATCCATGCACGATGCCAATCTTTTCATGCATGACTTTGACCACTGGGGCCAGACAGTTGGTCGTGCAACTCGCCGCAGTTAAAAGGTGGTGTTGCGCCGGGTCATAAAGATCATCATTGACGCCATAAACGATGTTAAGCGCGCCTTCCTTGACCGGGGCGGCAACGATGACTTTTTTGACACCCTGATCGAAATAGGGCTGAAGCGTTTCGGGTGTTTTGAACTTGCCGGTGCATTCCAGAACAAGGTCGCATCCCATGCCGACCCAGTCGGTTTCACCCGGCGTGGCATTTTCGCTAAAACTGATCTTGTGCGTCTGATCGATCACTACATGATCGTCTATGCAGGCAACGCCATTGCCCCAGCGGCCATGGACCGAATCAAATTCCAGCAAGTGGGCCGCGGTAACAGCCCCGCCCTTGATTTCGTTGATATGGACAAATTCAAGGTTCGGGTGCCCCCAACCGGCGCGCAGAACCAGACGTCCCATGCGGCCAAAACCATTGATGCCAACGCGAATTTTCCGGCTCATCTCAGGACTCCGTTAGTTTGCGGTTTTTGGTGAGGGGAACCAGCCACGGGTGCGGTTGGCAATGGCGACGAGTGACAGCATCACCGGCACTTCGACCAGCACACCGACCACGGTGGCAAGTGCGGCACCCGATGAAAATCCAAACAGCCCGATGGCGGTTGCCACAGCCAGTTCAAAGAAGTTCGAAGCCCCGATCATCGACGACGGGGCAGCAATTTTATGCTCCACACCCAGCACTTTGTTGGCGACATAGGCAATGGCGGCAATGAAATAGGTCTGCAAAATGATCGGCACAGCCAGAAGGGCAATGATCATCGGCTGGCCAATGATCTGTTGCCCCTGAAAGGCAAACAGCAAGACCAATGTGCTGAGCAACGCAATCATCGAAACCGGCTTGAGTTTGGCATCGAAATCATTGAATGCCGCAACCCCGCCTTTCATCATGCGGTTTCGGATGATTTGACCGGCAATTACCGGAATGACGATAAAGGCCACGACCGAAATGGTCAGGGTTTCCCACGGAATGGTAATCGCCGAAATACCCAGCAACAGGGCGACAATCGGCGCAAAGGCAAAGATCATGATCGTGTCATTGAGTGCCACTTGGGTCAGCGTAAAGTTCGCATCCCCCTTGGTCAGATGCGACCAGACAAACACCATTGCCGTGCAGGGTGCGGCGCCCAACAGGATCAGACCGGCGATGTAACTTTCAATCTGGGCTTCGGGTAGGAGCGGGCGGAACAAAAAGCCGATAAACAGCCAGCCAAGGGCGGCCATGGTGAACGGCTTGATCAGCCAGTTGACCCCCAGCGTCACACCGATCCCGCGCCATTGGCGGCCAACTTCATGAAGCGCGCCAAAATCGACCTTCATCAACATCGGAACGATCATCAACCAGATCAGTACCGTCACCGGCAGATTGATCTCATAGGCGGTCAGGTTGCCAATCGCCTGAAACACGCCGGGGAACATCTCGCCCAAAACAATTCCGACCACGATACTGACAGCAACCCAGATGGTCAGAAAACGTTCAAACAAGTTCATTGGGGCAGATTCATTGTTGGTGTCGCTCATGCTTCCTCGCTGGTCGAGATTTTCCCGATCTTGTCGAGTTCATTTTGAAGCGACAGCCGGTCAAGCGACTTGAACGGTAGGCTGGTGAAGATCGAAATCCGGTTGCGCAACATGCGATAGGTTTCCGCAAATGCCAGGCGTTTTTCTGCTTCGCTACCTTCGGCCTCCGCCGGATCTGGCACGCCCCAATGGGCGGTCATCGGCGAACCGGGGAAAATCGGGCAGTCTTCATTGGCCGTGGCGTCACAAACCGTAAAGACGAAATCAAATTTGATTTCATCCTGACCCGAATAGGTTTCCATGTCTTTCGAGGAAAAAGTCGTCATGTCATGACCCAGGCTTTCCAAAAGGTCACGTGCATAGGGATGTATTTCGCCGCGCGGGTGTGATCCGGCGCTATAGCCAAAGAAATGATCATGACCTTCTTTTTTCAAGATGGCCTCGGCCATGATGCTACGTGCCGAATTGGCACGGCACAGGAAAAGCACGTTATAGGTACCACCAGACATGTCTTTTCGTCCTCTGTACAAGGGGGGTGAACTAACAGCAGCTCTTGTCATTTGCTGGCACGATCCCGCACAGTTCAGGGCGTCCATGGCAGCAGTCATCGGTCAGGAAACTCAGCAGATCACGCATTGCTTCGGGCACGATCCGGTAAATCATGGATCGTCCATCACGTGTTGACGCGATCAGGCCCGCATTGCTCAATGTTGCCAGATGCGAAGACATTGTGTTGTGCGGAACTCCGATTTGACGGGCTACCTCGCCAGCCGGCATGCCGGTTTCCCCGGCGGCCGCCAGCATGCGAAAAGCAGCCAGTCTGTGTTCCTGTGCCAAAGCGGCAAGTGCTGTGATTGCGTTGTTTGTGTCCATATGTCTGGAATTATCGACATATATTCGAGTTGGCAAGTGACAATTGTGTTTCAGCGGCTGTGACGAAAGTCGGTGGTCGATTTTTGAACGCAGAATCAATTGGTTGATGCTGCTCAATAATTTCACTTTAAATAACTAGAAATATAGTTATATTGATCACATGAAAGAAAAAGACATCGCACCGGCCTTTGCCGCATTGGGTCATGCAGCCCGATTGAAGATCTATCGCTTGCTCGTCAAGGCGGGCGATGACGGGCTCAATATTGGTGATATTGGCCGTTTGCTTGATCTTCCGGCATCTACCTTGGCCCATCATCTGGGAACCTTGGTGCAGGCCCGGTTGGTGGCACAGGAAAAGCATGGGCGTGAGACTCGCAACCGCGCTGACTTTGACGTGATGCGCAAAATGGCGGGCTTTATTGCCGATGAATGCTGCAGCGGTGTCGACCTTGATGCTACGTCTGCGGGTCAAATCGGCAAGGAGCCTGAAACGGCAGCATGAGCCTGCCTTTCATTTGGTTAAATGAAACTATAATTCTAGGGATATAGATATGACTGCCCTGACAATGCAACTTCGCCGGATCGGTGTTTCAGCCCGTCAGATTGACCGGGTTCTGTTGGCATTTATTGCCATCTTGCTGGCGGTCTATCTGCTGGACCCGGGACAACTGGTACCAAGCATCGTCTTCACCCTTGACGCGTTTGCGGGAACGGCCCCCTATTTGGCTTTGTCGATTGCGATTGCTGCCTATGCGACGGCAAGCGGGGCGGACAATCTGATATCGCGTGCCTTTGCCGGACATCCGGTGCGTATGGTGTTTACGGCGGCGGCCTTTGGCGCCTTATCCCCATTTTGTTCGTGTGGGGTGATCCCGTTGATCGCGGCTTTGCTTGCGATGGGGGTTCCATTGGCACCGGTTATGGCGTTTTGGTTGGCATCCCCTGTGATTGATCCGGCGATGTTTGTCCTGACGGCTGGGACGCTTGGCACCGACTTTGCCGTGATTAAAATGATTGCCGCCATTGCACTTGGCCTGATGGGCGGGTTTGTCACCATGTGGCTGGTTGGCCGCGGGTTCCTGTCTGATCCCTTGCGCGACGGTGTTGGCAATGGCGGATGCGGTGGGGCGAAGGTCCGTTCGCCCAAAGATGTTGTCTGGAAGTTCTGGCAGGAGCCAGACCGTATCACCAAGTTCCGCACATCAGGGATCGCCAACGTTATCTTCCTGGGCAAATGGATGGCTTTTGCCTTTTTGCTCGAAAGCCTGATGGTGGCCTATGTTCCGGCGGAAAGTGTTAGCGGTCTTTTGGGTGGAACCGGGATTGGCCCGATTGCGATTGCCACCCTTGTTGGGGTTCCGGCTTATTTGAATGGCTATGCCGCCCTTCCGATTATGGAAGGCCTGATATCGCAGGGCATGCAATCAGGGGCGGCCATGGCGTTTTTGGTCGCGGGCGGGGTGTCGTCCATCCCGGCGGCAATTGCCGTCTTTGCGCTGGTAAAACGGCCGGTTTTTGCCCTTTATCTGGCCTATGCGCTGGTCGGTTCGTTCGCAATTGGCGTTATTTCGCAAGTCTGGCTGGGTTAAACCGTCCGCTTCATGTCCGATATGATGATTTCACGGTGGCAATGACGTTAAAAATCGCTACATTGCGCGCCAAGAAATTCATATCGGATTAAAGTTGATAACCATGTCGATGATTGACCAGCAGGTGTCGCGTCGCCGTACCTTCGCCATCATTGCCCACCCGGATGCGGGTAAAACCACCCTGACCGAAAAACTGCTTCTTTTCGGGGGTGCCATTCAGATGGCCGGTGCAGTGAAGGCGAAAAAGGAACAAAAGGGCGCCCGTTCGGACTTCATGAAGATCGAACAGGATCGCGGTATTTCCGTGTCCTCTGCCGTCATGACGTTTGAGTTTGAAAAAAATATCTTCAACCTGCTTGATACGCCGGGCCACGAAGACTTTTCCGAAGACACCTACCGCGTTCTGACCGCCGTTGACTCGGCTGTCATGGTGATTGACGGTGCGAAGGGCATCGAGGCCCAGACGCGCAAGCTGTTTGAGGTCTGCCGTCTGCGTGACGTGCCAATCACGACGTTCGTTAACAAGCTTGACCGTGAAGCCCGTGATTCGTTCGAATTGATTGATCAAATCGAACAGGATCTTGCCCTTGATGTGTCGCCGGTGACCTGGCCGATTGGCTCGGGTCGTGATTTCCATGGCTGTTACGATCTGGTCAATGATCAGCTTCTGTTCATGGAAAAAGGTGGCAATGTCGTCAAGGAAGCCATTCCGATCAAGGGGCTTGATGACCCTAAGCTTGATGAACTGATCCCGGATTACCTTCTGGAAAAGCTGCGCGAAGAAGTCGAAATGGTGCGTGAAATCTGCCCGCCATTTGATTTGCAAAGCTATCGCGAAGGCCATCTGACGCCGGTCTTCTTTGGGTCGGCCGTCAATAACTTTGGCGTGCGTGAATTGTTGCGCGGCATTGGCGAAATCGCACCGACCCCGCGCCCGCAAGAGGCGGCAACGCGTCTGGTTGATGCGGTCGAGCCAAAGGTCGCAGGCTTTGTCTTCAAGGTACAGGCCAACATTGACCCGAACCACCGTGACCGTATTGCGTTTATTCGTCTATGCTCTGGCCATTTCAAACGCGGCATGAAGCTTAAGCATGTGCGTGCTGGCAAACTGATGGCCGTGCATAACCCGATGCTGTTCTTTGCCAATGAACGTGACATTGCCGAAGAAGCCTGGCCGGGCGATATCATCGGTATTCCGAACCACGGCACGCTGCGCATTGGCGATACCCTGACCGAGGGCGAAGACCTTCGCTTCCGTGGTGTTCCGGCCTTTGCACCGGAATTGCTCCAGAAAGTCCGTCTTGATGATCCGCTCAAGGGCAAGCACCTTCAGCGAGCGCTTGAACAGCTCGCCGAAGAAGGCGCATCCCAGGTCTTCAAACCGATGATGGGCGCGGACTGGATTGTCGGCGTGGTCGGGCAGCTTCAGTTCGAGGTTCTCAAGGAACGCATCTCGGCCGAATACGGCATCAAGGTGCATTTCGAACCGACCCCGGCCTATGCCGCGCGCTGGGTGATGGGCGATGATCCGCTTGAAATCAAAAAGTTCCGGGATGCCAACCAGTCGGCCCTATTTGAAGACCATGACGACACACTGGTCTTTATCGCCCGTAACGCTTGGCATCTTGAAACCACACAACGCGACTGGCCGAACCTCAAATTCGAAGCCACCCGCGAACAAAACCTGATTGCTGCCTAATTTTTGCACGCACCCAAATGCAAAAAGCCGCCTTCATCCGAGGGCGGCTTTTTCTTTGTGTGGTTTCGGTCGTTATCTAGTTGCCGATGAAATAACGGCCCACACCGACCAGAACCATGCCGACGGCCATGGCGGCAAACAGGTTGCGCGCAAGCGCCATGGTAATCACGGTGGCGGCTGCCCCGGCAATGCCAATCGCACCTGCCGAAAGCGCGCTTGGTACCCAGACGGAAATCAAAACTGCACCGGGCAGGCGTTCAAGCACATGCGCCCAGCGGCCATGTTGCGGCAAACGGTCCGCCATCAAAAGCCCACCCAGACGCATGCCATAGGTGACCGCCGCCATGCCGAGGATGGTCAGAACGGCTTCCAGGCTGAAACTTGTCAGATCAGGGAACTGGGTCATTTGCCCGTCTCCATTGCAGTTTCCGTAACAGCTGCACCTTCTTGCGCGCCGTAAGCATCCCGGCCTTCAACGGCAAATTCGGCCTCAAGGCTGTCATCATCCATGTCTTCGCGCCATGTCAGGGCGGCGACAAGGACACCCGCACCGGCACCGGCCAGGATCGACCAGGTGCCGGGCAGGGTGTAGTGGCCAATGACGGATCCGATCGCGGCGGCAATCCATGGCGAAAGGTCAACCATGCCCTTCCACATGCCAATGGTCAGCGCGGCAAAAACGGCGGTAAAAGCGAAATCAAGCGCATAGACCTCCGGGTCGGGAATACCCCCGCCCAGAAGGTATCCCACCGTGTTGCCGGTCGCCCAGACCACACCCAGGAAAATCCCGCCGCCCAGCAAGAAGCCCGGATTGGCAAGGTCCTTTTGCGTCATGGTCACGGCCCAGTTTTCATCGGCCACCATATGCATGCCGGTGATCTTGACCCACAGCGGCCGCCCGCGAAACACCGGGCGCAGTGACGCCCCGATCAGGATGTAGCGCATATTAATCACGGCCGTTGCGATGATGATGGTCGCACTGGGCACGGTTTCACGCCACAGATCGACGGAAACAAACTGTGCCGATCCGGCAAAGACCGTCAGGCTCATGAAAAGAAGTTCGCCCAGCGACAATCCGCGTTGGGCTGCAAGCACACCCAATACTGCGCCAAAAATGATGGTGCTGGGCAAAAGCGGCAGGCAGGCAAGTGCGCCGCGTCTGATGGTGTCAGGGTCGAAATGCCCAACTTGGGCAGGTCCGGGGCGTGACATTTCCGACATTTCCTATCTTGTTCTCGCCAGTTCATTGTGGGGGCGACCGGCGATTTCTGGTGGGCGAGGAGCCATTTGCTTCAGGCTCCAATATGGACCCAATCAGATAGGGGGTATTGGACGATATTGCTATTGCTGTTTTAGGTGTGCCCGGCAGCAAAATCATCAATCAGCATTTCAAGGAAAAGCCGTGTAATCGGATCGGGTTGCTTGCTGTCATCAAGGCTTGCCTGAAAGGTGACTTTGACCTTCAACCGATCTGGCAGCACCATGCGCATACGCCCGGCATCGACAAACTGCCTGGCGTAATGTTCGGGCAGATAGCCCAAAAAGGCGCCTGACAGGATCAGGCGTGCCTCGGCCTCCATGTCCGAGACGGTGGCATGCGGGCGCGAAATGGCGAATTCCTTCAAGTCCCGCCCCAACCAGGATTTACGCCCGATCAGGCGATAACGCCGGATTTCATCAATATCGATGTCCGCATCATCCAGCGCAAAAAGCGGATGGTCTGATCCGCAATAAAACCGGTGGATCTCGTCATAAAGCGGGATATAGCGCAAACCCAGAACGGTTTTCGGAAAGCTGCATATACCGATCTGGATATTGTCAGTCACCACTTCGCGCAGCAAATCATTGGGCGGATAGGTCACAACATTCAGCGTCACATCCGGTGCGCGTTCCATAAAGCGCGCAATGGTCTTTTCGATCCGCCGCGCCCCCGGATCGGTGATAGTGTTATCGGTAAGCCCGATGGTCAGTGTGCCGCTCAGTTTATCGCGGAGCGCCCGCATCTTGGTTTCATATTGCGCGACCGATTTAAACAGTCGGTGGGCTTCTTCAAACACCACCTGGCCTTCGCGTGTCAGGGCAAAACCACCCCGCCCGCGTTTGCAAAGCGTAAAGCCCAGTCTTGTTTCAAGGGCGGTGACATAGCTTGAAATTGTTGAAAGTGACAGATTGAGATCACTTTGCGCCGCGGCAAAACCCCCGGCCTCGACAATGGTCAGGAAGATGCGCAAAAGCTTGAGATCGGCCTGTTCCGTGATCATCGGGCGGGATCCATGGGTAAGTAGTCATTACTTTGAGGATTGCCAAAGTAAAGTTCAGAAATACGTGATTTTTCCGGGCATGGCAATTTGATCTGATCGGGCCAACAGAAAAATCGGGCCATCGATTGATACCGTATCGAACCGATGTGCCACTTCAGGAGGTCCCATGTTCACAGACGACAAGCTTGCAAAACTGCGTGAAAAATACGGCAGCGCCAAGGTTGCTGACATCTTTGATCCGCATTTCCGCGAAGTGGCGGCATCGCAATTTTCCGAAAGTGGCGGGCGCAAATGGCCGTTTGCCGGGGTGCCGACTTTCCTCGATGCGCCGTTTTTCGCCGATGCCGAGCGTGAGAATTTTGCAGACCTCGACGTCGCACTCGTTGGCGTGCCGATGGATCTTGGGGTGAGTAACCGTGCCGGTGCCCGTCTTGGCCCGCGCGCGGTGCGCAATATCGAACGCATCGGGCCGTATGAACATGTCCTTCGCATGGTGCCCGGTGCCATGGCCCGCATTGCCGATATTGGCGATGTGCCGTTCAGAAGCCGCTATTCGCTCGAAAGCTGCCACGAAGATATCGAGGCCTATTTCAGCAAGATTGTCGGGGCTGGCGTCATTCCGATTGCGGTCGGTGGCGATCATTCGATCAGCTACTCGATCCAGAAGGCGGTGGGCAAGGATCGCCCGGTTGGCATGATCCATCTTGATGCCCATTGCGATACCTGCGGGGCCTATGACGGTTCGCGCTTCCATCATGGCGGCCCGTTCCGCGAGGCGGTCATGGATGGCGTGCTTGATCCGGAACGCACCATTCAGATCGGTATTCGCGGCCCGTCGGAATATATCTGGGAGTTTTCCTATGACAGCGGCATGACCGTCATCCACGCTGAAGAAGTGCCGAAAATGGGCATTGATGCGGTGATCGCCAAGGCCCGTGAAGTGGTCGGCGATGGCCCGGTTTATCTGTCCTTTGATGTTGATTGCCTCGATCCATCCTTCGCGCCGGGGACCGGCACACCAGAAGTCGGTGGCCTGACCTCGCGCGAGGCACTGGCGATTTTGCGAGGGCTCAAGGGGCTTGATTTTGTCGGTGCCGACGTTGTCGAAGTCGCCCCGCAATATGATGCCACCACCAATACCGCCCATATCGCGGCACAGGTCCTGTTCGAAGAACTGTGTCTGGTGGTCGATGCGATGAAACGCCGCGCCGCTGGCGCGTAAATACAACTGATGTCGCCTGGCCAAGATAAGAGTATGACGGGCAGGTGATGTCGGTTTTGTGCCGGTTTAGGGATCAAGACTTGCGATAAACGCGCCGGGGCTGACGCCCCACATCGCCTTGAAATGCCGGTTCAGGTGACTTTGGTCGGCAAAGCCGGTTGCCGCCGCCGCATCGGCAATGCTTGCCCCGTCAAACAGCAACCGCTTGGCCCGCCGTAACCGCATGTGATTGAAATAGGTATGCGGCGGAAGCCCGGTCGCCGCGCGGAACACGCGCAGCAAATGAAACCGGCTGAGCCCGGTAATCATGGCAAGATCATCAAGCGATATATTGGCATCCAGATGTGCTGCCATATAGTCAATCACCGCCCGAACACGTTTGTCCTCTGACCCCGGCTGATACAGATAGGGCGGGGCATCGGCATGGCGCAGCGCAAGGCGGGCGGCGCTGTAAAGAAGCTGACTGTCGCGCTCCAACAAGCTGTTGCTGCCGTTGCTGCCATGGTCATTCGGGCGAAACAGGCGGTGCAGGCCTTGCAGTTGCAAATGCAATTCCGGGTCGTTGACGACACAGGACCCAAAAAACGGCAGGCCGCTGTTTTTGGGCGAAAGCTCCGTCACCAGATCGCTAAACACCTTCGGGTCGATGAACATGATCTGGTATTGATAGCCATCCTCGGATGCCGGACTACCATCATGAACCTGCATCGGGTTCATCATCAAAAGCTGCCCGCGGGCGGCAACATAATTTGTCCCGCGGGTCGTGAACTGCTCCGCCCCGTTCAGGACCGTGCCAAACGCGTAATAGTCGTGGCTGTGCTTGGGGAAAGAGAAATTCTTGTAATCAGCTTCGAACATATCAATGCCGTCGGCTGCCCGCCAGTGGCGGGCAATCTCGCGGGGGCGGCCGGTCGCCGGTCGCGATGATGTCTGGCGACGCTGGGCTGCCGTGTTCTGTCGCGCGGCACTGTTCATAAGGCCATTATAACGCCAAGGCCGGGTGCCAGCTTGTACAATATTGTCATCGTGACATTTTAATTGGCATCATTCCAAAAAAGTCGCCGGAGGCCCGAGCAACTTTGCGGTGGATGGTCGAGTCGCGGTCGATTTTTGGAAATCCGCGGTGTTGAAGCCCTTCGAAACGGATAATGACCTTCGTCCAATTGTATAATGCGATGTTCATATGAACATTTTTGAGTGGTCTGAATGTTGTTTTGCGCCACGCAAATGACCATCTGGCACCTTGTTTGATCGACAAATGCGGGTTTCATCCAACTGTTACAAAACCGCGTTCTGCACACATGTATGAATCGCGCCAAACGTAAATTTTGCTGTTTGGATGTCCCATGTTTCTTGATCGCATTCGTATCGGATCGCGCATCTTCGCCGGTTTCTTTGTTCTGGTTGTTCTGCTGGTTGGCCTTTCTGCCCTGTCATCGACCTATCTTCTGGGCTTTGGCGCGCACGCTGACCGCATTGCCAAAAGTACCGGTCTTGTCGGGCTTGCCAATGACTATGCACTGCGTCTGGAACGTCTTTCCAACCAGGTCCTGTTGTATGCCCAGACTGTCGATCCGACGGATCGCGAAGGCATCACCACCATGCGCGAGGCGGCCGAGCAAAGCGGTGCCACCCTTGTCACCCAGCTGCGTCAAAACGGCGACACAGGTCGCGCAGATGCGCTTGAAAGCCTCAGTGCCGATTACATCGCAACGCTGGAACCCCTCGTACTGCGGGCTGAAAACCTGTCGGCGGCATCGGAAACCATGCTGCTTGGCGCCAATCAGCTTGGCAAATCTGCAAGCCAGCTTGAAGATTTCATCGCCAAGCGCGATCCTGTGATCGCCGAGAAATATGCAGATAAGCTTGGCGCGGCCAATCTGGCTGCCATCGTCAATTCCCTGCAATTCCCGATCCTGCGCACAGCGGACTCACTTGATGCCGCCCGCACGCAGACCTCGGCCCTGACCGATCTTCAGGAAGAAATCAAAGCGTCTTTTGACGGTCTGACGCGTAACGAGAAAAAACTGTTCTCCTACGCGATCCGCGACAATGACTTGCTGAAACAGGGTGCGAACCAACTGGAAGCCTCGATCGCCGGGTTCCGTCAATCGATGGATGACTTCAAATCCGCCGTCCGTGAAGTTCAGACCATCACCCAGAATATCCGAACAGACGCCATGACCAATCAGACCGCCCTGGTCGAGGCCGCCCACAGCCAGTCGGAAAATTCGGCCCTGACCAACATCGTGGTTGCCGCCATCGGGGTTCTGATTGCCGTCGCCCTTGCCCTTGGCATCGCGATGAGTATCTTGCGTCCGCTGCGTCGGGTGAATGGTGACATGACCCGGCTCAGTGAAAACGACACCGATATCGCCCTTGCCGATATCAAGCGCCGTGATGAATTCGGGGCGATGTCACGCACGGTGGCGATTTTCCGGGAAAATGCGCTCAAGATCGAAAAAATGGCCGAAGAACGCATCACCCTTCAGCGCATCGAGGAAGAAAAGCGTCGTGCATCGCTTGGTGCAATGGCCGAGACGATTGAGGGCGAAACCACCGGTCTTGTCAAATCGGTCAATCATCAGGTGACCCGCATGCGCGAAGCCGTGGTCGAAGTTGCGGCCGCTGCCGAACGCGTCACCGATCAAACCGAAACTGCAACCAGTGCCGCACACGACAGCCAGTCGCATTCCAATGCCATCGGCGATGCCGCCAATCGTCTGCGCGAAGCCATCGTCTCAATCGCCAACCGGGTCGAACACCAACGCGAAATCGCCCAGAATG
>Ga0207828_100327_pt1 | contig 20549 bp, 22 predicted proteins | sample TtaePargueraPR_11_FD_187276 | JGI IMG/M metagenome (GOLD analysis project Ga0207828, IMG submission 187276) | Aerobic enrichment media microbial communities from Bioluminiscent Bay, La Parguera, Puerto Rico - Tt and P2 (3) (SPAdes) | ecosystem: Environmental > Aquatic > Marine > Unclassified ...
GCCGCTTAAACTCGGCGCTAAATCGCTTTCGTCTTGCCATGGTCCACCTCCAAAACGCATTATCGCGCTTAACTAGGTGGTCCGAAATGCTGGGGCCAAACCAAGTAGCGGTCAGTCTACCCTGAAAGCTTTGTACGACCGGTACCGGGTCCAAAGCGGTCATCGATATCGATCTCCGACGCTTTTGATTGCAATCCGACAGTTCCAATTGTCAGAAACCAGGGTTCTCTTATACCGCGATTACTCCACCGTCACCGACTTCGCCAAGTTCCTCGGCTGGTCCACGTCCGTGCCCTTGAGTACCGCAACGTGGTACGAAAGCAGCTGCAGCGGCACCGTATAGACGATCGGCGCGATCAGCCGGTCCGCGTGCGGCATGGCGATGACTTTCATCCCTTCTTCCGGCTTGATGCCGGTTTCGCGGTCGGCGAACACGTAGAGCTGTCCGCCGCGGGCGCGGACGACCTGCATGTTCGACTTCAGCTTGTCGAGCAGGTCGTTGTTCGGCGCCACGACGACGACCGGCATCTCCTCGTCGATCAGAGCGAGCGGGCCGTGCTTCAGCTCGCCGGCGGCGTAGGCCTCGGCGTGGATGTACGAGATTTCCTTGAGCTTCAGCGCGCCTTCCATGGCGATCGGCCACATCGGGCCGCGCCCGAGGAACAGCGTGTGCTGCTTCTCGGCGAAGTCTTCGGCCAGGTCCTTCAGCATGTCGTTCATCTTCAGCGCCTGGTCCGACGCGACTGCCGCGTGCGTCAGGTGCTTGACGAACTCTTTCTCCCGCGCCGCATCAAGGCCGTGATGCCGCGCGAGCATCAATGTCACCAGCAGCACCGATAGCAGCTGCGTCGTGAACGCCTTCGTGCTTGCCACGCCGATCTCCGGCCCCGCCTGCGTCATCATGACGAGGTCCGATTCGCGCACCATCGAACTGTGCGCGCTATTGCAGATCGTGAGCGTACCGAGGTAGCCCGACTCCTTCGCCAAACGCAGCGCTTCGAGCGTGTCCGCCGTCTCGCCGGATTGTGACAGCGTGACGAACAGCGTGTTCTTCGGCACCACGACCTTGCGGTAGCGGTATTCGCTTGCGATCTCGACCTGCGTCGGTATGCCGGCGATCGATTCCAGCCAGTACTTGCCGACGCAACCCGCGTGGTAGCTGGTGCCGCACGCGACGATGTGGATGTTCTCGACCTTCGGCAGCAGGTCCGCGGCGCGGGGGCCGAGCGACTGCGGTACGACCTGCTGGTTCTCGACGCGCCCGTACAGCGTGTCGGCGAGCGCGCTCGGCTGCTCGAAGATCTCCTTGAGCATGAAGTGCCGGTACGGCCCCTTCTCGGCCGACTCGGTGTCCCATTGCGTCTCGTGCACCTCGCGCTCGACTTGCGTGCCTTCGGCGTCGAAGATCGTCACGCCATCGCGGCGAATCTCCGCGATGTCGCCCTGCTCGAGGTAGATGAAGCGCTGGGTCACCGGCAGCAAGGCCGGCACGCCGCTCGCGACGAAGTTCTCGCCGAGACCGAGACCGATGACGAGCGGGCTCGCGACGCGGCTCACGACGATGCGATCCGGGTCCTCGCTGTCGACGACGAGCAGCGCATAGGCGCCCTCGAAGCTCGACGTCGCTTTCGTGACCGCCTCGACGAGGTCCAGCCCCTGCTTCAGGTAGTCGTGCACGAGGTGCGCGGCGACCTCGGTGTCCGTTTCGGAGGCGAACGTGTAGCCCTTCGCCTCGAGGTCGTCCTTGATGACCTGGAAGTTCTCGATGATGCCGTTGTGGATGACGGCCACGCGCTTGTCCGACAGGTGCGGGTGCGCGTTCGCCTCGGTGACGCCGCCGTGCGTTGCCCAGCGCGTGTGCGCGACGCCAATCCGGCCGTTGAGCGGGTTCGCGGCGAGCTTCTCCTGCAGTTCGGAGACCTTGCCCACGGTGCGGCACAGGCCGATTGCGCCCCCGTTGTCGACGACGGCGACGCCGGCCGAGTCGTAGCCACGGTACTCGAGACGGCGCAGGCCCTCGACGAGGATGGGGACGATGTTTCTTTCGGCGACCGCGCCGACGATTCCGCACATACCTGGCTAACTCCCTTTTTTCACCGGGCGTTTCCAGCCCTTGATCGAAACCTGCTTCGAGCGCTCCAGCGCCAGTTCCTCGTCGCCGACCGGCTTCGTGATCGTCGAGCCGGCGCCGATCGTCGCGCCCTTGCCGATGTTCACCGGCGCGACCAGCATGCTGCCCGATCCGATGAATGCGCCGTCGCCGATCACGGTGCGGTGCTTGTTCGCACCGTCGTAGTTGCAAGTGATGGTGCCTGCGCCGACGTTCACGCCGGCGCCGATGTCGCTGTCGCCGATGTAGGTCAGGTGGTTGACCTTGCTGCCAGCGGCGACACGGCTTTTCTTGATCTCGACGAAGTTGCCGACTTTCACGTCGTCGGCCAGTTCCGCACCGGGCCGCAGCCGCGCGTACGGGCCGAGCTCGCACTGTGCGCCGGTCGTCGAGCCCTCGATATGGCAGTTTGAATGCACGAGGGTGCCCGGTCCCAGGCGGCTGTCACGAATGAGGTTGTTGGATTCGACGTGCACGCCGTCGCCGAGCGTCACGTCGCCTTCGAAGACCGCGTTCACGTCGATGAACACGTCGCGCCCGCACGTGAGCGTGCCGCGGATGTCCACGCGCGCCGGGTCGGCGAACCCGACTCCCTCGGCCATCAGGGCGTCCACGAGGCGCCGCTGCAATGCCCGCTCGGCTTCCGCGAGCTGCTTCCTGTCGTTGATGCCCATGACGTCTTCCGGATTCGGCGCCTTGACGCCGTGCACGCGGACCCCGTCCGCGACGGCCATCGCAATCACGTCGGTCAGGTAGTACTCGCCCTGCGCGTTGTCGTTGCCGAGCCGGGCCAGCCAGTCCTTCAGGCGCCGCGCCGGGGCGAGCATGACGCCGGTGTTGATCTCCCGGATCGCACGTTCTTCGGCGTTCGCATCCTTTTGCTCGACGTTGCGCACGACTTCGCCGTCGTTGCGGACGATGCGTCCGTAGCCGGTCGGGTCGTCCATGTCGACGGTCAGGATCCCGAGGTCGTCGTCGCCGGTGATGTCGAGCAACGGTTCGAGCGTCGACGGGCGCATCAGCGGCACGTCGCCGAACAGGATCAGGACCCGGCTGCCGTCGTCGGTGCCCGGCATGGCCTGCAGGACGGCGTGACCGGTCCCGAGCTGCTCCGCCTGCAGCGCCCAGCGAAGGCCGAGGCCGTCGAACGCGGCCTTGACCGCGTCGCCGCCGAAACCGTGGACGACACACACGTCGTCGGCGCCCAGCGTGCGCGCGCAGTCGACGACGTGGCCCAGCAGCGGCCGGCCGGCGAGGGGTTGCAGGACCTTGGGCAGGGACGAGCGCATCCGCGTGCCCTGTCCCGCGGCAAGTATGACGATGCTGAGGCCCAACCGGGTCTCCTTCGGCGTGGCGGGAGGTGTGGGTGCGCATTTTAGTGTTTATCCCGGGACGGCGCACGATCGGCCGCCCGGAGTGTGAATCCGGTCCCGGTTCCTGCCTCGAACGGCGTCGCTTTCAGGCCGGATTCAGCGTCCCGGGGTATGCTCGGGCGATGTTTCGCGTCCTGCCACTCCTCGCCCTCCCGGCCCTGCTGGCGCTCGCCGCCTGCAACCGGACCATCTACACGGTCGATGGCGTGACCGACGGGGACACGTTCTACCTGTCGCAACAGGCGATGTTCAGCGACGACCCGGCGACGCAGAGCTGGGTGACGTACAGCCTGGCGAAGAGTGCCTGCCAGCTCGAGGTCGGCGGGCCGATCCCGTCCCGGGTGAGCACCTACGGCTGCGAGTTTCAGGCACGCCAGCTGCTGCTCGTACGCTGGGAGCAATACCGGGTCGTCGACCCGGCATCGGCGGACGACTACCTCGACGCGCTCGCGGGCGTCCGGGACGCCGGCTTCCTGGACGAGTACGTCGTTCACTACTTCGGTCGACGGAGCTGGCAGGTGCCGGCGGAGGTGAACCTGCAGGCCTTCGATGCCTGGCGCCGCGGGCACCTCACCGGGCACCGGCCGGTCACCCGCATCACCGGCTCGTGGAATTATGCGGACGCCGGCCGTACTATCGGGGCGACACCTTTCCCGGAACAAGAAGAATAAGCACCGAGAACATTATTTTTGCCGGCGTCGCGATCTACATCGCCATCATGGTGGCGGTGGGCATCTACGCGGCGCGCCGCACGCACTCGGCGGCGGAGTTCATCGTGGCGGGCCGGACCCTGCCGCTCTGGCTGTGCACGGCGACGATCATCGCGACCTGGTTCGGCGGGGGCATGATGATCGGCGGCGCCGGCGCCGCCTACGACGACGGCATGCTGGGCGTGATCGCGGACCCGTTCGGCGCGACGCTGTGCCTCGTACTGTCGGGCCTGTTCTTCGTGCGCATCTTCCGGCGGCTGAAGCTGTTCACGTTCGTCGAGTTCGTCGAGCAGCGCTTCGGCAAGACCGCATCGTTCATCGCGTCGCTGGCCGGGCTCGCGTCGAGCATTTTCTGGGTGGCCGGCATGCTGGTCGCGTTCGGCATCGTGTTCGAAACGCTCACCGGCATCCCGAAGGTCACCGGCATACTGGGCGGTTCGGTCGTCGTGATCCTGTACACGACGATGGGCGGCATGCTCGCGGTCGCGCTGACCGATTTCGTCCAGCTCATCGTCATCGCGGTGGGTCTCGTCATCCTGTTCGTCGTCGTGCTGGTCGATGCCGGCGGCTGGGCGCCGATCGCCGACCGGCTTCCCGAGCACACGTTCCGGATGCTGCCGATCGAGCACAGCGGCGAGCAGTGGCTGAACTACCTGCGTGCATGGATGATCTTCGGCATCGCCGATATTGCCTCTCAATCCCTGATGGGGCGCGCCCTGGCCGCGAAGTCGGAAAACGTCGCGCAACAGTCGTTCCTGCTCGGCGCGGTGGGCTATCTCGGCTTTGCGATGGTGCCGGTGCTGCTCGGCATCATCGGCTCGGTGACGCTGCCCGGGCTCGCGGACTCCGAATCCGTCATCCCGGCGCTCGCGTTCGAGCACCTGCACCCGGTGGCGATCGCCGTGTTCGTCGGCGCGATACTCGCCGCGATCATGAGTTCCTGCGACAGCGCGCTGCTTGCCTCGGCGAGCATCGTCAGCACGAACCTGCTGCCGTTCGTGAAGAATGACCCTTCCGACCGGCTGCAGCTGTCCGTCGTGCGCTGGGGCATCCCGGGCTGCGGCGTGATCGCGGTCGCCATCGCGCTGAACGCCCAGGTCGTGTTCGACACGATGCTCGACGCGAACCTGCTGATGCTGTCCGCGGTCATCGTCCCGTTCATCCTGGGCGTCTGGTGGAAACGCGCGAACCGGGCCGGCGCACTGTGCGCGATGTTCGCCGGTATCGTGAGCTGGATCGTGACGTCGATCTATTTCCCGGCGCTGCCCGGGGACTTCATCGGCCTGGGTGTGTCGCTCGTGACGATGTTGATCGCCGTGCCGCTGACGCAGACGCTAGATCCGCCACGGCCGCTGGTCGACCGGGACGGCAACCCGGTGGATCTCTCGCACCGGATCGCGTAAAGGACGAGGCTTGTGCTTCCGCGCGGCGCGGTAGCAGCGCCGGCCTACTTCAGCAACCAGGCCACCAGCATGCGGATCTGGGCGTCGTCGAGACGCTCGCCGAAGGCCGGCATTTCACCGTTCCGCCCGTTTGCCACGCTCGCGTGTATGGCGTCCCGCGTGCCGCCGTACAACCACACGTCGTCGGTCAGGTTCGGCGCGCCCAGCGCCGCCATGCCGGTGCCGGTCGGTCCGTGGCACGCGATGCAATACTGCTGGTAGATGGCTGCGCCCGGGTGCTCGCCCGCCGGCCCGTCGCCGAGCGATGCCACGTAGTCGACGACCTGGTCGACGCCGTCGGCGCCGATCGTATCGGTCCACGACACCATCACCGCCTGCCGGCCGTCGCGGATGCTGCGTTCAACTTCCGCGGCGCTGCCGCCCCATTGCCAGTCGTCGTCCGTCAGGTCGGGAAACAGGTCGGCCTGCCCGGCGGCATCGTAACCGTGGCACACGGCGCAATTGCGGTTGTAGATGCCCTGGGCGGCGCGCATCGCTTCCGAATCGCGCTGCAGCAGGTTGATGCTCATGCCGGCGATCGACGCCCGGCGGGCGCCGAAATGCTGCTCGAAATCGTGCTGGCGCCCTTCGAGATGGTGACCCATCGACCAGTCGAGCGCGCCGCGGTAGCTGCCGAGCCCCGGGTACAGCATCAGGTAGATCGCACTGAAAATCAGCAGGGCGAGCGTCAGCCAGAACCACCAGACCGGCGCGGGCGACGATCCTTCGCGCAGGTTCTCGTCCCAGACCGCATCCTCCGCCTCCTGCGGACCGGTATCGACGAACACGACGCTGACCATCACCCACAGCAACCCGATGATGCTGATGATCGTGACGACGGCGATCCACCCGCCCCAGAATTCGTTCGGCATGTCACTCATCGAACACCTCGTCCGCGAGCGGGATGCGTGCGGCCGCGTCCAGCGAATCCCGGTTCGTACGGAGCGACACCCAGACGACGACGATCACCATGAACAACATGACGACCATGTCACCGCCGAAGATGAACCAAGCCATCATTCGGACGCGCCCTTGTCGCTGAACGTGCCGAGCACCTGCAGGTACGCAATGAGTGCGTCCATTTCGGTCCGGCCCTCCAGCGCCGCCGCGGCGCCGGCGACGTCCGCGTCGCTGTACGGGTGCCCGAGTTTCTGCAATGTGCGCAAGCGAGCCTCGATGTCGCCGCGCCCGTCCGCTGGCCGCGTGTCGAGCCACGGGTAGGCCGGCATGATCGAGTTAGGCACGACGGTTCGCGGGTTGATCAGGTGCACGCGATGCCAGGCATCCGAGTACCGGCCGCCCACGCGGTGCAGGTCGGGGCCGGTGCGCTTCGAGCCCCAGAGAAACGGCCGGTCGTAGACGAACTCACCGGCTTCCGAGTGCGCGCCGTAGCGCGCGACCTCGGCGAGCAGCGGCCGGATCTGCTGGGAATGGCACGTACTGCAGCCCTCGCGGATGTACAGGTCGCGGCCCTCCAGTTCGAGCGCCGTGTACGGCCGTGCATTCGCGGTCGGCGTACTCAGCGATTCCTGCAATACGCTGGGCAGCACCTGCACGAGACCGCCGATCGCGGAGACGAACAGGATGCCGAAGATCAGCAGGCCGGCGTTCTTCTCCAGGCGGTGATGGATGTCGGCAGCGCTCATGCGCGCACCTCCGGCGGCCGCGCCACGACGATCTTGTGCCCGCGGATCGTCATGATCAGGTTCCACGCGAGCAGTACGCCACCGGCAAGGAAGATCGCGCCGGCGACGAAGCGGATCAGGTAGTACGGGGGCATGCTGGCCATGATGTCCTTGAAGCTGAACATCGGCTCACCGAGATCGTCGAGCGTGAGCCACAGTACGCCCTGCGAGATGCCGGAGGCCCACATCGGCAGGATGTAGAGCATCGTGCCGGCGAGTGCCATCCAGAAATGCAGGTTCGCGAGCCGGACGCTGTAGAGTTCGCGTCCCACGAGCCGCGGGACGAGGTAGTAGAACGTGCCGAACGTGATCATCGCGTTCCAGCCCAGCGCACCGGAGTGCACGTGGCCGACGGTCCAGTCCGTGAAGTGGCTGATGACGTTCACGCTCTTGATCGCGAGCATCGATCCCTCGAAGGTCGCGAGTCCGTAGAACGCGAGCGCGAGCACGATGAACTTCATCGCCGGGTCGCTGCGCACTTTCTCCGCGGCGCCACTGACCGTCATGATCGCGTTGATCATCGTCGCCCACGACGGGGCCAGCAGGATGATGCTCATCAACATGCCGAGCGTCTGCACCCACTCCGGGATCGAGTTGTAGTGCAGGTGATGCGGCCCTGCCCAGATGTAGCTGTAGGTAAAGGCCCAGAACGCGACGATCGACAGCTTGTAGCTCCAGATCGGACGATCGGCCTGCTTCGGCAGGAAGTAGTACAGCATGCCGAGGAAGCCGCCCGTCAGCAGGAAGCCGACGGCGTTGTGGCCGTACCACCACTGCACGATCGCGTCCTGCGCGCCGGCATAGATCGAGTAGGAGCGGGTCATCGACACTGGCAGCGCCAGGCTGTTCACGATGTGCAGCATCGCGATGACGATGATCAGGCCGCCGAAGAACCAGTTGGAGACGTAGATCAGCTGCACGCGCCGCCGCGCGATCGTGCCGAAGAAGACGATGGCGAAACAGACCCAGATGGCGGCAATCGCAACGTCGATCGGCCATTCGAGCTCGGCATACTCCTTGCTAGTGTTGAAACCGGCGAGCAGGCTGAGGCCGCCGACGATGACGATGAGCTGCCAGGCGACGGCGCAGAACCAGGCGAGGCCCGGGGCGAACAGGCGCACGTGGCAGGTACGCTGGACACTGTAGAACGCCGTGCCCATCAGCGCCGACACGCCGAACCCGAAGATCACGCCGTTCGTGTGCAGCGGCCGCAAGCGGCCGAAGGACAGCCATGCCTGCCCGAAATCGAGGCCCGGCCAGATGAGCTCGGCGGCGACGTAGACACCGGCCGCCATGCCCGCGACGGACCAGCCGATGGCCGCCATGACCAGGAACAGCACCGCGCCATCGAAGTAGCTTTCGCCGGCCGGTATGTTCGCGTCCTGCACGGTCTCAGGCCCAGATCGCCGGGCCGATGCCCCGTTGCCAGAGCACGACCGTGATGCCGAGCAGGCTTACGAAGCCCACCATCAGCCAGGCGACGATCGACGATGCCATCAGCATTCCGTGCTGGGCATCGATTTGCAGCGCAACGGGAATGCCGCGGAACAGGAGGTACGCGCTCCACAGCAGGCCGAACACCAGCCCGATCGCGTTGATGAGTACGTCCGGATACAGGTGCAGGCAGCTCACGAGCATGAGCGGCGCGCCGACGAAGCAGACCAGGGCGAGGTGAATGCCGAAAGAGCGGCGCGCGCCATAGGTCGTGGCCATCCAGCGGGACACGACGGCGGTGCTGAGGTAACCGAACACGAGGATGCCGAAGTAGGCGGCGCTGATCGCCTTCAGCTCGTAGTCGGGAAAGTACAGGGGCTTGTCCGCGCCGAGGCGCCAGCCGAACCACTTGCCGCCGAAATACGCGAAGACCGGCGGCAGCAGCGCAAGCCAGACGACGGACTTCATGATGAGATCGACGGGCTCCGGGCGGAACGTCGCGAGCTTCTCGAACACGGCCTCGGGGCGCAGCAGCAGCTGCACCAGGAACGATGAATCGACCTTGCCGGTTTGCATCCCCGTCGTCGCCCGCGTCCTTATCGTTATTGCGCCGGAGCCGAGCACTCCGACCGCTTGCACGCGATTCTAACCGGGGAGACGGTCAGAGTACATTCTCCGCCCGGCGGACAACGGACCCTGACTCAACAGGCGGGTTAGCGCTTGCCCTTCAGCTTCTGCGCGGCACGGTAGCGTGCGGAGGCTTCGGCCAGCTCGGCCTGTGCCTGCCGTAGGTCCGTGTCGCTGGACACGCCTTTCAGCGCTTCCTCCGCCTGCTGCTTCGCGGCCAGGGCCGCCGCCTCGTCGAGCTGGTCGCCGCGCAGCGCGGTATCGGCCAGCACGGTCACGAGGTGCGGCTGCACCTCCAGCATGCCGCCGGTGATGTAGAAGCCGTGTTCCTTGCCGTCGGTGTCCTCGATGCGCACCTCGCCGGGCTTCAGCGCCGTCAGCAGCGGCGCGTGGCGGGGCGCGATGCCCACCTCGCCCATCTGTGCCGGCGCGTACACCATCCGGGCCTCGCCCGAATGAATCTCGCCTTCGGCGGAAACGATGTCGACTTTGATCGTGGCCATCTCTGTTGACCGTTACTGGTATTTCTTCGCGTTCTCGACCGCTTCGTCGATGCTGCCCACCATGTAGAAGGCCTGCTCCGGGATGTGGTCGTAGTCGCCGTTCACGATGCCGTTGAAGCCGCGGATCGTCTCGGCGAGCGACACGTACTTGCCCGGCGAGTTCGTGAAGACTTCCGCGACGAAGAACGGCTGCGACAGGAAGCGCTGGATCTTGCGCGCGCGATTGACCTGCAGCTTGTCGTCTTCGGACAGCTCGTCCATGCCGAGAATCGCGATGATGTCCTGCAGCTCCTTGTAGCGCTGCAATACGGCCTGCACGCCGCGCGCGCAGTCGTAGTGTTCCTGGCCGATGATGTTCGGGTCCAGGATTCGCGACGTCGAGTCGAGCGGGTCGACGGCCGGGTAGATGCCGAGCTCCGCGATCTGGCGCGACAGTACGAGCGTCGCGTCGAGATGCGCGAAGGTCGTGGCCGGCGACGGGTCGGTGAGGTCGTCCGCCGGGACATAGACGGCCTGGAAGGACGTGATCGAGCCGGTCTTCGTCGACGCGATGCGCTCCTGAAGCACGCCCATTTCCTCGGCCAGCGTCGGCTGGTAACCCACGGCCGACGGCATGCGGCCGAGCAGCGCGGACACCTCGGTGCCGGCCAGCGTGTAGCGGTAGATGTTGTCGATGAACATGAGGACGTCGCGGCCTTCGTCGCGGAACGCCTCGGCCATCGTCAGGCCCGTGAGCGCGACGCGCAGGCGGTTGCCCGGCGGCTCGTTCATCTGGCCGTAGACCAGCGACACCTTGTCGATGACGCCCGAGTCCGTCATTTCGTGGTAGAAGTCGTTGCCCTCGCGGGTACGCTCACCGACACCGGCGAACACGGAGTATCCGCCGTGCTCCTTCGCGATGTTGTTGATGAGCTCCATCAGCGTCACGGTCTTGCCGACGCCGGCGCCGCCGAACAGGCCGACCTTGCCGCCTTTCGCGATCGGCATGATCAGGTCGACGACCTTGATGCCGGTCTCGAGCAGTTCCGTCGTCGCGGCCTGATCCTCGTAGGACGGCGGCTTGCGGTGAATCGGGAGCGTCTGCTCCGCGCCGATCGGGCCCTTGTTGTCGATCGGCGTGCCGAGCACATCCATGATGCGGCCCAGGGTCTTCTCGCCCACCGGTACCGCGATCGGCTGGCCGGTGTCGGTCACGGCCATGCCGCGCTTCAGACCTTCCGACGAGCCCATCGCGATCGTGCGCACGACGCCGTCACCGAGCTGCTGCTGCACCTCGAGCGTGACGCTGGCCTCGTCGATGACGAGTGCGTCGTAGATTTTCGGGATCTGGCCGGCCGGGAACTCCACGTCCACGACAGCGCCAATAACCTGCACAGTTCTTCCGGTGCTCATCAATTTGCCTCTTTCGCCTTTTTTTGCATCGCGGTCGCGCCTGGAAGGCGCTCCTACGGTGCTTAATTAACCCGAAACCGCGGCGGCACCGCCGACGATTTCCGAAATTTCCTGCGTAATGGCCGCCTGGCGCGCCTTGTTGTACTCGAGCTGCAGGCTCTCGATGATCTCGCCGGCGTTGTCCGTCGCCGACTTCATCGCCACCATCTTCGCCGCCATCTCGCTCGCGAAGTTCTCGACCGCGCCGCGGTAGACCTGCGACTCGATGTAGCGCATCAGCACATCATCGAGCAGCTCGCCGGCGTCCGGCTCGTAAATGTAATCCCAGTGTTCCTGCAGCGACTCGTCGCCGAGGTCGATCGCGCTGATCGGCAGCAGCGTCGTGATCGTGGGCTTCTGGCTCATCGCGCTGACGAACACGTTGTTCGCGAGGAACAGCCGGTCGATCTTGCCTTCCTCGTACGCGTCGAGCATCACCTTGATCGAACCGAGCAGGTCGTTGACCGACGGCCGGTCGCCCAGGTGCGTCGCGGTGCCGAGCACGTTGCCGCCGATCCGGCGGAAGAACTGCACCGACTTCGCGCCGACCAGCGCCAGGTCGACGTCCACGTCCTTGCCCTGCCACTCGGCCATCTCGCCGATGACACGCTTGAACAGGTTGATGTTCAGGCCGCCACAGAGCCCGCGGTCCGTGGAGATGATGATGAAGCCGACCCGCTTGACCTCGCGCTCCGTCATGTACGGGTGCTTGTAGTCCGGGTTCGCGTGCGACAGGTGGCCGATGACGCGGCGGATGCGCTCCGCGTACGGGCGCGACGCCTCCATCTGCTTCTGCGCCTTGCGAATCTTGCTCGCGGCGACTTTTTCCATCGCGCTCGTGATCTTCTGCATGTTCTTTACAGAAGCGATCTTCGAGCGTATTTCCTTCTCGCCGGCCATCTAACTGCCTCTATTCATCCGTCGTGCGCTGCCGTTACTTCGAGTGGACCGTGCGCCTCGCAGGTACCCCCGCGCGGCACCACTCCCCTCAATAAGCACCCTTCGCGACGAAATCGTCCAGCACGCCCGTAAGCTTCGCCGCGATGTCGTCGTTGTAGTTGCCCGTCTTGTTCAGCTCGTCGATCAGGTCGCCGTGGTTCGCCTTCGCGAAGTCGTGCAGCGCGGCTTCGAACGCCGTGACCTTCGCCACCGGCACCTTGTCGAGGTAGCCCTCGTTCGCCGCGAACAGCGACAGCGCCATTGCGCCGACCGACAGCGGTGAGTACTGCTTCTGCTTCATCAGCTCGGTGACGCGCTCGCCGCGCTCGAGCTGCTTGCGCGTGGCCGCGTCGAGGTCGGAGGCGAACTGTGCGAACGCCGCCAGCTCGCGGTACTGCGCGAGCGCGAGGCGCACGCCACCGCCGAGCTTTTTGATGATCTTCGTCTGCGCCGAACCGCCGACACGCGATACCGACAGGCCCGCGTTGATGGCCGGGCGAATACCGGCGTTGAACAGGTCCGTCTCGAGGAAGATCTGGCCGTCGGTGATCGAGATCACGTTCGTCGGAACGAACGCCGATACGTCACCGGCCTGGGTCTCGATGATCGGCAGGGCCGTCAGCGAGCCGGTCTGGCCCTTCACTTCACCGTTCGTCGTGCGCTCGACGTAGTCGGCGTTGACGCGTGCGGCGCGTTCGAGCAGGCGCGAATGCAGGTAGAAGACGTCGCCCGGGTAGGCTTCGCGGCCCGGCGGGCGGCGCAGCAGCAGCGACACCTGGCGGTAGGCCCAGGCCTGCTTCGTCAGGTCGTCGAAAATGATCAGCGCGTCCTGGCCGCGGTCCATGAAGAACTCGCCCATGGTCGCGCCGGAGTACGGGGCGATGTACTGCATCGCCGGGCTGTCGGCGGCGGCGGCGGCCACGATGATCGTGTGCTCCATCGCGCCTTCTTCCTCGAGCTTGCGGACGACGCCGGCGATCGACGAGGCTTTCTGGCCGATGGCGACGTAGATGCATTTGATGCCGGTGCCACGCTGGTTGATGATCGTGTCGACGGCCACCGCGGTCTTGCCGGTCTGGCGGTCGCCGATGATCAGCTCGCGCTGGCCACGGCCGATCGGCACCATCGAGTCAATCGACTTCAGGCCGGTCTGCACGGGCTGGTCGACGGACTGGCGGTCGATGACGCCCGGCGCGACGCGTTCGATCGGCGCGGTAGCGGCAGACTTGATCGGGCCCTTGCCGTCGATCGGGTTGCCGAGTGCGTCGACGACGCGGCCCAGCAGCCCTTCGCCGGTCGGCACTTCGAGGATGCGGCCGGTCGTCTTGACCGTGTCGCCTTCGGTGATGTGCTTGTAGTCACCGAGGACGACGGCGCCGACCGAGTCCTGCTCGAGGTTCAGCGCGAGGCCGAACGTGTTGCCCGGGAATTCCAGCATTTCGCCGTATCGGGCGTCGGCCAGACCGTGAATGCGTACGATACCGTCGGTCACGGCGATGACCGTGCCGACGTCGCGCGCTTCCGCGCTCGCCTCGAAGTTCTCGATGCGTTCCTTAATCAGCGTGCTGATTTCAGAAGCCTTGAGTGCCATGGTGTTTTCCTCGTCAGTTGATCAGCGCGGTGGCGAGGCCCGAGAGCCTGGCCCGCAGTGATCCGTCAATCACGACATCGCCGGCGCGGATCACGGCACCGCCAATGAGGTTTTCGTCTATTTCAGTGGTCAGGCTGACCTTGCGGCCGAAGCGCTTCTCGAGCGCCGCGGTGTAAGCAGCCCGGTCCTTGTCCGACAGCGCGGTGGCCGACCGGACCGTCACGTCGACCGTGTTCTCGACCGCCGCCTTCAGGGCGTCGACATGCTCGGCGATTTCCGGCAGCGCACCGACCCGGTCGTACTCGATCAGGAGCTTCAGGAAGTTCGTGCCGTGCAGGCTGCCGCCCGCCAGCATGGAACCGTCGCCCATTGCGCGGGTGAACAGCCCCTGCAGAAACTCGAGGCGCTGCGCATCCGTCAGCGTGGGCGCCTGCAGGAACTCCGCGACCTGCCCGTCGGCGAGCAATTCGGCCGCCGTGTTCAGCGCCGTCGACAGCTCGCCGAGCGCGTCGTTCTCGCGCGCGACGTCGAAGACTGCCTGGGCGTAGGGCCGTGCGATCGTGTTGTTGTCGGCCATGAGGGCTTACAGCTCCTGCGCCAGCTTGCCCAGGATGTCCTCGTGCGCCTCGGCGTCGATTTCGCGCATCAGGATCTTCTCGGCGCCGGCGATCGCCACGGCCGATACCTGTCCGCGCAGCTCTTCGCGCGCCCGGTTCGTCTCGGCCAGGATCTCGGCTTCCGCCGCCGCGAGCTGCCGCTCGCGCTCCTTCTGGCCGGCCGCCTTGCCGTCGGCGATGATCTCGTTTGCCCGGCCGTTCGCCTGGTCGATGATCGACGTCGCCTGGCGCCGCGCGTCGGCGATAATGTCCTCGGCCTCGGCCTGGGCCTGCTTCAGCTTCTCTTCGCCGCGATCGGCGGCCGCGAGGCCGTGCTCGATCTGCTGCTGCCGCTCCTCGATGGCGTTGAGGATCGGCGGCCAGATGAACTTCATGCAGAACCAGACGAACACGATCATTGCGATCGTCTGGCCGATGAGTGTCAGATTAATGTCCACGCTATGTTCCCGCCCGTTGTTTGTCGCCCGCGACGCGGGCTCCTACAGGTGCGCCGTTGGCACGACCGACCGGCCGTGCCGCCGGATCAACCGCCGGTGGCCTGCTGCAGCTGGCCGATGAACGGGTTCGCAAACGCGAAGAACAGGGCGATACCCACACCGATCATGGCAACGGCGTCGAGCAGTGCGACGACGATGAACATCTTCGTCTGCAGCATCGGAGCGAGCTCCGGCTGGCGCGCGGCACCTTCGAGGAAGCGGCCGCCCAGAAGACCCATGCCGATGCCGACGCCGAGGGCGCCGAGACCGATGAGAAGAGCGACGGCAATCGCCGTGAGGCCAATAACAGTTTCCATCAGTTTCTCCTAAAGAGGATCGTGTCCAACGTGTTGAAAATTAATACAAAGTTCTTAATGCGATTCCGATGCCAGGCTCAAATAGACTATGGTCAGCATCATGAAAATAAAGGCCTGCAGCGTCACGATCAGCACGTGGAAAACGGCCCAGCCGAAGTGCAGCGGCAGCTGCCAGAGCCCTAGGATCGCGATCAGGATGAAGATCAGTTCGCCGGCGAACATGTTGCCGAACAGCCGCAGGCTCAGCGAAACCGGCTTGGCCAGCAGCGCCACCGATTCCAGGATGAAGTTGAAGGCGATGATCAGCGGCGCGAACAGGAGGCCGATGCCTTTCGTCGGCGGCGCGATCGGGTGCAGCGTCAGGTCCTTGATCAGGCCGAACGGCCCCTTGTACTTCGTGGTATAGAAGATAATGAGTGCGAAGACGGCGATCGACATGCCGAACGTGATGTTCACGTCGGTCGACGGCACGACCTTCATATAAGGAATACCGAGGAACTCCGAGCTGATCCACGGGATCCAGTCGACCGGGATCAGGTCCATCAGGTTCATGAAGAACACCCAGACGAAGATCGTGAGGCCGAGCGGCGCAATCAGGCGGCTGGTGCCGTGGAACGTGTCCTTGACGGAACCGTCGACGAACTCGACGACGATCTCGACGAAGGCCTGCCAGCGTGTCGGCTTCGAGGTCGACGCCTTGCGTGCCACCTGGTGGAACAGCACGATGAACAACAGGCCGAGGAACACCGACCAGAACATCGAATCCACGTTGAACGCGTAGAAATTCCCGGCGCACTCGTTCCAGACCCAGTCGCCGGAATCGGATTTGCAGACCTGCAGGTTCTGCAGGTGATGGGCGATGTACTCGCTGGAGGTTTCCGGGCCGTGGTGGCCTTCTTCACTCGCCATGCTTGTCGACCGTGTCCTGTACGTCGTGGTGCTCGTGCCGGAGCAGGAAACCCGTGAAGGGCACCAGCGCCGTCACCAAAAATGTTGCAAACAACGGCGCCGCCGCAAGCGGCCGCACCGTGACGAAGACAATGCTGAACATCAGCACCGTCAGCGCCAGCTTTCCCAACTCTCCGATGTAGGCTGCCCGGACCAGGGATTTTGCCCCGGGGTCCCGGCGTGGCACGCTGAGCCGCAGGGCCAGAAACGCATTCGGTATCGCCGAGGTCAGGCAGCCCAGCAGGGCGGAGTAACCGGCGACGTTACCGAAAATGCTCCAGAGCACGGCGGCCATGGCCGCCCCAAGCCCGAATTGCGCCGCAATGACCTTTAGCATTCGTTTGCCTCTGGCACTAAAAACGCCACGTCCACTGGAAATTCCGGCGGCTGGTGGCGCTTCGATTGCGGTGCTGCGTTGCTGTTATCCGGGCGAGCTCGCGTGTAGCGTGCGCATTATAGAGGCACCCCTCCGGCATGGCAACACAAAAACCGCCCGCCATTTGACGCAAAAACCCCTGTTTTTTCCGGGAAAAACCGGGATTTTGACAAAGTGCCGTGCGCGGCCGGCCGGCCGGTTCGGTCAGCGCAACAACCCGGCCCCGGCACCGCCCGGAAGGCCGCCCGCCGCATCGATACTGGCTTGCGTCGCGACCAGGTCGACCACGCCGGTCACGACGAACTGCACGCCGATGCACACGAGGATCAGGCCCATCAGGCGGGTCAGGATGTTGACGCCGGTGCGGCCGAGGAAATCGACGACCCGCGCGGCATAGCGCAGGATGATCCACGAGATCAGGGCCACGATGACGATGCCGATCCCGACCGGAATGTAGTCCAGCACCCGGCCCGCGGACGTCGCCATGCTGATCGTGACCGCGATCGAGCCCGGGCCGGACAGGAGCGGCATCGCGATCGGCGTGAATGCGATGGATTCCTTGTCGGCCGACTCGTCCTGGTCGCGGCTCGACAGCGGCCGCTCGGGCTCGGGGTTCAGCATCGAGAAGCCGATGCGGGCGATGATCAGGCCGCCCGCGACCCTGAGCGCCTGCAGCGAGATACCGAAGAACTCGAGGATCAGGGCGCCGGCCACCAGCGAGATCAGCAGGATGCAGGTCATGTAGATCGCGGCAAGGCGCGCCTGGCGGTTGCGCGACTCCGCCTTGTCCCCGCGCGTCATCGCCGCGAAGATCGGCGCCGTGCTGAACGGGTTCGCGATCGGCAGCAGCGCGCCGACGGTGCCGGCGATCAATGCGAGCCAGCCTGCCATCTACTTGATGTGCTTCAGGATGCCGTCGAGTTCGTCGAGGTTGTTGTAGCTGATGACCAGCTTGCCGGCGCCCTTGGGGCCGTGCTCCAGCTTCACTTTCGCGCCGAGCTTGTCGGACACGTCCATCTCGAGGCGACGGATGTCGGCATTCGCGCCATTGCTCCCGGACGCCGGCTTCGCCGGTTTGGCCGGCTCGAGCATGGCCTTCACGAGGCGCTCGGTCGCGCGCACGGACAAGCCGTTCTTCACGACCTGGCGCGCCGCGTCGAACTGCTGCACCGGATCGGTGATGGCGAGCAGCGCCCGGGCGTGGCCCATGTCGAGCTGCCGGTCCTCGAGCAGCGGCCGCACCTTCGACGACAGCTCCAGCAAGCGCAGCAGGTTCGTCACCGTGGCACGCGAGCGGCCGACCGCGTCCGCCGCTTCCTGGTGCGTCAGCTCGAACTCGCGGATCAGCCGGTCGAGGGCGCGCGATTCCTCCAGCGGGTTCAGGTCCTCGCGCTGGATGTTCTCGATGAGCGCCATCGCGATCGCGTCTTCGTCGGCGATGTCGCGGATGACGGCCGGGATCTCCTGCAGGCCCGCGAGCTGCGCCGCGCGCCAGCGGCGCTCGCCGGCCACGATCTCGTAGCGCTGGCTCGGGCCGCCGGAGGGCCCGATCGGGCGCACGACGATCGGCTGCACGACGCCCTGCGCCCGGATCGACTGGGCGAGCTCGTCCAGCGAGTCCTGGCGCATGTCGACGCGCGGCTGGTACTGGCCGCGCTGCAGCAGGTCGACCGGGACCGTCTTCAGGGCATCCTTGCCGACAGACGGCTCGGCGGCTTTCGGCTCGGGTTCGGCGCCGGCCGGCTTCGACAGCAGCGCATCCAGTCCGCGCCCGAGGCGTTTTTTTCTTGCGTTCATGGGGTTTCCGTCAGACAGCCTCGGCCATGCGCGCGTCTTCGCGTCTCAGGATTTCGCCGGCCAGGGCGAGGTAGGATATCGCACCGCGCGACGAGCGGTCATGCAGCAGTGCAGGCCGGCCGAAGCTCGGCGCCTCCGCGAGCCGGATGTTCCGGGGGATCACGGTCCGGAACACCTTCTGCTCGAAGTGCTCGATGAGCTGCATCGACACCTCGTTGGAGAGGTTCACGCGCGGGTCGAACATCGTGCGCAGGATGCCGAACACCTCGATGCCGGGGTTCACGGTCTGCCGGACCTGGTCGATCGTGTTCAGCAGCGCCGACAACCCTTCGAGCGCGTAATACTCGCACTGCATCGGGATCAGCACGCCGTCCGCGGCGGTCAGCGCGTTGACGGTCAGCATGTTGATCGACGGCGGGCAGTCGATGAGGATGAAGTCGTACATCCCGACCACCGGCGCGAGCGCCTGCCGGAGCCGCATCTCGCGGCCGATCTCCTGCAGCAGCTTCACTTCGGCGAGCGTCAGGTCCTCGTTGCCGGGCAGCACCGCGAAATTGCCTTCGGGCGCGGACACGATCGTGTCGGCGGCGCTGGCCTCACCGAGCAGCACGTCACACGCGGAGTACTCGACGTCGCGCTTGTCGATGCCGCAGCCCATCGTCGCATTGCCCTGCGGGTCCATGTCGACGAGCAGCACGCGCCGCTGCGTGGCGGCGAGCGATGCGGCAAGGTTCACGGCCGTCGTGGTCTTCCCGACGCCGCCTTTCTGGTTCGCGATGGCGATGATTCTTGTCATAAGCCGTACCGGTCTTTCCGGCCGCCAGGGGCCCGCCGCAGGACGACGGCATGCCGCGACCCCGGGGCCAGCCCCGGCACCGCCAGCGGAATGACGTCACAAACCCACCCCTCGGGCAATTCTTCAAGTTCTTCGGCCGGCTCGCGCCCTTTCAGCGCGATGAACACCCCGTCCTCTCCCACGTGGTGACCCGCCAGGCCCAGGAGCCGCGGCACGGTGGCGACGGCCCGGGCGATCACGGTATCAAAGCGCTGACCGGGTGCATAGTCTTCGGCCCTTGCGGCAACGGCCGTCACGTTGGTGAGTCCGAGCAGGGCGGCGGCGTGTTCGACGAAGCGGATCTTCTTCGCCGTGCTGTCCAGCAGCCAGAAGTGCCGGTCCGGCTCGGCGATTGCGAGTGGCAGGCCCGGGAACCCGGCGCCGGTGCCGATGTCGAGCACGGCAACGCCGTGCAGCAGCTCCCGGGCCACGAGGCTGTCGAGCAAGTGGCCACTGATCATTTCGTCCGGGTTGCGGATCGCGGTCAGGTTGACCTTCCGGTTCCAGCGATCGAGTTCCGCTAGCAGGACCGCGAAGCGGTCTGCCTGTTCCGGGCCGACGGTCGGATCGAGCGCCCCGAGACCGGTGCGAATTCTGGCTATATCCATCGACGCAAGTATAGACCGGCACGGTGCCGAGGCTGTCCATCCGGCGTGAATGCCACGCGGCGAAAAGTTTCATTCGTTCCCGGCATTCCAGCGCCGCCGGAAGTACGATAGGGTTACGCCACCAGCGACTTGCGCCGACCGCCGTCGGCGTCCGATGGCGGTACAATCCAGATCGGCAATGCGAGGATGACAATAATGAATATCCGGCTCGCGATCGGCGCCTTTGTCGCCATTCCCGCACTCCTGATGGCCCAGGAGCCCCAGAAGAGCCTTTCCTCAACGCTCGACGTGTACGCATTCCCGTCCGACGGGCAGGATGCCGCGCAGCAGTCGAAGGACGAGTCGGCCTGTTACAAGTGGGCCGTCGACAACGCCGGCGTCGATCCGTTCGACCTCGAGAAAAAGGCGGAAGCAGACGAGGCGCAGAGCGAAGCGGCCATGGCCCAGGCGCAGGAAGCCGGCAAGGGCGCCGGCGCGCGCGGCGCCGTCGGCGGTGCCGCGGTCGGCGCATTGATCGGCGAGATTGCGAGCGACGACGCCAGCGAGGGCGCGGCGTGGGGCGCCGCGGCCGGCCTGATTCATTCGCGCCGCTCCGCGCGGCGCGCCAGCCACGAAGCGCAACAGGAAGTCGCGACGCAGGCGGTGGCGAACGCCGAGGTCAGCGCCGAACAAATGGATAACTTCAAGAAAGCGTTCAGTGCCTGTCTCGAGGCCAAGGACTACCTCGTCA
>Ga0207828_100328_pt1 | contig 20414 bp, 15 predicted proteins | sample TtaePargueraPR_11_FD_187276 | JGI IMG/M metagenome (GOLD analysis project Ga0207828, IMG submission 187276) | Aerobic enrichment media microbial communities from Bioluminiscent Bay, La Parguera, Puerto Rico - Tt and P2 (3) (SPAdes) | ecosystem: Environmental > Aquatic > Marine > Unclassified ...
GCATCTCCATGACTTTCCTCCCTGCGAATGGTTGTTCCATCCGCGTTTGTACCTTTGTCTCGCTATTCCGCAAAGGCTGTGCCAGTTGCGAAATTTCGGTGCAAAGTCAGGAAAGCCGCGCGATTGATCGTTTTGGGCCAAAATCATGGAGCGGTTTTGAGCGCGAATATGAGCGTTAGGCGCTCAAACAGCAAAACACCCTTGAGCGGAAACCGCTCAAGGGTGCGTCGGAAATGCTTCGGGTTGGGGGTAAGTTATTGCAGCCCCAGCCTTTGCAGTCGGCGTTTCAGGGCATGACGTGAAATACCAAGTATTTCTGCAGCACGGCCTTTGTGTCCGTCGGCCTGATCAAGCGCATCTTGCACCAGATGACGCTCGGTGTTGTCCATGCGGTCCTGCAATTGCGCATTGCCATCCGAAACTCCGCCATGCCGATCATCCGGGTTATCATCCGTGACGTGGAATTCAGCCGGCAGCAGATCCGGTGAAATCTGTTTGGACGGATAAAGAATGGTCAGACGCTCAATCAGGTTTTTAAGTTCGCGCACATTGCCGCGCCAGCGATGATGGCGCAGCAGATCAAGGCTCGCCGCGTCAAACTTGATCGGATGGCATCCTTCGGCCTTGGCCTGATGATCGGCGAAATGGTCGACCAGTTTGATGATGTCCTCACCGCGGTGGCGAAGGGCCGGGATATCAATGGTGATGACGTTAAGGCGGTAAAACAGGTCTTCACGGAAATTGCCCAGACGGACTTCCTCGGCAAGGTCGCGGTTGGTCGCGGCAATCACGCGGACATCGGCCGATGCGGAATGTTCGCTCCCGACCGGGCGATAGTCGCCGTTTTCAAGGAAGTGCAAGAACTTCGCCTGCAGCGCCAGCGGCAATTCGCCGATTTCATCCAGAAACAGACTGCCACCATCGGCAAGACGGACAAGGCCGGTGCGTTTCTGATGGGCCCCGGTGTAGGAGCCCTTTTCGGCGCCAAACAGTTCGCTTTCAATCAGCTGTTCTGGCAGGGCGGCACAGTTGACTTCGATAAAGGCGTTTGAAGCACGTGGGCTTTCGCCGTGAATGGCACGCGCAGCCAGCGCCTTGCCGGTTCCGGACTCCCCTTGCAGCAGGATGCGGCTGGCACTGCTTTGTGCGACACGGTCGATCGTTGTGCGCAATTCGCGCATCGGCGCGCATTCGCCAATCAGACCGTTGGTCGGGACATTGCGCTTGCGGTGGTAATCAAGCTCAAGTGCGGTGCGGTTCTGATCAAGGGTGGTGTTGATCGTGTGGATCAGCTCATCAAGCTCGAACGGCTTGCTCAGGTAATCGGCCGCACCGAGTTTGACGGCCTTCACCGCCGCACGGGTATCGCCATGGGCCGAAATCATGATGACCGGCACATCGATATCAAGTTTGCGGATGCTATCAAGGACCTCCATGCCATCGGCACCGGGCAGGCGCAGATCAAGCAGGATGATATCGAACTTGTTTTCACGGACTTGCAAAAACGCATCTTCACCGGAATGGACGCCGGTGACATCCATGCCTTCGGTACGAAGCGCAAAGCTTAGTGATCGGACGAATGATTCCTCATCATCAACGATCAGAATCCTGATCTGGCGGGGCATTTTTAGATGTTTCCTCCTTTGAAGTTTCCGATTTCGTTGCCGGGAACTTCAATGTGATTGTCGTGCCCTCTTGCGGGGCACTTTCAATATTGATTGAACCGTTATTTGACTCGACCAGTTGTTGGCTGATTGTCAGGCCAAGTCCGGTTCCTTTGCTTTTCATGGTAAAAAATGGCTGCACGACGTCAAGCAAATGCTCTTTGGGGATGCCCGAACCATCATCGGTGACGCGGATCTCGACCTGATCCTTGTGGCGTTCTGCGCGCAGGCTCACCGTGCCACCGGGCTGGCAGGCCTGAATGGCATTGATCCCGATATTTAGCAGGATCTGCAGCACCTGATCCGGGTCGACAAAGATCGTCAGGCGGGAATCGCCGCTGGTGTAAAACCGCACCTGGGCCTCTTCGGCGACCGGGGTCAGGACGCGCGATGACTGTCGGAACAGATCCCGTATTTCGGTTTCCTGCGGGCAGGCTTCACCGGGTCGGCCATAAGCCAGAAGATCATTCACCACGCGTGACAGACGATCAATCTGGTGGCCCATATCATCCAAAAGTGTTTTGCGCTCACCATCGGGTTCCTTGCGCACAAGGGCCTGAACGGTGGTTTTCATGGTGGCCAGCGGATTGCGGACCTCATGCGCCACACCGGTGGCAAACTGGCCCAGAACGGCAAGTTTTTCGGCGCGTACTGTCCGATCAATCAGGTCTTTAAGCTGCCATGCCATGGTGTTGAAGGCCTTGGCAACCGTGCTGATTTCATCGCGACGGCGACCTTCGGGCAGGCGGTAATATAGATCGCCCGACGCAATACTATGTGCCCCCTGAACAAGTGTATCGACCCGTCGGCGCAGGCTGCGTGACAGGGCAAAAAAGATCGCCAGAATAACAACAATGATGACGGCGGCTGTCACCGCTAGCCAAAAGCGTGTTTCATCAATCGGCTGCAGGATGGTACCCGGTCGAACACTCATCACAAGGTTCCATCCCGGAAGGATGCTGGGGCCCTCAATTAGCTCGCTAGTGACCTCGGTCGGGCGCCCGGTCGCATCAAGAACAATACCGCCCGGCGTGCGCAAAAGCGGATCAATCACGCCCGATACCCCGGCACTTGCCAGAAGCTCGGTCAGGGATGCCAGACGCACATGCAGGGCGACAGACGTGTTCTGCCCCAAACCGGTATCGCGGATATGGGCCCGCATCAAGATCCAGCCGGAATTGCCATTTTCAGGCAATTTGGGGCCGATAAACTCAATACCTTCGTGCTCTACACGCGGCAGGCCGGAAATATCCCAACCGTTTTTCGACCAATAAGGCGGACCCGATGCAGCTTGGCCTGCGACCAGCCGATCAAGGTTATCGTACCAGTCAAAAAACAGCACACCATAAAGGTCGGGCGAATCTGCCTCAACGCGAAGCAGGGTCAGGGCCTCCTCAGCCTGTGGGGAATTCGGCGCTTCAATGAAAGCTGGCATAGCTGGATGATTTGACAGCGTTACCAACTGATAGATCCGGGTATCGAGAAAAGCAGAAAGTTTGTTTGATGTGGCCGCGACCTGTGCGCTAAGCCTCTCACCTGTGAGCCGGTCAATCAATTCGTTGGAAAAGCGCTGATAGAATAGGCTAAGGGCAAGGAGTGCGCATACGACAACGCCTACCGATAATAGTGTATAGCGGCCCACAAGGCTCAGGCGTTGGTTTCGGGACCAGTGAAATCTGGGCACCCAGGACCTCCCTTAAATGGCCGACGTCATAAGAAATCCAGTCAAGGCACAACTCTTGCGAAACGACACTGCTCGATAGTGCCGATTTTTTGTTGTGCAGAAATGGCGGAAGAATAGCAAGTGATCAAATGGGCTGTGCTCAGAGACTCTTGGTTGAAAGCTTGCGAGATAAATAATGTTGCTTGACAGGGGCGATCATGGCTTTGTCTTACGCTTACCCTAGCAACATCCCTTATTCCGTAAAACTGTGTAAGCCATTCAAAATTTCTTCCTAGTGAGAAGCTTTGTTCAGCCTCGAAACAAGAAAAATTATTGATTTTATTGAGTTATTTTCTGCGTCAAAATCTGTTTCACTTAGTGAGTGGGAGTTCGATTCTCCCCGGGGGGCACCATCGCTTTCCAAACCCAGCCGTAATCGGTTGGGTTTTGTTCTTTTAGTTTCCCACATCTTTTCCAGACGCTGCGTATTGATCGATATGTGCTGCGTTGAGATATGGATTGCTTAAAGACAGTGTTGGCAATGGCGGTCAAGCATTGCGTTATCAGCCGGTTTTCTTTGAGGCTGTGCTTGCGCGGACAACAAGCTCTGCGCCGACCTGAACCTTAACCGCAGGCAGGGAGCCCTCTGCGTTTAAGAGTTCATCAAGTACAGTAACAGCCATGCTTCCGATTTTGCGTTTCGAAACATCTATCGTCGTTAAGGGCGGGTCAAGTGTGGCGCTCATTGGAAGGTTATCAAACCCGACGATCGAGATGTCCTGTGGGATCTTATATCCTTTTTCTTTTAGGGCTTTGGTAAAGCCATATGCCATGATGTCGTTCGCGCAAAAATAAGCTTCGGCAACGCTGCCGTGATTGGAAAGCGCCTTGAAGCTATCTTCATATGCCGAGGAGATGGTGGACCCGATTGACAGGATGTGACTACTGTTCACCGTCAGTCCGAGATGGTGCATGTTTTTCTGGAAGGCTTTCTTACGCAGAGCAAAGTTTCGGGTCTGCGTTTCACTGCCGACAAAGCCAATTTTACTAAAACCAAGATCTTTTAAGTGCGAAAGCACGGTGTAAACCGCATCGCCATTGTTCATGTCGACGAAATTTGCATCAATGAGATCATAAAAAGAATCAATAAAAACAGTTGGTAATCTGAAGTCCTGGATTTTCTGAATATCTTCACGCGTTAGTTCGGTGCCAAGTATGATGGCGGCCGTTGCATCCGAGTTTGCCAGGATGTCTGTGATGTCACTTGCTGTGACATTTTCATAGCTTAAAACCTGCAGCTTATAACCGCGACTGGTTGCCTCTGATGACATGCCGTCAATGTAATCAGAAATGAAATGGCTATGGTCACGGTTCACAGTATGACCGTGTTTGGCGATCTTGAGAAACTTGATGGTTTTCGCCGTTTTTTCGCGATTTTTGGGAGCGCGCGGCAGGTAGTTCAACGAAGAAACAACTTCAAGGACCCGTGAACGGGTAACGCCGGAAATTTCACCCTTGCCATTCAGAACAAGCGACACCGTCGAAGGGGAGACGCCCGCCTGTTCGGCAATCTGTTTGATCGTCGGTTTGTTATTTTTTTTCATGTACTTAACCTTGGTGCTCTTCCCTGATTCTTCATTGTTTATGTTTTTTAGTAAATATCCTGCCGGATATCAATGCAACTGTGATGTAACAGTTTGTGTCAAACAGATGCTTGCCAACATAAAAATGAATTGATAGTTTTTAGTCAATAAACATAAAAATTTACTAAAGGTATGGGGAGGATCCATGCGCTTTTTTGACGGGCACCTGACCGTTCTAATCGGGCTGATCATCACGTTGATGACGGCGGGCGCGATTGTTTCTGATGGAAACTATCTTTCGCTGTTTAATCTGCAGTCGATGGCGGGCCAAGTGCCTGAAATCGGGTTGTTGGCGATCGGTGTTTTGCTGGCGATGTGTGTCGGGAATGGCGGCATCGAATTGTCGGGGATTGCGTTGGCCAATCTTTCGGGCGTCGTCGCTGCGACCATTGCTGTAAGTTTTTTCTCTGCCTCTCAGGACCCGGAGATTTTCTCGCTCATCTTTATCGTGGTGGCATTGGCAACCGGGTTTCTTGGTGGTTTGCTGAACGGCCTGTTGATTGCCTATCTTAAAATCACGGCGATCCTTTGCACGCTGGGCACGCAAATGCTGTTTATCGGGCTTGCCGTTGCGATTTCCGATGGTCGTTCGGTAAGGGTTGGTGCACCGGGCCCGCTTTATGAAATCGGCAACGGATTGTTGTTTGAAATCCCGATCAGTTTCCTTTTGTTCATCGGGGTTGCCTGCATCATCGGTTTTGTTCTGCGCTATACGCCGTTTGGCATGTGGCTGATGCTCAATGGGTCAAACCCCAAGGCCGCTGAGTATGCCGGGTTTCCAAAAAACAAAGTGATCATTTCGACCTATACCGTAAGCGGCATCCTGTCGTCGCTTGCCGGGATCATAATTGCCGCGCGGACCATCAACGTGAAGTGGGATTACGGCACATCCTACCTTCTGGTGGCAATCCTGATTGCGGTGATGGCCGGTGTTAAACCCGAAGGCGGTTATGGGCGGGTGATCTGTGTTGTTCTGTCGGCAATCACGCTGCAGATGATGTCGAGCATGCTCAACTTCATGGGCCTTTCAAACTTTATTCGTGATTTCGCTTGGGGGGCCCTGTTGCTTGGGTTCCTCGCGATCGGGCGGTTCAGATTGCTTGATCTGATTAACCTGCAAAAGCATGCGATCTCTGCCTCTGTGCGCAGCCCTCACGCACAGAAGTAATCAAAATCAGAGGGAAACATCTGGCCAAACAGAATATTTCCAATTGGGAGGAAACATTATGAAAATTGCCAACCTTATGAAAACCACAGCTTTCGCACTGGCTGCGATGTCTGTTCTTGGTTTTGCTGCTCCGTCCTCGGCGCAGGACACAAAATCCATTACGACTGTCGTTAAAATTAGCGGTATTCCATGGTTTGATCGTATGGAAACCGGTGTTACCAAGTTTGCCGAACAAAACCCCGAAATGGATATTCGTCAGGTCGGTCCGGCAACGGCGGATTCCGCCCAGCAGCTTCAGATCGTCAATGATCTTGTGGCAACTGGCGTAGACGCACTGGCTGTTGTGCCGATGGATCCAGATATTCTCGAAGGTATCCTTGGCCGCGCGATGGATCGCGGCACAATCGTTGTGACGCACGAAGCCGATAACCAGACCAACACCCATGCCGATATCGAAGCATTCGATAACAGCGATTATGGTGCGGCCCTGAACGAACGTTTGGCGCAGTGCATGGGCGAAAAAGGCAAGTGGACAACGTTTGTTGGATCGCTGGGAAGCCGTACGCACATGCAGTGGGTTGGTGCCGGCGAAGAAAATGCCAAAAAATATCCGGGTATGGAATTGGTCGACCCGAACAATGAATCGTTCGATGATGCCAATGGTACCTATGAAAAAGCCAAGGAAATCCTCCGCAAACATCCTGACATCAAGGGCTTCCAGACTTCGGCTGGCAACGATGTTCTTGGTGTCGGACGTGCGATCGAAGAAGCTGGTCTTGCCGGCAAGGTCTGCCTGGTTGGTACCGGTCTTCCGAACCCGTCAACGGCCTATCTGGAATCTGGTGCGATCACCGCAATTGGTTTCTGGGATCCACAGAAAGCTGGCATGGCAATGAATGCCGTTGCCAAGCTGATGCTTGAAGGCAAAGAAGTTACCGATGGCATGGACCTTGGTGTTGAAGGCTACGAAAGCGTGACCGTCACACCAGGCGCAGGCAAAGGTCTTCTGATTGTTGGCAATGGCATGGTCCTTGTCGATAAGGAAACCTACAAAGATTACCTTTTCTAAGCGAACCCGGTTGAGGCAGCCCGGAATGTGTCTTGGCATGTTTCGGGCCGCCCGGCCTCGTCAAAGGCCGGGACATGTCAGCAGGAAAGGGTCTGACTGGTGACGCAAAACACGCAGAAGAATCGCTGTTTTCTTGAACTAAGAAACATTCACAAACGTTTTGGCGGTGTCCATGCCCTGCGCGGTGTTGACCTGTCACTTGAAGCCGGGGAGGTATACCACCTGCTGGGCGAAAACGGTTGTGGCAAAAGCACCGTGATCAAGATCATGGCCGGGGCGCATCCGCCCAGCGAAGGCCAGATTGTTCTTGATGGCGAGGTGTTTAACGAACTTACCCCCATTCAATCTCTCGATTTCGGGATTGAGACCGTCTATCAGGACCTGTCTTTGATCCCCAATCTGAGCGTAATGGAAAATGTTGCCCTTGGGGAGCAACTGGTCGAAGGCCACGGCAGGCTTCTGCGCCGTATTGACCGGGCGCGGATGCAGCAAACGGCGACCAAAGCCCTGTCGCAAGTGGGCCTGGACGTAACACCCGAACTGATGTCGACGATTGTCTCGGAACTGCCTTTGGCAACACGTCAGCTTGTGGCAATTGCCCGTGCGATTGCCTGTGAAGCACGCCTTGTCATCATGGATGAACCGACGACGTCGCTGACCCGTCGCGAGGTGGAAAACCTTATTGATGTGGTCTCACGTCTGCGGTCGCAAAATGTCGCGGTGCTGTTTGTCACCCACAAACTCGAAGAATGCTATCGTATTGGCGGGCATGCGATCGTGTTTCGTGACGGGCAATGCGTGGCACAAGGACCGATTGAAAGTTATAGCAGGGCCGATTTGGCCGAACTGATGACAGGTCGTCAAATCAGCGAAAAGCGATACCGCGAAGGTAGCCCTTCGGAAGATACGCTGATGTCGCTTTCGAACTTCAGCATGCCGGGCCGTTTCAACGATGTCGGATTTGATCTTCGCAAAGGCGAGGTACTTGGCATTACCGGGCTGTCGGATTCCGGGCGAAATGAACTTGCTTTGGCAATAGCCGGTATCCGGCCTGCGGCAAGTGGCACGATCTCCATCAATGACAAGAACATCCGCATTGCAACAGCATCGGATTCAATTGATGCCGGCATTGCCTATGTCCCGGAAGATCGTCTGTCCGAAGGCCTGTTTTTAAGCAAATCTATCTATCAGAACGAAGTGGCTCTGATCCTGCGTAAACTTGCGGGGTTCATGGGCATTCTCGACATGAAGAAGGGTAAGGAAATTGCCCGCGAAATTTCGGCCGACATGCGTCTGAACACCGCAGATATCGAATTGCCGGTTTCATCGCTTTCGGGTGGGAACCAGCAACGCGTTCTGATTGGTCGCTGGTTAAGCATCAATCCGGAAATTCTCGTGCTGCATGGTCCAACTGTTGGTGTCGATGTCGGGTCAAAGGACGCGATCTATCAGACAATTCAGAAAATGGCTGAAGACGGTTTGGGGCTGATCATCGTCAGCGACGATTTGCCTGAACTTCTTCAAAACTGTGACCGCATACTTGTGATGAATGCCGGCGAGGTCGTCTCAGACCTCAATGGGGCATCCGCAAGTGAAGACGATATTTACCAGGCGATGCTTGGTTCAGTACAGGAAGGTGCAGCATGAGTTCGGCTGGAACCTCAAACAAACCTGCTCCGGGCCATGTATCGGCATCCGGGCAATTGCAGCAGCGCCGGGGATTGGGTGATCTGATTGCCAAGAAACCGGAATTGGTGACCTTGGGTCTTCTTATTGCCATTTGTATCGCTGTCGCCATTGCAAACCCGGCCTTTTTGCAGCCATCCACCCTGATTGATATTGGTCGTGCCAGTGTCGTGACCGGCCTGTTTGCATTGGGTGTTTTTGTGATCCTGGCGGCAGGCGGCATTGATGTGTCATTTACGGCCATCGCAGCACTGACGATGTATTCGATCACACTTCTGGCAATCAACCATGCACCGAACATGCCGATCTATGTCGTGTTCCTGATCGCGGTTGCCGGTGGCATTGCACTGGGCGTTCTCAATGGCTTTCTGGTTTATACGCTGCGTGTGCCGTCTCTGATTGTCACGATTGGGACGCAGTACCTGTTTCGGGGCGGCTTGCTGGCTTTTGTCGGCACGACCTGGATCATGGAGTTGCCCGGTCAGATGGGTACGTTCGGGCGTATTTCCCTGCTAGAATTTGAAACGGCAAATGGCGCAACGGTCAGTTTGCCTGTTTACTTCCTGATCCTGCCAGCAGCAGCGATCCTGACCTGGTGGATCATGCGCCGTACCCTGATGGGACGCGCCATCTTCTCGCTTGGTGGAAGTCCGGATGTCACCGCCCGTCTGGGGTACAACGTCAAGATCGTCCATCTTTTCGTGTTTGGTTATGCCGGTGCTTTGGCCGGCCTGGCAGGCATCGTTCATGTGACGGCCAACCGTTTGGCGAACCCGTTTGATCTTGTCGGAACCGAAATTGCGGTGATTGCAGCGGTTGTTCTGGGCGGGGCCCGGATCACCGGCGGAACCGGGTCGGTCATTGGCACCATGCTGGGCGTTTTGCTTGTCGTTGTGGTCGATAATGTTCTTGTGATGGTTGGAATTCCAAGCACATGGCAACGGGTGTTCGTCGGCGCGTTCATTCTGCTTGCCGCGGCGTTCTTCGTAACCCGTCAGCGCAAATTCAAACCTGCGAAATAAAGAGAAAATCATGAAAAAATTTATGAATGATCCGAAGAATTTCGTCGATGAAATGCTTGAAGGCATCTATCTGGCGAACAAAGAGGTCACCTATGTTGCCGATGACAAGCGCTGCTATGTCAAGGCCGAGCCGGTCAAAGGCAAGGTTGGCATTGCCACCGGTGGTGGTTCGGGGCATTTGCCGCTGTTTCTGGGTTATGTCGGCAAAGGCATGCTCGATGGTGCGGCTGTTGGCGGCGTGTTTCAGTCACCCAGTGCCGAACAGATGCTTGAAGTGACCAAGCATATCGATCAGGGGGCGGGTGTCCTTTACATTTACGGCAATTATACCGGGGATATCATCAATTTCGATATGGCGACCGAGCTGGCCGACCTTGAAGACATCAAGGTGATGTCGGTTGTCGGCAATGATGATGTGGCGTCCTCTGTCGTTGGTGAAGAACACAAGCGCCGTGGCGTTGCCGGGATATTCTTCCTTTATAAAGCTGCCGGTGCGGCCGCACAGGAAGGCATGTCACTTGAAGAGGTCGTTCGCGTTGCCGAAAAGGCCAAAGATCGCACACGCACCATCGGTGTCGCGCTGAGCAGCTGCATCATTCCCGAAGTTGGCAAGCCATCCTTTGAAATCGGCGATGACGAGATGGAAATCGGCATGGGGATCCATGGCGAAAACGGTATTACCCGTAAAAAACTGACTGCTGCTGATCCGCTCGTCGACGAGATGATGGCGAAAATCTTCGCCGAGCAGGATTACAAGAAAGGCGACGATGTTGCCATTCTGGTTAACGGTCTTGGCGCGACACCGCTTGAAGAACTTTACATCATGTTCCGTCGTGTTTCCCAATTGATGAGCGAGCGCGACATCAACGTGAAGCATGTTTGGGTCGGTGAATTTGCGACTTCGATGGAAATGGCCGGTGCATCTGTTTCGGTTCTGCATCTTGACGAAGAACTTGATCGCCTGATGGCTGCCAAAGCCGACACGCCATTCTTCAAACATTTCGCGCAGTAATCGGAGGCCATGATGGACACAATTAATACCGGCAATATTGCCGCCCTGTTCGAGGCCTTTCATGCCACATTTCGCGACAAGCGTGATGAGCTGATCGCCCTTGATGCCAAGGTCGGTGACAGTGATCTTGGCATCACTATGAATTCTGCGTTTGAGGCTGCCACTAAAACGGTCTCTGACATGGACGGTGAACCGCTGGGCAAGCAGTTCAAAATGGCTGGTGCGGCAATGGCAAAGGCAGCGCCCTCGACAATGGGGACGTTGACAGCAACCGGATTTATGCGCGGAGGCAAGGCTGTTGATGATGCTGACGCGATTGGCACCAAGGAAATGACGGCCTTCTGGCGGGCGTATGCCGACGGGATTGCCGAACGCGGCAAAGCCAAACTTGGCGATAAAACTGTCTTGGATGTGCTTGAGCCCATCGCCCAAAGCCTTGAACAATCTGCCGACCAACACGCCCCGTTGGTCGATGCGGTTGCAGACGCCGCACGTGCCGGACAGGCAGCGCTGGTAGCAACCAAGGATATGGTCGCCCAGCACGGCAAGGCTGCGGCGTTTGCCGATAAAAGCAAAGGTCTTCAGGATGCGGGGGGCACGGTTGCCTTCCTGTTGATTGAAACGCTCTCACGCTTTGTAAAAGGCTGACTTTCTAAGTCTCAGCATGATTGTGCCGTGCTTGGGCGGCATGCTGAGACCTTTTCCTCCTTGCGCCACACCGCAATGACTTGCATCGAAAGGACCGGGTTATGGAGTATAGAACACTAGGCAGATCAGGGTTGAAAGTCTCAGCCCTTTCGATGGGAACATTTACTTTTGGCGGCGACGGACCGTTCGCAATGGTCGGTTCGCAACAAGTGCCCGAAGCACGCCGTCTTGTCGATTGCTGCATTGATCACGGTGTGAACCTGTTTGACACTGCCAATATGTACTCGACGGGCCTGTCCGAGCAAATCCTTGGCGAAGTCCTTGACGGCCGACGTGATCAGGTTCTTGTCACATCCAAGGCCCGCATGCGGATTGGCGATGGCCCGAATGATGAGGGGGTAAGTCGCTATCACCTGATCCGGGAATGCGAAAAGACGCTCAAGAATCTGCGCACCGACCACATCGACATCTATTACATGCACGAATGGGATGGCGTCACCCCGGTCGAAGAAAAGATGGCCGCTCTTGATGCTTTGGTCACACAGGGCAAGGTGCGCTATGTCGGCTGCTCAAACTATTCGGGCTGGCACATCATGAAATCGTTGCAGGCATCCGAACGGGATCGCCGTGTGCGGTTCGTCACACAGCAAATTCATTACACCCTTGAAGCCCGCGAAGCAGAATATGAACTTCTGCCGATTTCGGTGGACCAAGGGCTTGGGGTTTTGGTCTGGAGCCCATTGGCGGCGGGATTGCTCTCGGGCAAGCATCGCCGTAGTCAGCCTGTTGCGGAAGGGTCCCGGCAGGCTGCGGGCTGGACCGAACCACCCATCCGGGATCAGGATCGTTTGTGGGACATAGTTGACGTCCTGATCTCGGTGGGTGAAAAACATGGCGTTGAAGCCGGCCAGATTGCACTGGCTTGGTTGTTAACCCGCCCCGCAGTTTCATCGCTTGTAATTGGGGGCAGCAATATCGATCAGTTCAAAGCTAATTTCCGTGCGTTTGATGTCAAGCTTGATCCAGATGATCTTAAACGTCTTGATCAGGTCAGTGCTCCGCCGTTGATTTATCCTTACTGGCATCAGGGGCAATTTGCACATGACCGTTTTTCCGAAGGTGATTGGGCCTTGCATGCTAGGCCGGGTAAATAGCAGGCCCTTTCGGAAAGTATCGTCCATGAGTTAAGCATGATTTTCTTTTCAATTAGAATGAACGTGTCTTGTTGAGCAAGCTGTGATGCGCGGCCCTCGTTTCCAATTTTGGGGGCGTAAAAGCTGAATGTGCCCGTCAAATGAAAGGGACTTTCGTTTGAGAAAGCCCCGAGTTCTTCGGCGCGCGGTCATCTTCGCATATCGATTTTTCATAGCTTCGCTGAACGGCAGGTTGAATAATCATGTTGTTTCAGCTTTGGAGTTGACAGCAATCTGAGCAGAGAAATCTTAAGTACTGCGTGGTCAGCGGATATGATGAAATCCATTCCGTAAATTCATTCACGAAGTACAAGATACAAGCTCCGAAATGCTGCCTGTATTTTGGAAATGTACTGATTTCATTGAGTTTTCTCCGCCCTCAAAATCTGTTTCACTTAGTGAGTGGGAGTTCGATTTTCCCCGGGGCACCATCGCACTTTTCCTAGCTTCTAGAATTTTAATAATCGCGCCAAGAAGAGTTCCATTCCGTATAGGAGTACAGGATTTGGGACAGGTTATTTGATGCGCGGTCTTTTGGAAAAGAGACTTCGGTAAAGGTTTGGACCCACCCTGATTTCGAATTATTGCGATAGAAGATTCCGCCAGTTTGTCATAATTCGGGGTTGTGGATTGCATTGCAGAGTGGCGCATTCCTCGGTCTCGCTTTCATATTCTCAAGCCCAATTTCGATCAGCCAGTTTGACAGCTCAGCACTTTCCAAGTAAATGCAAACAATTCGCAATCGCTTTTGATTGCGAGGCGAACAGGTTTTGGGAATGGTTGCGACCTTGCGCGATAGGGAACTGTTGACCTTGCTGATTGCTCATCGGGCAGAGCTGGTGAATTACGCGCGTGCAATCGTTGGTGACAGGGCACTTGCCGAAGATGTGGTGCAGGATGCCTATTTCCGCCTAGAACGCGCCCAGCAGGTCAAGCTGGATGACAAGCTTGATGAACCTGTTGGCTATATTTTCCGGATCGTACGTAATCTGGCGATTGATGGCCGGCGTCGAATCGGGCGCGAAAACACTTTGATACAGGGTGATGCCAATGGCACGGCAGACATGGTTGCTGCCGAGGGACCGGATCCCGAAGAAAAGGCCATTGCGCGTGGGCAGGTTCGGTTGCTTGAAAGGGCGCTGTCCCAATTGCCAGAGAAATCGCGCATAGCACTTGAGATGCATCGTTTCGGTGGTTGCAAATATACCGAAATTGCCAAGCGCCTTGATGTGTCGGTTGGAACCGCGCATGCACTGGTGAGCGATGCCATCGAGCACTGCAAACAAATTCTGGCGAAAGGGGGATAAGCGAAAAAAGTCAGTGGGAAATTTGAAAATCCACCGACGCCGGTTCGTTTATTCGGTAGGAGAAATATGCAGATGTGCCAGAACAGAAAGACAAACCTCAAAAACTGCCAAAGCGCAGCATTCTGTTCTGATGCCGTTTGGAGAAATGCACGGCCATGAGCAATACAGCCCCTGCGACGGCAAGCCAATGGATTACCCGTCTTGCCGATGAACCTGATAACGCGACGTTGCGCCACGCCCATGATGCTTGGCTGATGGCGTCTGACGACAACCGTGCTGATTGGGAAGAAACCCTGCAGGTTTGGCAGTTGCTTGATATGACCGTGCCGGTTCATGGTGCTGAATGGGTCCATCACGTGCATGAAAACACCCCGCAACATGATCGTATTTCACCGGTTGAGCGTGGGACTCATGCGGCGCGGTCCCACATACCAAGCGGCTTGGTGTCGAGACAGGGGCCAGCGCGTCTTTCATGGCGCAAGGTCGGGGGTGCTGGAGGTGCTGTTGCTGCCTTGCTGGTACTTGCATTGATGGTTGTCCTGCCCGGTTTGCAGGATCGATTTGTCGCCGACTACATCACCGCAACCGGCGAGATGCGGGCTTATGACCTGCCCGACGGGTCGGTTGTCCATCTTGGGCCAGAAAGTGCTGTTTCGCTGGATTTTGATGAGGGGCGCCACATCACCTTGCTGGATGGAGAGGCGTTTTTTGAGGTGAAACCCGATGAAAACAGCCCCTTTGTCGTCACGGCAAAAGAGACCCGGACAACCGTTCTGGGCACAGCATTTAATGTCCGCAGTGACGCGGCTGGTGTCGATGTCGCGGTTGAGCACGGACATGTCCGCGTCGATGGGCGCGGTGTCGAAACGATAAGTGATCTGCATGCAGGCGATGCGGTGCATGTCATGGCGGACGGTCAGACGTTAACGCGCAAGATGTCCCCAGGCCAGGTTGCGTCCTGGCGCAAAGGGCAACTGATCGCCAAGGACCTATCCTTTGCCGAAACGGTCGAGATCGTGGACCGTTACCATAGCGGCTGGGTGATTGTGACCGATGAGGGGTTGGCCAACACATCTCTTACCGGTTTCTATGATCTGACAGATCCGATGGCGGCCCTGCTGGCGATGGCAGATGCACAAGGGGCTGATATCAAGCAGGTTTCCCCATGGTTGGTGTTGGTTTCACCCAATTAATTTCAAGTTTTATCAAAGCTTTACGCAGAAACATCTGAAAAAATTCAAATTAATTTGAAAATCGGCACACGCCGCTTCGTTGCTTGGATATAGGGTGAATTTAAGTATCATTTGCAAATCACCCACTTTTAACAAGCTCAATGAAGCGGAGAATATGGAATGATGGGGGATCAGTTGTCGGTCGTTACGGGGAAATGGCGTCACCGCCTTGTGGTAACGACTGCTCTGTCGGTTCTGGCGATGCCGATCATCAGCAATGCAGCGGTTGCCAGCGAAGAAGTGCCGGCGGATGTGTCGGTTGCGGATGCAAGTGGGGAACTCGCACAGGCCAGTGAAACGCATAGCTTTGACATCGCACCGCAAATGCTTGCCGACGCGCTGGTGCTGTTTGGGCAGCAAGCCGGTGTGCAGGTTTCTGCAGACGGGGATATGGTGCGCGATGTTCAAACATCCGGCGTTTCTGGCGATTACCGGACGGAAGATGCCCTGAAACGACTGCTGGCAGGGACAGGTCTGAACTATCTGATCGCGGCAAACGGTGCGATCACCATCACCGGTTCCGTTCAGAGTTCAGCAAGCGATGGGGATGTCCTTGCCCCGGTGATGGTCGAGGCGAATGCTATCGACGATGACCATGCCGGTGCAGCCGATCGGGCAAGCTCGATCTATGTGACTCAGAAAGATCTGGAACGCCGCAATCCTCAGGACATTAAACAGGTGTTTGCCGGTCAGTCCGAAGTGTCGGTTGGCGGATCGCTTCCAATGAACCAAAAGGTATTCGTCAACGGCGTTGAAGAAACCAATCTTGCGGTCAGTATTGATGGTGCGCGGCAAAGTAACCGCATCTTTCACCACAGTGGCACCAACCTGATTGACCCAAGCCTGTTCAAGGCCGCGCGCGTTGATCCGGGGGTTGCGCCGGCGGATGCAGGGCCGGGGGCACTTGGGGGCTCGATCGTCTATGAAACTGTCGATGCCAAGGACATGCTCGAACCCGGGCAGAATCTCGGCGGGTTTGTAAAGGGTAGCTTTGACACCAACAGCGGTACCTTTGCCAACGATCTTTCTTCTTATGGGCGTGCTGGAAATCTTGAACTTCTGGGGTATTTCAAATGGGCCAAAGGTGATGATTTTGAAGACGGTGCCAACAAGCAGATGCACGGTACCGGTACCGATATGCGCAGTGGCTTGCTTAAAACCGCCTATGAAGCAAACGGGCATCGTTTCGAGCTTTCTGGCGAGCAAGTAACCGATGATGCACGACGCCCGCGCCGGGCAAACATGCAGAGCTCAAGTGGTGATGTGAGCGAGCGCATCTATGACATGCAGCGCCGCAACTTTGTTGCAATTTATGCGCAGCCGGATGCGGATGGCCTGTTCGACCCCAAAGCCAGCGTGTCCTTTAGCAACAGTACCCTGTTCGCGCCGGTTAATGATGCGGCATCTACAGGGGAAACCGAGAACTTCTTCGTCAAACTCGAAAACGACTTCAACCTCAGCGAAAACGACACGATTACGGCGGGTGTTGATTTCTTTGACGATGTGGTCACTTACACTGACACGACCCTGGATAACGACGAACACGCAAGAAACTTTGGTGTTTATGGTCAAGCCCGTCTTCAGCCGCTCGACCCGCTGCGCGTTTCATTCGGCTTGCGCGGCGATGCAAACTCCTTTGAGGGTGTTGATGGCAGCGAGTTCGAACAGGAAGGGGTGAGTGGCAATGCCTCGGTCGCCTATGATGTGACCGATTTCCTGACGTTGAATGCAGGTTATTCAAATGCCTGGGGTGGGGTGAAGGTTACGCAGAGTTATCACCTTTACAGCCCGGATTACTCTGCTGGTTTGAAGCCAGCCCGCGCAGAAAACTATGTTGCGGGTGCCGATTTCCATCATGACGGCTTTACGTTTGGTGGCGGTGTCTTCCGTGGCGTATTTGAAAATGTCCGCAATACGACATCAAGTAGTCTGACAAATATGGATGATTTCGAAACCCGCGGCTTTAATCTGCGGGCCGGTTATGACTGGCGCAACGGGTTTGCGACCGTGTCTTATACCGATAGCGAAATTACCGTAAATGGCAGCCTCCCTGAGACGTATGATGCCCAATATCTTGGTGCTCCGCTTGGTCGTATTCTGGCGCTTGAAGCTGCACACACGATTGAAGACTACAATCTTACATTCGGTGGAACAGTCGATGCCGCCTTCAAAAATACTGATACCGAAGAGGCAGGCGGCAAGGCGCTTCCGGCATATGAAGTTGTCAATCTTTATACAGAATATCGACCGGACGCTGCAAAATTCCTGACTGTCCGGCTTGAGGTCAATAACGTCTTCGACGAAGAATATTCCGAACGTGGCACCTATGGTCAGGACTACGATTCTGTTGCCCCGCTCAGAGAGCCGGGCCGTTCGTTCCTGTTACAGGCAAAAGCAACTTTCTGATTTTGCCGCAAGACACTTTATTTCAACCGGGGCAGCACATGTTGCCCCGGATTTTCCTGTTTTAAGGATGGGTAATGCAAGCTGTTCTGAGATATTTGTCTGCCTTGATTTTTACCATCGTGGTGATGCAGCAGGCCAGTGCGAATGTGATTGAAGTCACCGATATTGCCGGGCGTAATGTTACCGTTGAGTTGCCCGTTAAACGGCTGGTGGTGAGCGAAGCACGCTATCTTCCCTTGCTGGCCCTGTTGCGGCCCGATGATCCAATTAAGGGGATTGTTGGAATGATGACACCGCTTGGTTGGACACATCCCGATATTGAGGCGCAGCTTTTTGAACGCTACCCGGAAGCCCGTGATATTCCCCTGTTTGGTGGGCGCAACAAGGATAGTGTCTCGGTCGAGAAGATCATTGATCTGGCGCCGGAACTGGCAATTTTTGGGCTTAACGACCACGGGCCCGGGGCAAAGAATGCCGAACTGATCGATCAACTGATAGCGGCAGGTACGAAGATCGTTTTTATCGATTTCCGTTCCGACCCGCTTCATAACACCTTGCCATCGATAAGGTTGCTGGGGCGCCTTCTGGGCGCAGAAAACCGCGCAGGGGAATATGCCGATTTCTATCAAGCTCGCTTTGATCGTATCGTTACGCGCGTCAGCCAGACCGAACAGCGTCCAACTGTTTTCCTGCAGGCCCATCCTGGCCGGTTTGAATGTTGCTGGGGCATGGCGGATGGCATGTTGGGGCCGTTCATTGAAATTGCCGGCGGCACCAATATTGCCGACGCGGTGGCCCCTGGTCCGACGGCACAACATACGGCCGAGTTCCTGTTAACCGAAAATCCAGATGTCTGGATCGGAACGGCTTCCGGCACCTTTGACGAATTTACCGATGGTGCGGAGCCGGTCGCACTTGGTGCAGGCATGACGCCCGAAACAGCGTCGCAAAGTTTGACGCGCTATTTGTCAGCGCCGGAATTTGCCGCTCTTGATGCGGTCCGCAATGGTCGGGCGCATAGCATCTGGCATAATTTCTATAATTCGCCGTTTAACATTGTTGCGCTTGAGGCCTTTGCCAAATGGACTCATCCGGAGATTTTCAACGACATTGATCCGATGGAAACCTTGACCGAGATTTATGCGCGATGGCTGCCATTTGAATTGAATGGCACCTATGCCGCAAGTGTTGGGGGCGTTCAATGAGTGCGATTGGCAATACGCTCTATCAACAGTTTGGTGCCATTCGTCGGTGGCGACTTTTAATGGTTTCGGCAATGGCGGTCGGGGTGCTGGTCATGCTGTGCCTTGACCTTTGGGCCGGTCCGGCCGGGCTGGCGTTTTCTGATATCGTCACGGGGTTGATTGATCCGCAACAGCTTGAACTTCGTCATCGCATCATTTTGTGGGATGTGCGCCTGCCCGATGCCCTTATTGCATTGGCGGTGGGCGCGGCCCTTGGTCTTGCCGGGGTTGAAACCCAAACCATCCTTGATAACCCGCTGGCCAGCCCGTTTACGCTTGGTGTGTCATCGGCGGCTGTTCTGGGGGCCAGTCTGGCGATTGTCGTGGTGCCGGTTGTCCCATTCTTTGCCGAGGCGGCAGTTTTACCGATGATGGCGTTGCTGTTTGCGTTGGGATCGGGGGTGCTGATCCTGATGATTGTGCGATGGAGCAACGGGGCGCGTGAAACCGTGGTGTTGTTTGGTATAGCGCTTGTCTTCTTGTGCAATGCCCTGACGGCTGGCCTGCAATATATCGCCAGTGCCGAGGCGGTTCAGCAGATTGTCTTCTGGACGATTGGTAACCTGACACGCGCGGGCTGGCCCGAAGTTGCCATGGTCGGTGCTTGCTTTGTGTGTGTCCTGCCGTTCTCGTTACGTCATGTTTGGGTCATGACGCTTTTGCGCGGGGGGGAGGCACATGCACGCAGCATGGGGATCAATGTCGCACGTTTGCGTCTTTGGGTGATCTTGCGGGTCTCGCTTCTTGCTGCTTTTGCCGTGTGCTTTGTCGGGGCAATCGGCTTTATCGGATTGGTCGGGCCGCATATCGCGCGGTTGATGCTGGGCGAGGATCACCGGATGTTGGTGCCCGGATCGGCGTTGTGCGGAGCATTGATTCTGTCCTGTGCGTCGTTTCTGTCAAAGGCGCTGATACCTGGTGTGATCATTCCGGTCGGTATCTTGACGGCCGTGGTCGGGGTGCCGGTCTTTCTTGGTTTGCTGTCGGGGCGGAGGCGCATGGCATGACCCGGTTTACAGCACGCGGAATCTCCGCGTTTTACGGGCGCAAGCATGTGCTTGACCGGGTTGATCTCCCCAATTTAACGGATAATCAGGTTTTGGGACTTCTGGGCCCAAACGCATCGGGAAAGTCGACCTTGATGCGCTGTCTGTCTGGTGAAAAGGCAACCGAAGGCAAGATTACCATTGATGGCACATCACGTTCGGAAATGGGCCATGATGGGTGGCACCATCGGTTGGCCTCAATGCCGCAAACTCCACCGAATCCATCCGCGCTTTTGCCGACTGAACTGATGTGGAGTACGGCGCGCGCGCTTGGTTTTGATATTTCCGATCAGGAACTGGGGTGTCAGATCGAAGACATCTTCAAAAGACTGGGGCTGGCAGAGGTTGCCCTGTCACCGCTTCACACCCTGTCGGGGGGCAAGCGCCAGTTGGTCGGGTTGGCCCTGGCAT
>Ga0207828_100329_pt1 | contig 20325 bp, 9 predicted proteins | sample TtaePargueraPR_11_FD_187276 | JGI IMG/M metagenome (GOLD analysis project Ga0207828, IMG submission 187276) | Aerobic enrichment media microbial communities from Bioluminiscent Bay, La Parguera, Puerto Rico - Tt and P2 (3) (SPAdes) | ecosystem: Environmental > Aquatic > Marine > Unclassified ...
GACCCGGAAGGCGCGGATGTGTGCGATCAGGGCTTCGGCTGGGGCAACCCAAACGAGACGGGCCATGGCCGCTACACGGTAACCTCGGGCATTGAAGGAGCATGGACCACGCATCCCACGAAGTGGGACAATGGCTACTTCGAAATGCTCTTCAATCATGACTGGGAACTGCGGAAGTCCCCTGCAGGCGCCTGGCAGTGGGAGCCGGTCAACATCAAGGAAGAAGATAAGCCCGTCGATGTGGAAGATCCCTCGATCCGCCATAACCCCATCATGACCGATGCGGACATGGCCATGATCAAGGACCCGGTCTACCGCAAGATTTCCGAGCGCTTCCACAAGGACCCCGCCTATCTCTCGGAGGTTTTTGCCCGCGCCTGGTTCAAGCTGACCCACCGCGACATGGGCCCGAAAGTGCGTTACATCGGCCCTGAAGTGCCGAAGGAAGACCTGATTTGGCAGGATCCGGTGCCTGCCGGAAAGACCGGTTACAATGTCGGCGCACTGAAAAAGAAGATCGCGGACTCCGGCCTGAGCATCAGCGAGCTGGTCTCCACGGCCTGGGACAGCGCCCGCACCTATCGCGGGTCCGACATGCGCGGCGGTGCCAACGGCGCGCGTATCCGCCTGGCTCCGCAAAAGGACTGGGAAGGCAATGAGCCTGCGCGGCTGAAGAAAGTCCTCTCCGTGCTTGAGCTGCTTGCCAAGGAAGCCGGGGCATCGCTCGCCGACACCATCGTGCTTGCGGGCAATGTCGGTGTCGAACAAGCCTTGAAGGCGGGCGGCCACAAGATCGAAGTGCCGTTCGAAGCCGGCCGCGGCGATGCGACGGACGAGATGACCGACGCGGACTCCTTCGAGCCCCTCGAACCGGTTGCCGATGGCTACCGCAACTGGCTGAAGCAGGACTATGTGGTCAGTCCCGAAGAGCTGATGCTCGACCGCACGCAGCTCATGGGTCTGGCCGCGCCTGAGATGGTGGCCTTGGTTGGCGGCATGCGCGTCATGGAGACCAATCATGGCGGCACCAAGCATGGGGTGCTGACCGACCGTCCCGGCGCGTTGACGAATGACTTCTTCGTCAACCTGACCGACATGGCCTACAAATGGGTGCCTGCGGATAAAGGGACATACGAGATCCAGGACCGCAAGACCGGCAAGAAAAAGTGGACTGCCACGCGCATCGATCTCGTGTTCGGGTCGAACTCGATCCTGCGCTCCTACGCGGAAGTCTATGCCCAGGACGACAATGCAGAGAAATTCGCCAAGAATTTCGTTGCAGCCTGGACCAAGGTGATGAACGCCGACCGCTTCGATCTCGCAGCGTAAAGGCGGCGGAGTTGAAGTTGGGCCACCCTCGCGCAAATGCGGGGGTGGCCCGATGCCGTTTTAAGCTCTCTTTATGAAATCGCCACGGCCATGCGGCGTGCGCCCGGCCTTTACAAACCCAAAGTTTTTCTGCTGTTCAAGAGTCTGAATTCCCCGCCTCCGCCAACGCGCCGACACGCTCGCGTCACAAAAGGTACATGAATTCATGGTCTGACGCGGGCTGTTATCATTCGGGTATAGCTGTGTCGGGGCTCTTTCGTGTCCGTTTCTTCGTCAGTCGAGGAATTGCTTCAGCGCGTCAGGTATGCGTTATTCAAACGCGGCCTGGCGAAGGACGTGGTTGACGACCTGGTACAGGAATCTTATCACCGCTTGGTCGAATACCGGAAAAAGCAAACTGTGGAGCGGCCCGAAGGCTTTCTCGTGCGCACTGCCGTCAATCTGGCAATCGATCAGGCACGCCAACGGGCACGCTTCTCTATTGCGAGTGAGCCGATAGAAGATTATCCAATTATAGATGACAGTCCGCGGCCGGATGAAGTGTATGCGTCGCGCCGCAGGCTTGAACATCTGAACAACGGGTTGGCGCAACTCGACGAGGTAACGCAGGCGATGCTGAAAGCGCAGCGCCTGGAGGGGGAGAGGCTCTACACGATTGCGCAGCGGCACGGCATGTCTGTCAGTGCTGTGGAAAAGCGGATCGCGAAGGGGATCGCCTTCCTTGCTGAATGGATGGATGGCTGGTGACTGGCAACGGGATTGATATATCCGCCTTTGGCGAACCGCGCAGGGATTTGTATGAAGCAGCCCTTTGGACCGTGCGTCTGCAAGACCGCACGCCCAGGGGAGACGGTGCCGTCGAGCATCTGCTTGGCGGTAAGGCTGCAAGCGATGATGCCTACGCTAAAGTGAAGCAGGTTTGGCAGGATCTAGCAGAACCGGAAGCCTACCGGCCCCGTCCGCGCGTGGATGCGCCTGCGGAATTTCCAAGACGTCCCCGTGCAGGCCTGCAGGCATTGGCCTGGATGCCCTCGGCGATTGCAGCGATGCTGGTCCTTTTCGTCGGTGCGGCACTGTTCCTGTCGGCAGGTCAGCGTGGATATCAAACGGATATCGGCGAGCAGCGCGTGGTCGAACTTGCCGACGGCACCAAAGTGACATTGAACACCGACACAAAAGTATCCGTCGATTTCACTGAAGAGCGCCGGGGCTTCCGGGTCTATCGCGGCGAAGCTCTGTTCGAAGTCACGCATGATGCAAGCCGGCCTTTCGTCGTGGAAGCGGCTGACAGCCATGTCCGCGCTCTTGGCACCTCCTTTATCGTGCGGCGTGACAAAGACAGAGTGGATGTGACTTTGTTGAGCGGAAGCGTGGAAGTCACACGGGACAGCGAGCAAACGAAAAAAGTTGCCCTTGTGCCGGGGGAACGGCTTCGTCTTCATGAGGATATGGCGACCACTGCGCTGGACCGTCCGCCGCTGCCTGTTGTGACCGCCTGGAAAAATGGAAGGCTGATTCTCCAGGAAACACCGGTGATCGAAGCGTTGCGGGAGATTAACCGCTACAATCAGCAGAAAGTGCTTGTCGCGGGCGGCATTTCTGACGATGACCGCATAAGCGGTGTGTTCCGCGTAACTGATGCGCGCGCTTTCGCAGACACACTCGCGGAAATCTACCGGCTCAAAATCCAGGAGAGTCCGGATCAGCTGTTGCTGCGGCCCCGTCTGGCGCTGCGTTGAAGACATAGTCCAAGAATCTCGGAAATTCGCCAGCTCGTGTTGTGGATTTAGCGCGTCCGGACGTCCTTGATTGAGACGGAGGGCGTGCGCCGCAATTTTGCGCCTCGCTTTCTCCGGGCACGGGCGGCGCAATGCGTCCGGTCGGTTGTGTCTGACATGCGGCAAGGCAGTGATGGCGGTCAATATGAAAATCGTGAGTGAGTACACCGCGCCCCCCGGCCTGGAAAATAACTGGAACGATCTCAACCGGCCTCACGCCAGGCGCCGCAATCTCATGTCTCCTCATGTGGTCGTTGCATGCGACTGCACGCTGATGCGGTATCACCTCAACAAGTTTCTTGTTGCCTATCTTCGCGGAGATATGTCGGCCAGCCTCGTGTGGTCCGGCTTTCCGGGTGCAATGAGCACGGACGCTTACCCTGCGGATATCGCGATCTGGTGCGGCGACCCTCAGGACCGTCCGGCCCATATGGCGGGCACCAAACTGATCTGGCTCGGCTGCCTTTCCTATCTTCCCTATATAGGAAGGCGCGCACGCGGGCGGATTCCGGCACCGGAAAAAGAGGGAGATCTCGATCATGCGCCGCTCCTTCAGCATGCACGCTGGCATGGCTGGAGCAGCTTCAAGGCCTGGAACAGCATTGTCGGCCAAAGAAAAGACGGCGTCGTCTATACGGATTCCTTCGAGTTGATACGGGAGCTTATTCTGGGCGGCGCAGGCATCGCGCCGTTACCGGCCACCTCCCACAGGTTCAATGCCGAACTCGTGCCGCTTGCTGGCCTGCTGCAGGATGAGTTGCTTGCCGATGTCTGGCTGGCTGTTGACGATGCCAGCCGGAATGTCCGGACAGTCAAGAACCTGTCCTGGATGATCTCCCGCTTCTTTAGTGAGAAGCGGGACGGACAGTTTCTAGTTTACTGAACGCAGCCTGCGCCGGAGTTGATGCCGGAAATCCATTTCCTCTGTTGCGCCTGTGCTTTGTGTCGCCTGCAACCTTGCCGGCGAATTAAATCCCGTTCTGCAAAAGAAAAATCGCATCCATGACGCTGCTCATGGATGCGATGCGGCCTCACAATTTTCCCGCCAAGCCTTCTGTAAAAGTTTCTTGAAGTTTAACGCGCCGCGCTGTGGAGCGAGCCGCCGGATGCGTCCTTGGAGTCAGCCTCGCGCGGCTCGGAACAGGCATGGGAATCCAGGCCTGTTTCTGTCGCGCAGGTTTTGAATATGTCCCGTATCAAGCGGGCATGCATTTCATTCATCGGGGGCAACTTCATGACTTCATGTGAATTCCAGCGCAAATGGCTGACAGCTTCCTATCAACGCCCGTGTGATGGGAATTCCTGAACACGCTCTCATTGACAGCATTCACGGCACGCCCCGGCCCCCAGTTTCAAGGGCAGGTGTGAAATACCGACAACGGAGTAATTGAATGTATTTGCGCTCGGTGAGCTGCGTAGCTTTCGCGTCACTTTGTGTCTTTCTCTCTTCCGCCGCGCAGGCTCAGGACGCGCCGGAAAATGAAGAGCCTGCCCCGGCTAGTGAGGCGCCGCTGGAGCGGCGTATCGACATTCTCAATTATCAGATCGAGGGAAACAGCGTCCTCGATCAGAAAGACATCGAACGCGCAGTCCTGCCTTATCTGGGCCCGCAACGTCCTGTGAGCGATGTGGACAAAGCCCGGCAGGCTCTCACCGATGCGTATCATTCAAAGGGCTTCGAGACGGTCAATGTCGTCGTGCCCGCGCAGGATGTGCAGCAGGGCATCGTCCGCCTGAAAGTGGTGGAGATGAAGATCGGGCGGCTGCGGGTCGATGGCGCGACTTATTACTCGCCTGAAGACATTAAGGAGAGCATCCCTTCTTTGCAGGAAGGGAGTGTGCCCAATTACGAGGCCGTTTCTCTGGAGATTGCGGATATAAATAAATCCGCAGACCGGCTCATCACGCCGACATTGCGCGCCGGGCTGGAGCCTGGAACCGTTGATGTCGATCTTATGGTGGATGACTCTGTGCCGGTCCATGGTTCTCTCGAAGTGAACGACCGGGCAAGCTCGAATACGTCGCGCTACAAGCTGGTGGGGGCCGTCAGCTACGGCAATCTGTTTCAGCGCGGCCACAGCGTGAATATTCAGACCCAGTTCGGTCCTGAAGATCCTGCCGAGTCCTGGGTGATTTCCGGCTCCTATGCTGCGCCCCTTCACGGCACGCCCTGGACGCTCGTCGGATATGGCGTGCATAGCGATAGCGATGTTGCCGCAGTCGGTGGCATCAATGTGCTGGGTTCCGGCGACATTGTTGGCGGGCGCGCCATTTACACGAGTGTGGCCGGCGACCCTATGGCGCCGCGGATCCATCAGTTCACTTTTGGCGCCGATTACAAGAACTTCGAAGAAAACCTGCTCGGCATGGGCAGCGCAGCCAAGACGCCCATCGATTATGTCTCCATGATGCTGCGCTATTCCCAGCGGAAGCAGACCGAAAGCTATGACTTTGATTTCGGTATCGGGGCAGCCTTCGGTTTGCGCGGGCTGGGCGGCACGGAAGAAGAGTTCCGTCTGAAGCGGTACAATGCGAGTGCCAACTGGACCGCGCTCCGCGGTGATCTTGCGTACAAATACAAGCTGGAAAGCGGCTGGCAGTTTGGCGCGTCCTTCGCCGGGCAATATGCGGGCGAGCCGATTATCTCGAACGAACAGTTTTCTATCGGCGGCCTCGACAGCGTTCGGGGCTATTACGAAAGCTTCCAGACCGGCGATGACGGCATATCGGGTCAGTTCCAGATAGACACGCCGTCGGCTGATGCGTTTGCGCCGGACCTCTTGCGTGAACTCCGTCTCTTTGCCTTCGCCGATGCCGGCTGGGCCCAGATATATGACCCGCTTGCCACGCAGCCGGAAACCTCACAGCTGCTCAGCGTCGGCAGCGGGATCACGATGCGGGCAGTCAAAGGTTTCAATGCAGATGTGCTGGTTGCCAGGCCGCTGCGGGACGAGCAATCCACCCTCCTCGATATCAATGATGAGTACCGTGTCCAGTTTCGCGTCTGGAACGAATTCTGACCTCGGATAGGAAGATATGATGCGTACAAGGAAGACAATCGCTTTCGCAACGATGCTGATGTCGTTCTGCGCGGCCATGAGCGCAAGCGCTATGGCTCAGCAGGCCCAAACCCCCTGGGATAAGGACTGGTCTTTCAGACGCGGCATTACGGTAGATGCCGCAACGGTTCAAAGCATCACGGAGCCGGTTAAGCAGGCTGCTGTGCTGGTGCGTATTCATTCCGGCGTACTGGACTTCACCAAAGCGGCAAAGGACGGAAGCGATATCCGTTTCGTGAACGGCACGGATGGCGCGCCCCTGGACTTTCATTTCGAGCGCTTCGATCCGGTCGCCGAAATCGCTTATGTCTGGGTCGAGATGCCGGTCGTCGTGCCGGGCGTACCCCAGCAGCTCTGGCTTTACCACGGCAACAATCAGGCCGTTCCCGTCATGAGTTCTGCGGACACCTATGATGGCTATGTCTCCTATGTACTCCATCTCGACGATCAAGCCGGTATTCCCGTCGATGCGACGGTGAACAAGACGGTATTCGAGGCAATGGAAGTCGCGCCGACACTGACGGGCATTGTGGGGGGCGGCGTCGAGCTGACGGCAGCCAGCAGCATCGAGGTTCAGGCGAACCAGTCTCTCCAGATCGGCGCGGAAGATGGGGCGCTGACATTTGCGGCCTGGCTGCGCCCGGAGAAGGCCGAAGAAGCGGCGGGTGACGCTGCTGCCGGTGACGTTGGAGAAGCGGACACAACGGTGCCTGCTGCTGCAGAAAGCGGCGAAGGCGCGGAAGAGGGTGAAGCTGGCACACAGAAAAGCGAGCTGATCTTCAGCAAGAAAATGGTGGAGGCGGACGAGGCTGCCGAAGCGGAGGCAGCGCCTGAAGGCGAAGCCGCGCCGGAAGCGGGCGGAGACCTTTCTCTCCTGCTGGTCGATGGCAAGCCTGTCCTTCGTCTCGGTGAGCAGGAATGGAGCGGTGAAACCGCGCTACCCAAGGGCCAGTGGAGCCATCTGGCGCTGGTGGCCGATGACGCAACGGTCCGTCTTTATCTGAACGGTGAACTTGCGGCCGAGGGCGAAGCCGAGCTGCCGCCCATGGACGGCGCGGAAGTGATCGGCGCCATTGAAGGCCAGACTGGCTTTGCAGGCACGATTGACGAAATCTACCGCGCCAATAGCGCACGTTCTGCCTCGCACATCGCCTTGATGGCCAACACGCAGGGACCGCGGGCAAGTCTGGTGACCTTCGCTCCTCAGATGGAGGAAATTCAAGGCCCCAGCCACGACTACTTTGCCATTCTGTTCAATGCGCTGACGCCCGACGCCTGGGCGGTCATCATTCTGCTTGCGATTATGTCCGCCATTTCCTGGATGATCATGTTCTCCAAGTCGCGGCTCTTCGGCCGCACCAACCGGGCAAACCAGAAGTTCCTGCAATATTACCGTGAGAACATTCAAGGTCTTCAGGCACGCGAAGGGCTTTCCGGTCTTTCCCTGACAAAGGCGCATTGCACTTCCTCCATAGCCCGCCTTTTCAGCGTTGGTCAGGATGCGCTCAACCGGCGCATTGCAGAAGAAGGCGATAGCCCTGGCAGCTATGTCGCTGTCCCGGAATCCGTTGCCGCCATCCGCTCCGTGATGAGTGCCGGCGCCGTGAACGAAGAGCACCGTCTTGGACGCCGCATGGTGTTGCTCACCATCGCCATCTCCGGCGGCCCCTTCCTGGGTCTGCTCGGCACGGTGCTGGGGGTCATGATCACCTTTGCCGGTGTGGCCGCGGCGGGCGAAGTGAACGTGACGGCCATCGCGCCCGGCATTGCCGCCGCGCTTCTGGCGACGGTCGCGGGCCTTGCTGTCGCGATCCCGGCGCTCTTTGGCTACAACTATCTGACCGGTCAGCTCGACAACATCCTCGCGGACAATCAGGTTTTCATCGACGAGCTTGAAAAAAGCATCGCCGAGTCCTTCCGCACGGCCCGTCCCGGCCATGTCCGTGCCGCTGCATCCTTCAATCAGGCAGGGTGAGGGCGCAGCCATGCAAGTTCAGAAAAAGCGTAAGCCATACGACGACATCAACATCACGCCGATGGTCGATCTGACCTTCGTGCTGCTCGTCATCTTCATTCTGATGACAACGGCGGCGATTGAAGGGATCAAGATCAATCTGCCCAAGGCCAGTTCCTCCCAGAGCATGGCCGAGCCGACGACCAAGGCAATTTCGGTCGATGGCCGCGGGCAGATCTATCTCGATACGTTTCCGGTTACTCCCAAGCAATTGGAACAGGAACTGCGCATTCAAAAAGCGATCACGCCCGATTTGCCGGTCGTGATCCGCGGCGACCAGATCTCTCAATACGGAAAGATCATGGAGGCGCTGGACGCCGTCAGCCGGGCCGGCATCACGCAGATCGGTCTCGTCAGTGAACGGCAGAGAGGGTCCTGACGCATGCTCGAGGAGCCCAAAACGAGCTGGCGGGACCGTGGCCCTCTCTTCGCCTTCGCTGCAGGCATCGTCGTGACCGCAATCGTGGCCGGTCTTTGGGTGCATCAACTGCCGGACCCGGACACAAGAGAGCGGGTCGTGCGCGAGATCACCCTGGCGGAGGTGCCGGAGGAAAAGGTTGTCGAGGAGCCCGAGCCGGAACCTGAACCCGAGCCGGAACCGGAGCCCGAACCTGAGCCGGTGGAGCAAGAAGTGTCGGAGCCTGAGCAGGCACCCGTGATCGAAGACACGCCCAAGCCTGCCACGCAGCGCCTCGCGGGCCTTAACAAGCTGGCCGATGCGGGCAGCGACAGTTTCCACCTCGCCGCTGGCGGCGGGGGCGGGCTCTTCGGCACGGGCCGGGCAGTCGGCACGTCCTGGGAAGCTTTTCTTGCCCTGCATATTACCCGCGCGTTGCAACGTGATCGCCGGACACGCAGCGCCAAGGGGAAAGTGGGGGTGGCGCTCAACGTCGACCCGGCAGGGAACTTCACATCCGCCGCCCTTACCTCTTCCACCGGCAACCCTGATCTGGACAGAGCGATCGCAGACGTCCTGTCGAACTTGAAGCCACTGGGACGCGGGCGTCCTTCCGGTGTCAAAGGGGCGACAAACCTCACCATCAATCTCAAGCGTGCTGACACATAGTCCTTATGGAGAATAAAGAGATCATGTCTTTCCGCAGTAGCCTACTCACCAGTGCCGCCGTTCTTGCCATCACGCTTTCTCCTATGGCGGCTGCCGCGCAATCCCTCGACGATGTCGGCATCGAAGTTCTTCAGCTCCTGGTCGATGAGGGGGTCATCCCCTTCGAAAAGGCGCAAGCGATTCTCGACAAGGCCCATCAGAAAGCGGCCATGAAAAAGGAGGCCGAGAAGTCGGCCGGGGCAGCGGGCGTCGTGAACGTGCCTTATGTGCCTGAAGTCACGCGCGAGCAGATAAAGGAAGAAATCCGCAACGAGGTCATGGCGACCGCCAAGACCGAAGGGTGGGTCGCGCCAAACGTGCTGCCGGAATGGACCAAACGGATCGAAATTTCCGGCGATCTGCGTGCACGCACCCAGTACGACAATTTTGCTGATGGGAATTTTCCCACATTTCCGGATGTGAATGCGATCAATGAACAGGGCGGCACGTTTGCCGGCAACGCGCCGATCCTCAATTCGACAGAAGACAGGCAGCGCTTCCGCTACCGTGCTCGTCTGAATGTCGATGCCCAGGTGACAGATAACGTCAAAGTGGGTGTTCGCATTGCATCCGGCGATTCCGACAGCGCTATCTCGACCAATTCGACTTTCGGCGACTATTTCGCCAAAGATCCGATCTGGATAGACCGGGCTTACGCGGATATCGAGTTCTATGATGGCCTGCACTTTGTGGCCGGGCGCATGCCGAACCCGTTCTACAGCACCAGCATGGTCTGGGACGGCGACATCAATCCGGAAGGTCTCGCTATTTATGGCGATCACGATATTGAGGATGTGGGTACCGTATTCGGCGCGGCGGGTGTTTTTCCGCTCGAAGAGCGGGAGCTGTTTGAAGACATCTACCTTTATGCTGCGCAGGCGGGCTTCAAGGGAGATATCAACAGCGACGTCCGAGCCAAGGGCGGGCTTGCCTATTACCTCTACCAAGACATTCAGAGCGTAAAGAACCCGCCCGGCGGATCGCGTTTGAACGACTGGACCGCGCCGCAGCACCTGAGCAAGGGCAACTCGATTTTCAACATGCGCACGGACGGTCTCACGGAGCTTGCAGGCCTTGCCTCCGAATATGAGTTGCTCGCTCTTACGGGTGAAGTTGCCTACCGGGAAGGGCCGCTCGAATTCAAGTTCACAGGCGAAGTGGTCAAGAATCTTGCCGCGATTGAGAAAGGCGAGCTTGATCAAATCCGGGGTGAGCCAGGTGTGGAGCCGGGGGACCTTGGCTGGCTGGTCCGTTTCGACGCGGGTTATCCCGTCATCACCGAAGCGATGCAGTGGAGCGTCGGCGCAGGCTACCGCCATGTCGAAACGGATGCGGTGCTCGATGTCTTCACCGATTCCGATTTTAGTCTGGGCGGCACCGACACCGAAGGCTACGAGCTGACCGGCGCGCTTGGCATCTATGACAACACCTACGTCCGTGCCACCTGGTACTCGGCGGACTCCATCAACCGTGCGCCGTTCTCCGTGGACACGGTTCAACTCGATCTGAATGTCAACTTCTGATGAGAGGACGTAGAGAGATGAGAAAAAACATCATTGCATTGACGGCGCTTCTCGTCATTGGCGCGGGGGTTCCCGTGACAGGAAGTCAGGCGCAGCCTGGCCTCTCCATTCAGGAGGAACTCCAGCGGCAGCAGCAGATTGCCGAAAATGCCCGCATGCAGGTTGAGCATTTGCGAGCTGAATTGAAGCTGAAGGAAGAGCTGATCGACCTGGCCGTGGAACGGAATGCAGCGCTTTACGGCCTGGCCAGCGAGATCATCGAAAAGGGCATTCCTGATAGTTCCATAGAGCCGTTTCTCCAGCTCCAGAGAGTGGAGATGGAAAATCTGAAACAGGATTACGAGGACCGTGCGTACAAAGCGCGTTTCCTGTCCTCAACCCTGCCGCCCAGTGTTCGAAAGCAGATGGAAGCGGAACTGCAAAAGAAGAAAAGCGCGAAGAACGAAGAGTAGCCGCCACTGCCTCGCCTCTCCGGTCAAGACCCGCGCCCGGTTAAACCATTTGAAAGCAGGATCATCGCCATGTTCCCCAAAGCCGCCAATTCAAATACGAACCGTATATCCACCAAGGCACTCAAACTCGGGGCAAGTGCCCTTGCGCTTGCCTCTGCTTGGGGCATGGCACCAACTGCAGCCAGCGCGGACACGCCGTTCAGCACAATGGTGGGCATGCAGGCCGGGATAACGGTTGGTCCGAACGGCCAGTTGTCGCAATGGACGGGGGCGAATGCACCGGTGGTGGGCATGGAAGGCGACCGCCACCTCATGACGATCGAGCAGACCCAGGCCAAGGCGGTGCTGGATTGGAAGGATTTCCGTCTCAAGACGAATGAAATCTTGGAATTCCAGCAGGCGTCAGCGGACTGGCTCGTCGTCAACCGGGTTCATGGACAGCATGCGGCGCGCGTCGATGGCGAGATTCGCGCGCTCGGCTCCGTATACATCTTCAACGACAATGGCGTGCTGATCGGAGATGGTGCGCAGATTAATACGCGGCAGCTGGTGACGGGCGCTGGTGTCAATGATGTCAATGTCGAAGACAACGTGACCACCTTTGTGCAGCATCAGGCTAAGGCGGCGCTTGACTGGCAGAAGTTCGAGGTGGCGACGGATGAAGTGCTTCAGTTCCAGCAACAGTCGGAGGACTGGCTGGCCGTCAACCGCATTCACGGCGATGATGCATCGGTGCTCGATGGTGAGCTGCACGCGGCAGGCAAGGTCTTCGTCTTTGATGACAATAATGGCGTGGATGTCGGTGCAGATGCGGTGCTCAATGCCAAAACGGTGGTAACGGGCAAAGGTGTTTCTGATGTCGATATCACCGGTAATGTGACCACCATCACCCAGTCCGCCGACAAGGCGATCCTTAACTGGTCCGATATGTCATCGCAGGCTGGTGAGGTTCTGAAGTTCAATCAGGAACGGACCGACTGGATTGCGATGAACCGCTCGCTGCGCGAGGGAACCACCCGCATCGCCGGTGACATCGAAGCCGATGGTCATGTCTATCTGATCGCCCCCAAGGGGCTTTCGCTTGCCGGATCGATCCAGGCGCAACAGCTTATTGCTTCCTCGCTCAATTTGTCGGACGCACAGTTCGAGGCAGGGTTCACGTCCTGTCTCAACTGTAACAACCTCAGGGAGACGCCGCGATTCAGCAATAGCTGGATTCCCAATGAGATGACCTACAGCGTTACCGGAGAGCAGCTTCTTGAATGGCTGGCGGCACCTGAGCCTGAGGTGAGCGAGGTGGTCGTCGAGTCCAGCAGCCGGATCAAAACCGGCGCGCTCGGCAAGATCATGCTTTTCGGCAATCACGTCACCAATAACGGTATTCTGTCGGTTCAGGATGAAGGACAGGTCATTCTGGCTGCCGGTGAGAATATCTGGGTCGACTACGATATTTCGGATCCTGACAACCGCCTGGAAGCTTTCGCGGGGCCGTGGGAACCTGTGGGCTTCGGCGGCAGCCTTTCTTATGCAAATGAACTGCGTACCATTCAAACAGAGGCTGAGCAGGCATTCTGGGAGGAGTTGACCGGCACGCTTTATCCGATTGGCTACCGGTTTACCAATGCTGAATGGCGTGCAGGAAACGGTATTTCGGGCACCGTGAATTCCAAACTGGAAGAGCTGCTGAATACAATGACCTTCCAGCGGGCCCTGGAGGTACAGAACACCGCGCGCAATAATGGCATCATTTATTCCAAGCGCGGCGGGCAGATCGATTTCCGGGGGCTCAATCTTGAGCATTTCGGTTCCATTGAAATGGAATCGACTGCCAATTTCCGCGGCTCGATCAATTTCGATGCGCGCCTTTATACCTATAACAAGATCTGGTCTTCCAAGGTCGATGGCCCGCCCGTTCCCAATAACGGTACGGTCATTTTCGGCGAAGGCAGTCTGATCCAGATTGTTCCGGATCTGGAGGCAACCGACACGCTTCCCCTGACGGAAGGCATGCAGTCCGTGGGCTCGCTTCTTGTAAATGCGGGCCGCTTGCATCTGCGCGAGAATTCCATGGTCTACATGCCGGGCGGCGACATGAGCGTCTGGCTGGACGAAGGCGAGCACATTACCGGCGGGCGCGGCCTCAATGGCAATATGAACAATGAAACCGGGACGCGCTTCCTGATGGAAGCCGGCGCGACGATTGATCTGTCGGGCTGGGAATCGACGGTGCTGCCCATGGGGTATCACCAGGTTACCGGCAAACTCTTCGCTGCCCAACTTTCCGACTCGCCGCTGCAGCGCAACGGCCCGCTTTACCGGAAAGAAATTTCCGTCGACCGCCGCCATGGCACGGATTTCGCCGATTGGGAAAGTTTCGATAACCTGACCCACGGCACGCTGGACATGTTTCTCACCGACGGGGGCAACTTCTTCCTCGATGGGGACAATGACTTCATCATGAAGTCTGGGTCGGTGATCGATGTGTCGGGCGGCAAGGTGACCTATGAAGCGGGGTTTGTCCGCACCACGCTGCTGCGCCGTCTGGATGGGTCGATCATCGACATCCGTGAAGCCAACCCGGATGAACTTTATATGGGGCTGGCCAGCCAGTTCACCCGTTACGACCCTAAATGGGGGCGTCAGGAAACCTTCTATGTACCGTTTTTGTCCAGCATGGGCGGCGCCTATGAAGAAAGCTACGTCGAAGGCGGCAATGCCGGACGCATCGACATCCTAGCCCCCGACGCGATTTTGCAAGGCAAGGTTCTTGGCGGTGTGACCGTCGGCAAATATCAGCGCAACAACATGCCTGAAATGGGTGTCTTCACGCTGGGAGATGCCGGCCTTTCAGAGAACGAATACAAGAGCAATTCCATCATTATCGAGGCGCAGGAACGGCTTCTTTCCGCCGCCTTCGGACTTGCCGACAGTCTTGAAGACGAATTTGGCGATCTCTTTGGTGAAGAATTCGATGAAGAGAACCGCGAGAACGGCATCACCGTTGACGCAAGTGAAAAGCGTGACGACAACACGACACTGACTTCCGTCGATTTCTTCAACCGCTCGGAAATGGGGCAATACAGCCTTCTTATGGCGGTGCCGGAAGAAGATGAGGCAGGGAACCGCGTCCCCGTTTCGGTGCATGTGGAAGAAGGGGTAAATCTCGACCTCGGCAGCGCGGGCTTCGCGCTGAGCGCGGGTCAGGGCGGCATGCGTTTTGACGGGACGATCCGCACCCGGGGCGGTGACGTTTCCCTCGGCGGCGCCTCGTTGATCATGGGCCCGAATGCCATGATCGACACAAGTGCGGGCTGGCACAGCGAATATGAGCTTGATGAATACCGTTCGCTGATCCGTGAAGTGCGTGTGGATGGCGGCGATATCAGCCTCGGGCAGGTCAATGGCAGTGGGATCGAAGAATATCTTGAAAGCGCCTCGATCATCGTGCCCGGAACGGTGAAACTCAATCTCGGCGGCGGCGCCTGGGCGCAGCGTGACGGCACGATTCTCAGCGGCAAGGGCGGTTCGCTGTCCGTCACCTCAATCAATGCCGACGAGCTTGACCTGGAAGGCGTCTATAACGCGGAAGCGTTGGGCCTTGGCGGGCACGGCGAATTGTCGATCCAGACCACGCGCACGGTGATTGTCGGGGGTGAACTTGTCGAGTTCCCGCTTCTGCCGGGGCAGGCCCCTTATGTGCCGCCGGAACCGATGCCCGGCGTACCGCAGCCCGAGCGTCCGGAAGTGCCGCGCTCCGTTCTGTTGATCCGTCCCGAGCTTTATGAAGAAAGCGGGTTCTCGGCCATTCATCTGAGCGGCGAACGGCTCATGATTGCGCCGGGCACGCAGATCGAGGCATCGTCGCGCGTCTTGCAGCTTCGCGGCAGCGAGGCATTCGGTTCTCTTGCACCCTGGCTGACCGCGGAAAGCGGGACGCCGATGGAAGATATTGTCGAGCAGGTGGATATTCCTTTCGGCCTGCGTCCGGAAGAACTGCGTCAGGGGATGGAGCTTTCTTTCGCGACGGGCAGTTCGGGCCTGATCACGAATGGCGGTCATGCGGGCTCGTTGCTGGTTGGTGAAGGTAGCCGGATTGCGACGGAAGCGGGCGGGAGTATCCGTTTCCAGGCGGCCGGTATTGACGGCATGCTTGCTGTTCTGGGCACGCTGCAGGCGGATGGCGGTCTGATCGACCTCGTCGTGAGGGGCAGTGATGGGAGAATGATTATCGGTGAGACCGCGCGCCTCTTGGCGCGGGGCACAGCCGTGACCACAGGGATCACCGCCGGACCGAATGGCGGCGATCTGCGTGAGGGCTATGTTCTTGATGGTGGCACGATCCGCTTCACCGACGAGGGCCAGGCGGATAGCGGCCAGAACAGCCTTTCCCTGACCATCGAAGAAGGCGCCATTCTGGATGTGAGCGGCGCGCAGGGCGTGTTCGATGTTACGCCGGAGAGCGGACCGGGCCGCGCACGCGCACCCGAACTGTTCGCCTCCGATGGCGGCACCGTGTCGATTACCGCGAAAACACTGGATATTGACGGGGCAACCTACCGTGCAGAAGGCGGCGGCGCAGGCGCAAGCGGTGGCCGCTTCGAGCTGAACTACGAGGCGCCCTACCAGGGCGGCGGTGATGCCGACAATCTGGATTTCGTGTTCAACCAGATCCAGTCGATTTTCGGCTGGGGCTTTGCCATAGACGCGAGCGGAAATCCGGTCGACAGTTTCCTCGGAACGGATCTGGGCGAGCTTACCAGTTTCATGTTCCAGCCCGTCGACCTGCCTGATGGTCTGGTCTTCAACAGCAAAGAAGAGTTCTTCGAATACTTCAAGCCATTGGGGCTTGAGGCGGCAGGCCCGCCCCCTGCGCTGATCGTCGGCGATCCGGACGCTATATTCGAGTTTGGAGGCGCAGCGGGAAGCATCGACAGTGCCATGATTTCCTTCGCGCAGACTGCCGGCCTTGCGGTTGGCGCGCCCTATGACGGCCCGGACCGTTTTGCGCGGTTGCCGGTGGAGGCGATCAACCGGGGCGGTTTCTCGCATCTTGAGCTGACATCTTCTCCCGGTATTCTCTTTGCCGGAGATGTGGGCCTTGGCGGGCGCACGGCCGATGGCGGCTATCAGTTCGACAGCATCACACTTGCGGCGCCCCGGATCCTCGGGCTGGACGGGGCGGATGTCCGTTTGGAAGCCAATGTCATCAATTTCACCTTGCCGGAAAGCGAGCTGGACGGCGTCAGCAATTCCGATCTGGGTCTTTACGATCTTGCGCTTGGCGCCACCAACATTGGCGGGCCGGACTCGCAAGCCGTCTTTACCGCGAAAAGCGGTGTGCTGACCGACGTGACGCAGGGCGTGTTCCGTGGCTTCGGCAAAACGCAGCTCTTCTCCGATGGCGACCTGCGCCTGCGCGGGTATGAGCCGGATGTCGGAGTTGAAGGCCCGCTTCCGGGCGCGACCCTTTATGAAGGCATTCTGAGTGCAGACAATGATCTCGTGCTGCGCGCGGATCAGGTTTATACCGCCACGGGCCGGAACTTCCTGGTCGAAGCCGGGCGCAGTATTTCCGTTTTGCCGCAAGAGGGCGGTCAACCGCTCAACGGCACACCTTATGAAGCAGGCGCCAACCTCACCTTCAAAGCGCCGCGCATTGTACAAGGGGGCATCATCCGTTCGCCGCTGGGCGCGATCACGTTGAGCGGTGTTGATGATGGCAGCGCGGGCGCCGGTCTGGTGCAGCTTCTGCCGGGCAGTATCACCTCAGTTTCCTCGGACGGCAATGTGGTGCCCTATGGCGTGCTGAACAATGGCGATACCTGGGTCAATCCGCTCTTTGTGAGCGACCCGGACGATCCCAATTCGCGCAATCTCTCCAACCGGGAGCTGCGTATTCTGCCCCAGCGGGCTGTGACCATTGAAGGCAAGGATGTGGACCTTGCCGAAGGCGCTGAGGTAGATCTTTCGGGCGGCGGCGATCTGCTGGCCGGTGAATTCTCAGCCGGCGTTGGCGGCACGCGTGACTGGCTCACCGGTTATTACGACGAAGATTATAACTGGGTGAGCGGCGGCGGCGTCTATGCAATCCTGCCCGGTTATGACGCCGGCATCGCGCCGGTGGGCCTTTCTTCCGGTGGACCGCAGGTTGGCGAACGTATCTATCTTTCGGGCGGCAGCGGACTGGAAGCGGGGTACTACACGCTGCTTCCGGCGGAATATGCGCTGCTTCCGGGCGCCTACCGTGTCTCGGCACAGCATCAGTATGAGGGCGATTTCACCGGCATGCGCCTTGGCACGACTAGCATGCGGCATGATGGCTCCTCGCTTCAGGCCGGTTACCGCTATGTAGGCGAGATGGCCAACCGGGATGACCGGACCAATGCCTTCCTGGTGATGCCGCGCGAGACGCTGTTCCAGCGTTCGTCCTACAATATTCAGCTTGCAAGCGGCTATTTCAGCTCGGAAGCCTTCCTCGAAAAAGCACTGCGTGAAAACCGCGAGGTTCCCGATGCACCGCGCACGCCGCTTGATGGCGGCAGCATCGTGCTGTCCGCGACCGGTTCGCTTAACCTGGAATCCTCGATCAATACCCAGGCAGCAGACGGTGGCCGCGGCGGGCTGGCCGATATTCAGGCGCAGAAGATCGCGGTGCTCGGTCCGGATACGGACCGCGCGCAATATGACGGTTATCTCATTCTTGACAGCGCGCAGTTGAATGCGCTTACGGCAGACAGTCTGTTGCTCGGTGGTGTGCGCCGCCAGGGCGAAGTCAATCTGGAGCTGACTACCGGCGCCACCGAGGTCGTGGTGGACAATCAGGGCACGGTTCTCACCGGCTCCGAACTGCTCTTTGCTTCGCTTGGTGACATTACGGTCAAGCAGGGCAGCCGGATTGAGGCCAGCGGCACCGTCAGCGGCGGAGCAAACAATCTGCGTGTTGTTCCGGTTGCGGCGGCCCTGATCGACGACAAGGGCAATATCAACGAAGATGACGATGAACTCATCCACAATGCGCTGGATTACGGCACGGTGCTGCGCCTTTCGGCCAACAGGCAGATCGACATTCTGCGCGATCCTGAGGCCGTCGACCGTCTGGCGGCACTGGCCGCGGACCCGGCAGCGCTTGCCGCGCTCAATGAACGGCGCGCGGCATACGGGCTTGCGCCCGTTTCCAATGGCGGCGCGCTCACCGTCGAAGATGGCGCAAGCCTGGTCAGCAACACGTCGCTGACCATGGACGCGACGATCAACACGATGATCGATGAAGGGGCTTCGATTGCCGCGAAACAGATCAGCGCTTCCTCCTCGCGTGTCAGCATCGGCGCTGTGCCGGATGGCACGGACGGGCTGGTCTTCGGCGGCGGCTCGCTGGGCGCGCTGGCGGCGGCGGAAGATATTCTCCTCAAGAGCTACAGCACCATCGACTTCCATGGCCCAACCACATTGCGGGCCGATGGGGCGCTTACCCTGGATGCGCGCTCGTTCCGCGTCCTCAATGCGGGCGGCGGCGCGGTTACGATAGCGGGGTCCGAGCTGACCCTTGCCAACTCCAATGGCGGCACGGCGAGCGCAGATGCAGGCACGGCGTCGATGCGGCTGGAAGGCGGAACCGTCTATCTCAGCGGCGGAGACAAATGGCTCTCCGGCGTGAATGCGGTCAACATCGTGGCTACGGGCCGGGTGATCGGTCAGGACGAGAACACGCTTCACGTTCCCGGCACGCTTGCCATCGATGCCGCGGCGATCACGGCTGATAGCGGCGCGCAGCAATATTTCGATGCCAGCGGCGCGGTCAATCTGACCTCCAATGGCGGCGCGGATGCGCTGGCCGCGCGGTCGACCTTCGGGGCGACTCTCGGCTTCACGGGTGCTGATATTCTCAATGAGGGCGAGATTATCCTGACCGGCGGCACGGTTTCCATGCGCGCGCGGACAGGCGATGTGCTGCTGCAAGGCGGTTCGGTGGACGTCACCAGCGATCAGGTGCAGATCTATGACAAGCTGGTGGGTGTCGGCGCGGGCAATATCTCGCTGATTGCCGATCAGGGCAATGTCGATGTACAGAGCGGCGCGCGGCTTGACGTGTCGGGCGGTGAAACGGGCGGTGACGCCGGTGCTCTCACGCTGACAGCCGGTCTTGGCAACATTCTGCTGAACGGCGATATCAGCGGTAATGCGGCAGCTGGTTCCCGTTCAGGTTCCCTGCGCATGACCAGCCGTACGCTTGGTGATTTCGGCGGCTTCAATGCAAGGCTGGATGCAGGCGGCTTCCGTCAGTCCCGTTATTTCGAGATCAATGAAGGTGATATCGCCATCGGCACTGATGTCGCAGTGCAGGACTTCACGGTCGTGGCGAATGACGGCTCCATCACTCTCTCGGGCACGGTAGAAACGCCGGGCGCGAATGGCGGGCGTGTGCAGCTTTCGGCGGCGCGTGATGTCACGTTGACAGGCAGCGCCCGCGTGCTTGCCCGCGCCAATGCGGCGGGCGGTGCCGGCGGTACGGTCTTCCTTGAGACGGTCGGCCTCGGCGGCGGCGCCATCGACGTCGCGCCTGGCGCGCTGATTGATGTCAGCGGCAGTGGTGAGGGCGGGCGCTCCGTGCGCCTGCGCGCGCCGCAGATCGGCGGTAATGAAGTGGCGATCGACCGGATCGGCGGCACGATCACAGGAGCGCGGTCCATCATCGCGGAAGCTTTCAGCGTTTATGAGGATATCGAGACCATCGATCAGGCGGTGATCGACCTTGTAAGCGCTGATGCGGCGGACTTCATGACCAATGCCGCGGCCATCAATGCGCGGCTGGGCGGCGGCGTCCAGCTTGCGCCAGGCATCGAGCTGCGCAATGACGGCGATATGGAACTGGTTACGGATTGGGACCTTTCCTCCATGCGCTATGACGGCGCAGCGGGTGTGCTGACCCTGCGGGCGGCGGGCGATCTTCTGATCAATGCCAGCCTCTCGGACGGCTTCGACGGCACGGCACCAGATGCAACACTGCTTGGCGGGTCGAGCTGGGCCTTTAACCTGACCGGCGGGGCCAATGTCGAAAGCCCGAACTC
>Ga0207828_100331_pt1 | contig 20293 bp, 10 predicted proteins | sample TtaePargueraPR_11_FD_187276 | JGI IMG/M metagenome (GOLD analysis project Ga0207828, IMG submission 187276) | Aerobic enrichment media microbial communities from Bioluminiscent Bay, La Parguera, Puerto Rico - Tt and P2 (3) (SPAdes) | ecosystem: Environmental > Aquatic > Marine > Unclassified ...
CACACCGCCCGTCACACCATGGGAGTTGGCTTTACCCGAAGGTGGTGCGCTAACCAGCAATGGAGGCAGCCAACCACGGTAAGGTCAGCGACTGGGGTGAAGTCGTAACAAGGTAGCCGTAGGGGAACCTGCGGCTGGATCACCTCCTTTCTAAGGAAGAGCCTTCAAGGCGTTTTCGAACTCCTTATCGGTTCCTCACTAGACATGAAGCTGGACACTGGACATTCCGTCTCAGGTCGCAGTTTCGACAATACAAAGCGGGACACCGCCGCCTTCGTTTCTCTTTCTCTTGTGACGAGCGCACGCTTATCGATTATCAAACCTGAGGCCTCCGGCCTTTCGGGCATCGATTGGGGGCCTGTAGCTCAGGTGGTTAGAGCGCACGCCTGATAAGCGTGAGGTCGGTAGTTCGAGTCTACCCAGGCCCACCATCTTTGCTGACGGCTCTGGTCAAGACATTCGGTCAAGATTTAAGGGGGCGTAGCTCAGTTGGGAGAGCGGTAGCTTTGCAAGCTTCAGGTCGTCGGTTCGATCCCGTCCGCCTCCACCATCTTGCCCTTTAACGCTTTGGCTGGTGCCTGCGGTTAGGCGCGGCGCGTTGACGTCACATGAGAGAACAAAGTTTCGGCTCATCGAGCCGATGAATGATCATTTACATCGTGAAGAAGGGATTTATCCGCTGTGGTCTGCACGGACCACTTTGAAGGATGGATCTCAATCAGAAGAATTCTCTGACCGAATACTCATTGCCGGTTAAGGGGTCTGTTATGCAGGCCGCGGACATTGGTAATGAGAGCGATCAAGCGTCTTAAGGGCATCTGGTGAATGCCTTGGCGACAAGAGGCGATGAAGGACGTGGTACGCTGCGATAAGCCATGGGGAGCTGCGAACAAGCTTTGATCCATGGATTTCCGAATGGGGAAACCCACCCGCAAGGGTATCCTGCACTGAATACATAGGTGCAGGAGGCGAACCTGGGGAACTGAAACATCTAAGTACCCAGAGGAAAGGACATCAACCGAGACTCCGCTAGTAGTGGCGAGCGAACGCGGACCAGGCCAGTGTCAATCATGAGAAAACCGGAACCGTCTGGAAAGTCGGGCCATAGTGGGTGACAGCCCCGTACGGGTAACTCGAATGATTGACCACGAGTAGGGCGGGACACGTGAAATCCTGTCTGAACATGGGGGGACCACCCTCCAAGCCTAAGTACTCCTTGTCGACCGATAGTGAACCAGTACCGTGAGGGAAAGGTGAAAAGCACCCCGACGAGGGGAGTGAAATAGTACCTGAAACCGGATGCCTACAAACAGTCGGAGCCCGCAAGGGTGACGGCGTACCTTTTGTATAATGGGTCAGCGACTTAATCTGGCAAGCAAGCTTAAGCCGATAGGTGTAGGCGTAGCGAAAGCGAGTCTTAATAGGGCGACTAAGTTTGTCGGATTAGACCCGAAACCGGGTGATCTAGCCATGAGCAGGTTGAAGGTGGGGTAACACCCACTGGAGGACCGAACCCACGAATGTTGAAAAATTCGGGGATGACTTGTGGCTAGGGGTGAAAGGCCAATCAAACTCGGAAATAGCTGGTTCTCCGCGAAATCTATTTAGGTAGAGCGTCGAGTGAATACCCATGGGGGTAGAGCACTGGATGGGCTAGGGGTCCCCACCGGATTACCAAACCTAACCAAACTCCGAATACCATGGAGTACTACTCGGCAGACACACCACGGGTGCTAAGGTCCGTGGTGGAGAGGGAAACAGCCCTGACCGCCAGCTAAGGTCCCTAAGTTATGGCTAAGTGGGAAAGGATGTGAGGGTGCACAGACAACCAGGATGTTGGCTTAGAAGCAGCCATCATTTAAAGAAAGCGTAACAGCTCACTGGTCAAGCGCTCTTGCGCCGAAGATGTAACGGGGCTAAAGCCATACACCGAAGCTGCGGGTGTGCACTTTGTGCACGCGGTAGCGGAGCGTTCTGTAAGTCTGAGAAGGGTGACCCGTGAGGGCACCTGGAGATATCAGAAGTGAGAATGCTGACATGAGTAGCGATAAAGAGTGTGAAAGACACTCTCGCCGAAAGTCCAAGGGTTCCTGCGTAAAGCTAATCTGCGCAGGGTTAGTCGGCTCCTAAGGCGAGGGCGAAAGCCGTAGTCGATGGGAAACAGGTTAATATTCCTGTACTTGGAGGTAGTGACGAATTTCGTAAGTTGTCAGTCCTTATTGGATTGGTCTGGCAGCGAAGAAGTTCCAGGAAATAGCTCCTCCGTATAAACCGTACCCGAAACCGACACAGGTGGACTGGTAGAGCATACCAAGGCGCTTGAGAGAACTGCGTTGAAGGAACTCGGCAAAATGCTCCCGTAAGTTCGCGAGAAGGGAGACCTCCGTTTGGGCAACCAGGCGGGGGTGGCACAGACCAGTGGGTAGCGACTGTTTATTAAAAACACAGGGCTCTGCGAAGCCGCAAGGCGACGTATAGGGTCTGACGCCTGCCCGGTGCCGGAAGGTTAAAAGGAGGGGTGCAAGCTCCGAATTGAAGCCCCGGTAAACGGCGGCCGTAACTATAACGGTCCTAAGGTAGCGAAATTCCTTGTCGGGTAAGTTCCGACCTGCACGAATGGCGTAACGACTTCCCAGCTGTCTCCAACGCAGACTCAGCGAAATTGAATTCCCCGTGAAGATGCGGGGTTCCTGCGGTCAGACGGAAAGACCCCGTGCACCTTTACTATAGCTTTACACTGGCATTAGTGGCGGCATGTGTAGGATAGGTGGTAGGCTTTGAAACCTGGGCGCCAGCTCAGGTGGAGCCATCCTTGAAATACCACCCTTATCTTCATTGATGTCTAACCGCGGTCCGTTATCCGGATCCGGGACAGTGTATGGTGGGTAGTTTGACTGGGGCGGTCGCCTCCCAAAGAGTAACGGAGGCGCGCGATGGTAGGCTCAAGCTGGTCGGAAATCAGCTGTTGAGTGCAATGGCATAAGCCTGCCTGACTGTGAGGCCGACGGGCCGAACAGAGTCGAAAGACGGTCATAGTGACCCGGTGGTCCCGCGTGGAAGGGCCATCGATCAACGGATAAAAGGTACGCCGGGGATAACAGGCTGATACTGCCCAAGAGTCCATATCGACGGCAGTGTTTGGCACCTCGATGTCGGCTCATCTCATCCTGGGGCTGGAGCAGGTCCCAAGGGTATGGCTGTTCGCCATTTAAAGAGGTACGTGAGCTGGGTTTAGAACGTCGTGAGACAGTTTGGTCCCTATCTGCCGTGGGCGTAGGAGAATTGAGAGGATCTGTCCCTAGTACGAGAGGACCGGGATGGACGCACCTCTGGTGGACCTGTTGTCGCGCCAGCGGCACAGCAGGGTAGCTATGTGCGGAAGGGATAACCGCTGAAGGCATCTAAGCGGGAAACCCACCTCGAGACGAGTTCTCCCTTGAGAGTCGTGGAAGACCACCACGTTGATAGGCCGGGTGTGTAAGTGCGGCAACGCATTGAGCTTACCGGTACTAATTGCTCGATTGGCTTGATTGCTCTCATTACTCATGTCCGTGAGACTTAGGTCTCCGGAACGGAGTGATACTCAAAACAAAGAATTCTTCTGATATTTTGCTGCAGCTTTGCGCTTTGCCGGCTTGGTGGTTATAGCGAGGGTACTACACCCGATCCCATCCCGAACTCGGCCGTGAAAGCCCTCAGCGCCAATGGTACTGCGTCTTAAGGCGTGGGAGAGTAGGTCGCTGCCAGGCCTGCCAAGCGCAAAGCGCAGCAAAAGAGATAATCCCTTCGACACGATGAAATGAATTACAGAACGCCGCTTCGAGCTTTGCTCGAGGCGGCGTTTTTGTTTGTGCACGGAACGCGGTTGCCTCAGTGGGAAGGGGCGTCACCCCTCCATCAGCGTCCGCACAGCCAGCATGGCCGCCGCCGTCCGGTTCTCCACATTGAGTTTGGAATAGATCTGTTCCAGGTGCTTGTTCACCGTGCGCGGGCTGCAGGAAAGAATCTCAGCCACATCCCGGTTCGACTTGCCTTGGGTGATCCAGTAAAGCACCTCCGCCTCCCGCTTGGTGAGGCCGAGCGTGCCGGAAAGCGCTTCCACGTCATGGGGCGAGTTGCTGTCATTGAGGCGAATGAGATGTTCGCCCGGATCCGCCTCCCCGAGATAGCTTGCATTGACCGGCTTGGTGAAAGGCCCGTCCATGGCCGCGCGGCCGGCCTTGGCGGTGATGACGCCTGCAAAAGAAGGGGCCAGCAGCGTCTGGAAGGAGCCGGAGGCATTTTCGGGCAGCGCCTTTCTCAAGATGCGGGAAGCCTCGGGCGTGATCCAGAGGATCGCCCCGTCACCATCCACGGCCACAAGCGGTGTGCCCGAGGCATCAAGCGCCATGCGCGCGCTTTGTGTCATGCGCGAATTTGTCAGATGGACGAGAATGCGCGCGGTCAGCTCCTCCGCATTGACGGGCTTGGTGATGTAGTCCACCCCGCCCGCGGAAAACCCCTTCACGATGCTTTCCGTATCCGAAAGCCCGGTCATGAAAATGAGCGGAATATGCGCGCGGTCTTCGTCCCGTTTGATCGCGGCGCAGGTTTCGAATCCGTCCATACCCGGCATCACCGCGTCCATGAGAATGAGGTCGGGCGTGACGTGATTGAGCAGCGAGAGCGCGCTCTTGCCATTATGCGCAACAAGCGCCGTCATGCCGACATTTTCCAGCACGTCGGTCAGGAAGCTCAAGCTGTCCGGCGCATCATCCACCACCAGCACGATGGGCTGTGCCGTTTCCTCAAGACTCATGAGACGTCAGACCTTTCAGCGCCGAGGCATAGCGCTCCATATCGAACTCTTCGGCAAAACCGCGCAGATAGCCGACCACGGGCGCCGTTTCCGGTTTCGTGCGGCCGATCTCGTCGAGCTTGTTCAGGATGCCGCGCACATGGCCGATCTGCCCAAGCCGGCCCAGCTCCAGAAGCTGGTGCGGTTCGGGGATCTGCGCGGCGGAAAGCTCGGAAAGCGTGATCGGCTTGTTCGTTTCCGCCGCCTCGCCGTAAATCCATTTAAGGCTGAGCACCTGTTTGAGCGTATCGAGCAGCGCGCCGATATGAAGCGGCTTCATCAGATAGGCATCATGATAGGAAGCCGCTGCCGCGCGTTCGTCATCTTGCCGGGCATTGGCGGAAATCATAATGATGCGGGCGGAAGGCGCCACGCTCTCGCGCAGGCGCTGTGCAACCTCCCAGCCATCCATGCCCGGCATGGAAATGTCGAGCAGAACCGCATCGGGGGTTGAAGCGTGCGCGGCGGCCAGGCAGCTTTCTCCGCCATCTTCCGAAACCACAACGAAGCCGAGCGCGTTCAGCGCATCGCGCACAAAGGCGACATGATGCGGGTCGTCATCCGTCACCAGCACGGTGCGCCGCGGGCCCTTATAGCCGGCAATGGGTTTGCGCGGCGCCTTGCGCAAATGCGCGCTGTTTGGAATGGAGGAAAGCAGAAGGCGCACGGAGAACCGGCTTCCCTGGCCGGGTGTGCTCGTCACGGTGATCTCGCCGCCCATCGCCTCCACAAGAAGCTTCGTGATGGTAAGGCCGAGCCCCGACCCCCATTTGACCTTGTGGCGCGAATTGTCCACCCGCTCGAAGGGAAGAAAGATGCGCTCGATATCCGTTGCCGCTATGCCGACGCCCGTATCTTCCACATCAAAGCGGGCAACGCCGCCTGAATAGGAAATGCGCAAGGCAACCTGGCCTTCATTCGTGCAGCGGATGGCATTGGAAATGAGGTTGATGAGAATCTGTCTGAGCCGCTTTTCATCCGTGCGCACAGCCTGGGGCAGGAAGTCCGGTGCCTCGAACACGAAGTCGAGGCCCTTGTCCTCCGCCTGCAGGGTGAACATGTCGACAAGCTGGCCGAAAAATTCCGGCAACAGCACTTCGTCCCGGTAAATCTGCAGCCGTCCGGCCTCGATCATGGAAATGTCGAGCAGCCCGTCCACCAGGCTCGAAAGATGCGAGCCGCTGCGCCGGATGACCTTTACGCTGTGCTTCAGCTTGTCAGGCATGGAGGGGTTGGATTCGAGCAGCTGGGCATAACCAAGCACCGCATTGAGCGGCGTGCGCAGCTCATGGCTGATGCCGCGCACATATTTGCTCTTCGCAAGGCTGCGGGCTTCGGCGAGTTCCTTCGCCTTTTGCAGTTCGAGATCCGTGCGATGGTGCGCTTCGATCTCGTCATAAAGCAGCGCGGTTTGCTGCTGCGTTTCCTGCCGCGCGGCAAGGCCACTTTCCTTGGCAAGCAGGAAGGGCCAGATCGCAATGGCGATCACAACAACCAGCACACTGAAAACGTAAAAGAGCACTTCACCGATAAGGGCAGCGTTCGCCCCCGGCGCGCTTGTCAGGTGAATATAGATGATGGCGAGCAGCCCGGCTGCAATGAAACTGTTGAGCGCCAGCAGGCTCGCATATTTGATAAGCCGTCCGCCCGTATGCTCCGCCATGCTGCGGGGCAGGAAACGCGCCCAGAGCCCGTTCCATTGATCCGCGAGGCTGTCCCCTTCCTTGCAGGCATCATGACAGCGCGCATCGAGTGAGCAGCACAGCGAGCAGATGGGCCCGGAATAGACCGGGCACATGGCCATGTCTTCCGGCTCGAAGGCATGTTCGCAAATGACGCATTGAACGTCCTCCCCTGATTTGCCGAAATCGAATGCGCGCCGCGCCGAATAATATTTCCCCTTTGTGACCCACGCGATGAGCGGCACGAGAAAGAAAGGAATGAGAAGCGCGGCGAAAGGCGCAAAGCCCCTTATCTCGTGGCCGAACGCGCCTGCATAAATCGCCATGGCAATCCCTGAGCCCGCGATCATGCTGCCGACGCCCACCGGATTGACGTTATAAAGATAGGCGCGTTTGAACTCGATATGTTTGGGGCTGAGGCCGAGCGGCTTGTTGATCGCAAGGTCTGCGGCGATCGCCGCCATCCAGGCAACGGGAATGTTGGAGTAGAGCCCGAGCGTGCGCTCCAGCGCCTGATAGATGCCGAGCTCCATAAGAAGCAGCGCCAGCGTGACATTGAAGACAAGCCAGACGACGCGGCCCGGATGGCTGTGCGTCAGCCGCGAAAAGAAGTTCGACCAGGCAAGCGAGCCGGCATAGGCATTCGTCACATTGATCTTGAGCTGGGAGATGACGACAAAGATGCCGGTGATGGCAATGGCAATCTCCGGCTGGGAGACGGCCTGCCGGAACGCATAAAGATACATCTGCGTCGGCTGGGCGGCCTGCTCGAAGGAAAGTCCGGCCCCGACAAGCAGCACGGCGAGAAACGAGCCGAACAGCATCTTGATGATACCGGGCACGATCCAGCCGGGACCGGCGCAAATCACAGCCGCCCACCAGCGCAGTTTCCGGCCCGCCCGCGCCCGCGGCAGGAAGCGCAGAAAATCCACCTGCTCCGCATTCTGCGCCACCAGCGCAAAGACAACGGAGGCAGCGCCCGCGAAAAGCACCAGGTCGAAATGCCCATCCTCATGCCCAAGCCGTCCGGTGAAGCTTTGCCAGTCCCCCAGCGAAAGAAAGCCGTTCATGCCGATATAGATGATCGGGATGAGCTGCAGCCCGGCCCAGAGAATGTTCGTCCAGAACTGGAAGCGGTTGAGAAAGGTGAAGCCATGCGTCACCAGCGGAATGACGACAATGGCGCTGATGAGATAGCCCCAGACCAGCGGCACGCCGAAACACATCTCCAGCGCGAGCGCCATGATTGCCGCTTCCAGCGCAAAGAAGATGAAGGTGAAGGAGGCGTAGATGAGCGAGGTGATAGTGGAGCCGATATAACCGAAACCCGCGCCCCGCGTCAGAAGGTCGACATCGACGCCATACTTCGCAGCATAGAAACTGACCGGCAGCCCCAGCAGAAAAATGATGAGCCCGACCACGAGAATAGCGGGCACCGCATTTGAAAACCCGTAGCTGAGGGTGATGGCCGCGCCGACCGCCTCGAGCACCAGAAAGGAAACCGTGCCGAGCGCCGTGTTCGCCACGCGGAAGATGGAACTGCGGCGCGCCTTCTGCGCCGTGAAGCGGAGGGCATAGTCTTCCAGCGTTTCATTGGCGACCCACTGATTATATTGCCGCCGCCCCTGAATGACCTTTTGCTGCGCAATCCCCATCGAACCGCCAATTCCACCCGAAATTTGTGCGCCGCATACCAAAAGGTCTGGCCGCACCCTCCCCAACTCGCCGCCATCTTTTCTGAAAATTAGAAAATATAAGTAATTTCAATGGCTTGAATGGCGATATCCGTATTGTGGTCCGTCATTCCGCGCAGGGCCATACGCATTATGACGTATTGTTGCACTGCATCAAGGCTGGGAACGTTCCCCCCAGCGACGAGTGGACGCGGAGGGCGCGCGTCGGCGGGTCGGAAAGCAAACCATCCGTATCAGAGGGGACAAACATGCAGAAAATCTGGAAAAACGGTATCCGCGGGGCAGCCGCTTGCGGCCTTGGGGCCGCGATGCTGACGGGCGCCGTTTCAGGCGCCATGGCCGACGACAAGGTCTCGGGCACGGCAGGCGTCAGCTACAACTCGCACTTCATTTCCTACGGCCTCGATGTGTGGGGCGCGGGCGATGACTTTTACGGCGACCGCTCCACGACCTTCGTGTTCACCAATATCGACGTTGCGATCACGGACGATCTCGGCATCTATTTCGGCGCCTGGGGTGATGTGAACGACAACACCAACAGCGCCATTGGCGGCGACATTCAGGAAGTCGACGTCTGGGTCGGCGCGAATTACGCCATCGACATCGTGACGCTCGGCGCCGCCTATCAGCGCTGGAACTATGCAAGCGATGTGGAAGAGATCGTCGACCTTTCCGTCGGTCTCGATGATTCGGCCTGGATGGGCGATTACGCGCTCAGCCCGAAACTCGTCTGGCACATCCGCACCTCCGGCAATGGCGGTCAGGAGCCTGGCTCCGCACTCGTGGCGAGCATCGGTCCGGGCTTTGATCTGACCGACAGCGTATCGCTGACCATTCCTGCCGGTGTGGCCTTCTTCATGGATGAAGATTTCCAGGGCGGCACGGAAGACGGCTACGCCTATTCCTATCTCGGTGCCTCCGTCGGCGTGCCGCTTGAGTTCATCCCCTCCGATTACGGCGTGTGGAACATGAACTTCGACCTCATCGGCTATTCAACCGAAGAGGACGCCATTCCGGGCAACCCCGAAGACAGCTTCCTCACCGCATCGGTCGGTCTGACGCTCGCGTTCTGAGTGCGTTCCCCGGTTCATCTCACTCAAGGGAGATTTTAATGAAACTCTGGAAAAGCGCAGCGGCGGGCCTTGCCATGCTTACCGCTGCAACCACGGCCCAGGCTGAAGAAACGATCAAGGTCGGCATTCTTCACTCGCTCTCCGGCACCATGGCGATCAGCGAAACCACGCTGAAAGACGCCATGCTGATGCTGATCGAGGAGCAGAACGCGAAAGGCGGGGTTCTGGGCAAGAAGCTGGAGCCGGTTGTCGTGGACCCGGCTTCCGACTGGCCGCTCTTTGCGGAAAAGACGCGTCAGCTTCTTTCCTCCGACAAGGTGGATGTGATCTTCGGCTGCTGGACGTCGGTGTCCCGCAAGTCGGTGCTGCCCGTTGTGGAAGAGCTGAACGGCATTCTCTTCTATCCGGTTCAGTATGAGGGCGAGGAAAGCTCGCGCAACGTCTTCTACACGGGCGCCGCGCCCAACCAGCAGGCCATTCCGGCGGTCGATTACCTGATGAATCAGGAAGGCGTGGAGCGCTGGGTACTTGCGGGCACGGACTATGTCTATCCGCGCACCACGAACAAGATCCTCGAGGCTTATCTCAAGGCCAAGGGCGTTGCCGAAGAAGACATCATGATCAACTACACGCCCTTCGGTCATTCCGATTGGCAGACGATCGTGGCGGACGTCAAGCGCTTCGGCGCGGCCGGCAAGAAGACGGCCGTTGTGTCCACCATCAATGGCGATGCGAATGTGCCCTTCTACAAGGAACTCGCCAACCAGGGTGTGAAGGCGGAAGACATTCCCGTCGTCGCCTTCTCCGTGGGTGAGGAAGAACTCGCGGGCATCGACACCGGCCCGCTGGTCGGTCACCTCGCTGCCTGGAACTACTTCCAGTCCGTCGAATCCGATGCCAATGACGCTTTCATCGAAAAGTGGCAGGCCTTCACGGAGAACGCGGACCGCGTGACCAATGACCCGATGGAGGCCCATTACATCGGCTTCAATATGTGGGTGAAGGCGGTCGAAAAGGCCGGCACCACCGACACGGATTACGTGATCGCAGCGCTGCCGGGCACGGAAACGGAAAACCTGAGCGGCGGAACCTCCGTCATGCTGCCGAACCACCACATCACGAAACCCGTGCTGATCGGTGAAGTGCAGGATGATGGGCAGTTCCAGACCGTCTGGCAGACGGAAGATCTCGTGCCGGGCGATGCCTGGTCCGATTACCTGCCGGGCTCCAAAGCGCTCACCGCCGATTGGGTGGAACTCGACTGCGGTAACTACAACACCGAAACGGAAAGCTGCCTCGGCCTGAGCGCCATGCACTAAGCCGGACGTTACAAGGCTGCCGCATCCTCCTCCTCGCAAGGCGGCGGCATGCACCCAGGGTGAGCGCGCTGGACCCCGGCGCGCTCACCTCCTTCCTCAGCTGACGGAGCCCTTCATGATCGCCGCTTCTCTGAAACCCCGCGCTGGCCTGCTGGCCGCAACGGTCTGCCTGATCGCCGCGCTTTTCATCTGCGCGGGCGGGAACGCAAAAGCGGAAGAAGAATTGGCGGCGGAAGCGCCTGCTTTTGAAGAGCTTGTCGCGGCGCTTCCCGATGCCAGTTTCGATGAAAAGGCCGCGCTCGCGGATACTATTGCAGGGACCGGTCACCCGCGCGCGGGCGCCGTCTTGAAGGCGCTGGCAGGCGGGGACCTTTACGCCGCCGGGAATGGCCGCGTCATCATCGCCGAAGGCCGCAAGGGCCCTTACAAGGATGCCCTGACAGGCGAGGACATGGGCGACCTTGAAGACCGTCCCTCCCGCATCATCGTGAATAACAGGCTGCGCGGGTCGCTGCGCGATCTCGTGGCGCTGATCAATCTTTCCTCACCTGAGAAGGATAGGCGCGCGGGCGCTGCTGCTGCCGCCTTCTCCGCCAGCGGGCAGGGCGCGCTGCGCACGGTCGAGCGCGCGCTGGAGCACGAGGAGGATGAAGACATCAAAGCCGCGCTTGAGGAAGCACGCGCCGCCATGCTGCTGCGCGGCGCGGACACCGAAGCGGATGAAGCCGCGCTCCTGGACGCCGTTGAGACCTTACGCGGGCGCGGCGACCCGGACGCGATGAGCGTGCTCATGGGAACGGAGCTTGCCCGCACGCCTGCCATGCAGGAGGCTGTGGACCGCGCCGTCGCGAAAATCCAGACCGAACTGAAGATGTGGGACGCGGCGCAGAACGTCTATTACGGCCTCTCGCTCGGTTCCGTTCTGCTGCTTGCCGCCATCGGCCTTGCCATCACCTTCGGTGTGATGGGCGTCATTAACATGGCGCATGGCGAAATGATCATGCTCGGCGCTTACACCACTTACATGGTGCAGCAGTTCCTCGCCTCTTCCGCGCCGGATTTGATGCAGTACTCGCTCGTTTTCGCGGTGCCTGCCGCTTTTCTCGTCTCTGGCGCGGCGGGCGTTGCCATCGAGCGTTCCATCATCCGCTTTCTCTATGGCCGTCCGCTTGAGACCCTGCTCGCGACCTGGGGCCTCTCGCTCATTCTTCAGCAGGCCATCCGAACCATTTTCGGGCCGACCAACAAACAGGTGACAGCGCCCGACTGGATGTCCGGCTCCTTCGAGCTTGGTCTCATGAGCATCACCTATTCGCGGCTCTGGATCATTCTCTTCTCGCTCGCCGTTTTCGCGCTGCTGCTCGCCTTCATCAAATACACGCAGTTCGGCACGCAGATGCGCGCCGTGACGCAGAACCGGCCCATGGCCGCCTCCATGGGCGTGCGCACCAACTGGGTGGATGCGCTCACCTTCGGCCTCGGCTCCGGCGTGGCGGGCATTGCCGGTGTGGCGCTTGCGCAGATTGATAATGTCAGCCCCAATCTCGGCCAGTCCTACATCATCGACAGTTTCCTCGTCGTCGTCTTTGGCGGGGTGGGCAATCTTTGGGGCACGCTGGTGGGCGCCATGACGCTCGGCGTCGCCAACAAGTTTCTTGAGCCTTATGCGGGCGCCGTCATCGGCAAGATCATCGTGCTCATTTTCATCATTCTGTTCATTCAGCGGCGGCCGCGCGGTCTCTTCGCGCTGAAGGGGAGGTCCGTCGAAGCATGATTACCAACCGGCTGATGAACACGCGCGGCACGCTCTCCTTCTATGTCTATGCGATCCTGCTGGGCACGGCCCTGCTTGTGCCGCTCTTCAATCTCCTCCCGCCCGAAGGTTCTGCGTTTCACCTTTCCGATTACACGGTGACGCTGCTCGGCAAATATCTCTGCTTTGCGCTCCTCGCCCTAGCGCTTGATCTCGTCTGGGGATATTGCGGCATTCTCTCGCTCGGCCACTGCGCCTTCTTCGCGCTGGGCGGCTATGCGATGGGCATGTATCTGATGCGCATGATCGGCCCGCGCGGGGTTTACGGCGATCCCATCCTGCCGGACTTCATGGTCTTTCTGAACTGGGATGAGCTGCCCTGGTACTGGCTGGGATTCGACAACTTCCTTTTTGCCATGCTCATGGCCGTGCTCGTGCCGGGCGCGCTTGCCTTCGTTTTCGGGCTTCTCGCCTTCCGCTCCCGCGTGACGGGGGTTTACTTCTCCATCATCACCCAGGCGCTCACCTTTGCGCTGATGCTCGCCTTCTTCCGCAACGATATGGGCTTTGGCGGCAATAACGGGCTGACCGACTTCAAGGAAATTCTGGGCTTCGACATTCAGGCGCGCAGCACAAGGGCAGGGCTGTTCGTTGCCAGCGTGGCCGCGCTCGCCGCGGGCTATGCCATCTGCCGCGCCATCGTCACCTCGAAACTCGGCAAGGTTTTGCTCGCTGTGCGCGACGCGGAAAGCCGGACCCGCTTTCTGGGTTACCGGCCGGACCGTTACAAGCTTTTCGTCTGGACGGTCTCGGCCTGTCTGGCAGGCGTTGCGGGCGCGCTTTATGTGCCGCAGGTCGGCATTATCAATCCGAGCGAGTTCACCCCGGCCAATTCCATCGAGGCCGTGGTCTGGGTGGCCGTGGGCGGGCGCGGCACGCTGGCAGGCGCCATTCTGGGCGGCGTCTTTGTGAACGGCATGAAGACCTGGTTCACCAGTAGCTTTCCCGACATGTGGCTCTTCGCGCTGGGCGGGCTTTTCATCTTCGTCACGCTGCTGCTGCCCAAGGGCATTCTCGGCACCTTTCTCGACTATTACGGCAAGCGCAAAGGAACAGGCACCGATGTAGCAGCGCCCATCGCGCCCGCCGCTGCGCCGCCGGAAGCGCCTGCGCCGGAACAGGAAGGCCGCCCGCGCGAACTTGAAAGGGCCGGCGCATGACGACGCAAACATCCCACACCATGCTTTATCTCGACGGCGTGACGGTCAGCTTTGACGGCTTCAAGGCCCTCAACGCGCTTTCGCTCACGCTGGAGCCCGGCGAAATGCGCGCCATCATCGGCCCCAATGGCGCGGGCAAGACCACGATGATGGATGTCATCACCGGCAAGACGCGGCCGGATGAAGGCGAAGCGCTGTTCGCAGGCCGCCATGATCTGACAAGCATGGACGAGTCCCGCATCGCCAATCTGGGCATCGGGCGCAAGTTTCAAAAACCCACCGTCTTCGAGTGCCACACGGTCTGGGACAATCTGCTCCTTGCGCTGAAGGCAAACCGCTCCGTCGCCGCCGCGCTTTTCGCGCGCACCTCCGCCGCCCAGCGCGGAAAAATCGACGAACTGCTGGAGACGATCAATCTCAAGGATGCGCGGGATGTTTCCGCCGCCAATCTCTCTCACGGCCAGAAGCAATGGCTGGAGATCGGCATGCTGCTCGCGCAGGACCCGCAGCTTTTGCTGGTGGACGAACCTGCCGCCGGGATGACCGATGCCGAAACGGCGGAGACCGCGAAGCTGCTGCGCAAGATCAACGAAACGCGCACCGTCGTCGTCGTCGAACATGACATGGATTTCGTGCGCGACCTCGATGTGAAAGTGACGGTGCTCCATGAAGGCTCGGTGCTGGCCGAAGGCTCGCTTGCCCATGTGAGCGCGGATGAGCGCGTCATCGAAGTCTATCTGGGGAGGTGAGCATGCTGTCCGTCGAACATCTCGATCTGAGTTATGGCGCCGCGCAGGTTCTCTGGGATGTGAACCTGGAGGCGGAGGCCGGCAAGATCACCTGCGTGCTTGGGCGCAACGGCGTCGGCAAGACCAGCCTGCTGCGCGGCATTGTGGGCCAGCAGCCCATTCGCGCCGGGCACATTTCCTGGCAGGGCAAGGATGTGTCGAAGCTCGCGCCCTTCGAGCGCGCCCGGCGCGGCATTGCCTATGTCCCCCAGGGCCGCGAAATCTTTCCTCTGCTCACCGTGCGGGAAAACCTGGAAGTCGGGTTTGCCGCGCTGAAAGGCAAAAGCCGCCGCATCCCGGATGAAGTGTTCGATCTCTTCCCCGTTCTGCACTCCATGCTTTCCCGGCGCGGCGGCGACCTTTCCGGCGGGCAGCAGCAGCAGCTTGCCATTGGGCGCGCCATGGTGACGGACCCGGAAATCATGATCCTGGATGAACCGACCGAAGGCATTCAGCCCTCCGTCATCAAGGATATTGGCCGCGCCATCACCTATCTGCGCGACTCCCGCAACATGGCGATCCTTCTCGTCGAGCAGTATTTCGATTTCGCCTGCGAGCTGGCGGACCGCTTTGCCGTGCTTGACCGCGGCCATGTGGTGGCCTCGGGCACACAAGCTGAAATGACGAATGAGGAGGTGCGCAAGTTCCTCACCGTCTGACCTTTCTTTCCTTCGCCTCACGATCAAGCCGGACCAGATAACCCATGTTCAAGACCGTTCTCATTGCCAATCGCGGTGAAATCGCAGCCCGGATCGCCCGCACACTCCGCGCCATGGGCGTGCGCGTTGTTGCCGTCTATTCAGACCCGGACCGCTCAAGCCCCCATGTGGCGCTGGCGGATGCGGCGGTGCATTTGCCCGGATCGAGCGCGGCGGACACATATTTGCGCACGGACCTGATCCTTGCTGCCGCAAAGGCCGAAGGGGCGGAGGCGATCATTCCGGGCTATGGCTTTCTTTCGGAGAATGCCGGTTTTGCGGAGGAGTGCGCGCGCGAGGGGATCGTCTTTGTCGGCCCCACGCCGGACCAGATCCGCGATTTCGGCCTCAAGCACACCTCGCGCGAGATTGCGGAAAAGGCGGGCGTGCCGACGGTGCCCGGCACCGGGCTTTTGTCCGGCGTCGAAGAAACGCTGAAAGCGGCGGAGAAGGTCGGCTATCCCGTCATGCTGAAATCGACGGCGGGCGGCGGCGGCATCGGCATGACGCGCTGCGCCGATGAAAAGGAACTGGCAGCGGCCTTCGATAGCGTGCAGCGGCTGGCGGAAAACTTCTTCAAGGATTCCGGCGTCTTTCTGGAACGCTGCATCGACAATGCCCGCCATGTGGAAGTGCAGATTTTCGGGGACGGCAAGGGCAGGGTGGCCGCGCTCGGCGAGCGGGACTGCTCGCTTCAGCGCCGCAACCAGAAGGTCGTGGAAGAAACCCCGGCGCCTGACCTGCCGCCTGCAACCCGCGCGAAGATGATGGAGGCCGCCGCGAAGCTCGGCGAGGCGGTCGGCTACCGCTCGGCGGGGACGGTCGAATATATTTATGACCGCGCGCGCGACGAGTTCTATTTCCTTGAGGTGAACACGCGCCTGCAGGTGGAACACCCGGTGACGGAAAGCGTGCTGGGCGTCGATCTGGTGGAATGGATGGTGCGCACGGCGGCGGGGGATCCGCCGGACCTTGAAAATCTGCCGCAGCCGGAAGGCGCCTCCATCGAAGTGCGCCTTTATGCCGAAGACCCGGCCCACGGCTTCCAGCCCTCGCCGGGCCTTCTGACGGAAGCGGTCTTCCCCGAAGACGCGCGCATCGATGGCTGGGTGGCGACCGGCTCTGAAGTCTCTCCCTATTACGATCCCATGATCGCGAAGCTCATCGTGAAGGGGAAGGACCGGGAAGAGGCGATTGCAAAACTGCAAAAGGCACTCGCTGAAACGCGGCTTTGCGGCATCGCCACCAATCTGGACTATCTGCGCGAGATCGCGGGCTGGGAGGTTTTCACCTCCGGCAAGGTCTCCACCCGCGCGCTGGCGGGGCTCGAGTTCAAACCGAATGCCATCGAAGTTCTCGTGCCCGGCACTTACACGACCGTGCAGGACTATCCGGGCCGGACGGGCCACTGGGATGTGGGCGTGCCGCCTTCAGGGCCGATGGATGATTACGCCTTCCGCCTTGCGAACCGCATTGCAGGTAACGCAGGTGAGGCGGCGGGGCTTGAATGCACGCTTGCCGGTCCGTCGCTCAAATTTCATCAGGACACGGTCATTGCGCTGACCGGCGCGCCCGCCGAGGTCGCGCTTGACGGTGCGCCCGTTGAGTGGTGGAAGCCCGTCAACGTGAAGGCGGGGCAAGTGCTGGAGGTGGGGCGCGCCGCAGCGGGCTGCCGCACTTACATCGCCGTGCAGGGTGGCTTTGATGTGCCGGTATATCTCGGCTCGCGCGCGACCTTCGTGCTTGGCCAGTTCGGCGGCCATGCAGGCCGCGTGCTGAAACAGGGGGACATGCTGCCTCTGGGCGCGCGGCCGGAAGAAGCGCCAGAGCCTGGCGAGGCGCCCGGCGCGCTCATTCCCGATTATCCCTCGACCTGGGAAGTCGGCGTTCTTTACGGGCCGCATGGCGCGCCTGATTTTTTCACACCCGCCTCCATCGAGAAGTTTTTCGAAACGGAATGGGAAGTCCATTACAACTCCAACCGTCTCGGCATCCGCCTGATCGGCCCGAAGCCGGAATGGACGCGCTCCGATGGCGGCGAGGCGGGGCTGCACCCCTCCAACATTCATGACTGCGAATATGCGATCGGCTCGGTGAATTTCACCGGCGACATGCCGGTCATCCTGACGCGGGACGGGCCGAGCCTTGGCGGTTTCGTCTGCCCCGTCACCATCATCAAGGCCGAGCTCTGGAAAGTGGGGCAGGCAAAACCGGGGGACCGCATCCGTTTCAAGCCCATGGGCTTTGACGATGCGCTGGCGCTTGAAAAGGCGCAGGACACGGCCATTGCGCAGCTTGCCCCGCTGGAAGCTCTCACCGCGCCCGCTGCCCCGGAACTCGCGCCGGGCAAAACCGTCTCGGCCACGGTGCTTGCCGAATTGCCGCCGGAAGGAAGCCGCCCAGCCGTGGCTTACCGGCAGGCCGGGGACAAATATATCCTCATCGAATATGGGCCGAACGAGCTGGACCTGCGCTTCCGCTTCCGCATTCACGCACTGATGGAAGAGCTGAAGGCGAACAAGGTGCCGGGCATTCTGGAGCTTTCCCCCGGCGTGCGCTCGCTGCAGGTGAATTACGACAGCCGCGTCATTCATCAGAAGGATCTCGTGGCGGCGCTGCTGGCGGCGGAAGAACGCCTGCCGGATGCGGACACGATGAAGATGAAAACCCGCGTCATCTATCTGCCCATGACCTTCGAGGACACGGGCACGCTGGACGCGGTGACGCGCTACCGGGAAACCGTGCGCGGCGAGGCGCCGTGGCTGCCGAACAATGTGGACTTCATTCAGCGCATCAACGGGCTGGAGACGCGCGAGGAGGTGAGCGACATTGTTTTCAAGGCCAGCTACATGGTGCTTGGCCTTGGGGATGTTTATCTCGGCGCGCCCTGCGCGGTGCCCGTCGATCCGCGCCACCGGCTCATGACCTCGAAATATAATCCCGCCCGCACCTTCACGGCGGAAGGGACGGTCGGGATCGGCGGCGTTTACATGTGTATTTACGGCATGGACAGTCCGGGCGGCTATCAGCTTGTCGGGCGCACGCTGCCCATCTGGAACAAGTTTCTGAAGAACCCTGTCTTTGCGCCGGGCGAGCCCTGGCTCTTGCGCTTCTTCGATCAGGTGCGCTTCTATCCGGTGGATGAGGCAGAACTGACGCGCCTGCGCGAGGATTTCCGCGAAGGGCGGGGCAGCATCCGCATCGAGGAAGAGATGTTCGACCTCGCCGCCTATCACGCCTTCATGGAAGAAAACGCGGCAAGCATCGCCGCCTTCCGTGAAAAGCAGAACGCGGCCTATCTGGAAGAAGTGGCCCGCTGGCAGGCGGAAGGCGCGCTCGATTTCGAGATGGACAATGAGCCGCCGGAGGAAGAGCCGGATGTGGACGGCCATCTCGTCGCCTCGGACATTCACGGCAGCGTCTGGAAAGTACTGGTGGAAGAAGGCCAGAAGGTGGAAGCGGGCGCCGCCATCGTCATTCTGGAGGCGATGAAGACCGAACTCAGCATCATCGCCCCGGTGGCGGGAACGGTGCGGGCGCTCTTCGCCAAGCCCGGACGGCAAGTGGCGACGGGCGACCGGCTGCTCGTCATCGAACCGGCGTGAGTTGATAAAAGACAAGTAGAACCGATGCACCTTCCCTTTCCGTCCATCGCCGCGCTTCATGAAGCCTATGAAGCGGGCAAAACCCCTGCCGCTCTCATCGCCGGACTTTATCGGCACCTGGAAGAGGTGAAAGATCCCGGCATTTTCATCCATCTCGTCCCGGAAGACGAGGCGCTTGAAGCGGCAAAGGCCCTTGGCGCTTTCGACCCGGCAAAACCGCTCTGGGGCATTCCCTTCGCGGTGAAGGACAATATCGACGTGGCGGGCCTGCCCACCACGGCGGCCTGCCCCGAATTTGAATATGTGGCGAAGGAGACCGCCTTCACCGTGGCGCGGCTTTTGGAGGCGGGCGCCATTCTCATCGGCAAGACAAATCTCGACCAGTTTGCCACCGGCCTTGTGGGCGTGCGCTCGCCTTACCCCATCCCTAAAAACAGTTTTGATGCGGACTATGTGCCGGGCGGCTCCAGCAGCGGCTCGGCGGTGGCGGTGGCCCGCGGGCTGGTGAGCTTTGCGCTTGGAACGGACACGGCAGGCTCTGGCCGCGTGCCGGCGGGGCTCAACAATATTGTGGGGCTGAAACCTTCGCTGGGCGCGCTTTCCGGGCGCAGCATGGTGCCCGCCTGCCGGACGCTCGACACGGTTTCCGTTTTTGCCGGAACTGTGGCGGATGCGGACAAGGTTTTCCGCGTCATGCAGGCCTTTGACGGGGCGGATGCCTATTCCCGCCCGCTCCCCGTGCCGCCCCGGCCGGGCGCGCTGCCGCCGGGCCTCCGCCTTGGCATGCCGGATGAAGCGGGGCGCCTTTTCGGCGGCGATGCTTTGAGTGCGCAAAGTTTCGATGAAAGCCTTGGCGATCTTGAAGCGCTGCTCGGCAAGCCGCTCCAGTCTGTGGACATGACGCCTTTCTTTGAAACCGCGGCGCTGCTTTATGCGGGGCCCTGGGTGGCGGAGCGCTATCACGCGGTGCGCGCGCTGATGGAAGAAAAGCCCGGAGCCTTTCTGGATGTGACGCGGCAGATCATCTCCGGCGCCGCCTCGTTAAGCGCGGCGGACGCCTTTGACGGGATTTACCGGCTGGCAGACCTGCGCCGCCAGGCGGAAAAGGCCTGGCGCGGGATCGATGTGCTGGCGGTGCCAACTTATCCCCGCCCGCGCAAGATCACCGATCTTGAGGCGGACCCCATCGGCCCCAATAGCGAGCTGGGGACCTACACGAATTTCGTGAACCTGCTCGATCTTTGCGCGCTCGCCGTTCCGGGGCGGCTGCGCGCCGATGGCTTTCCCTCGGGGGTGACGCTCATTGCCCCGCGCGGGCAGGACGGACTTCTTGCCGCGCTGGGCGAGGCGCTGCAGGCGCGCGCAGGCGGCAAGATCGGCGCGAGCGAAGCGCCTGTTCCATCGCCCGCGCCCCAGGCTCAAAGCGCCGCACCAGGCGAGATCGAACTTGCGGTGGTGGGCGCGCATCTTTCCGGCATGCCGCTGAATAGCGAGATCACCTCCCGCGGCGGGCGCTTTCTGCGCGCGGTGGAGACGGCGCCCGATTACAGGCTCTATGCGCTGCCTGGCGGCCCGCCTTTCCGGCCCGGCCTGATGCGGGTGGAAAAGGGCAAGGGCGCGGGCA
>Ga0207828_100332_pt1 | contig 20217 bp, 21 predicted proteins | sample TtaePargueraPR_11_FD_187276 | JGI IMG/M metagenome (GOLD analysis project Ga0207828, IMG submission 187276) | Aerobic enrichment media microbial communities from Bioluminiscent Bay, La Parguera, Puerto Rico - Tt and P2 (3) (SPAdes) | ecosystem: Environmental > Aquatic > Marine > Unclassified ...
GGGCAGAGTCCGCAGGCCGTGGCGGGCCGGGGGAGGCATATCTCATCACCGGCCATAAATGGTTTTTCTCCGCGCCCATGTGCGATGCATTTTTGGTGCTTGCGCAGGCGCCGGGCGGGCTTTCCTGTTTCCTCATGCCGCGCTTTTTGCCGGATGGTTCGCTCAATGCCATTCACATTCAGCGGCTGAAGGAGAAAGTGGGCAACCGCTCCAATGTTTCCTCGGAAGTTGAATTCAAGCGCGCGCATGGCTGGCTCATTGGCGAGGAAGGGCGCGGCGTGCGTAACATCATCGAGATGGCGACCTTCACACGGCTTGATTGCGCGGTCTCTTCCGCGGGCATGATGCGCCAGTCGCTTGCCCAGGCGTTGCATCACTGCGCGCATAGGCGTGTCTTTCAGAAACATCTCATCGATCAGCCGCTCATGCAGAATGTGCTTGCCGATCTTTCGCTTGAAGTGGAGGCGAATACGGCGCTTGCCTTCCGGGTGACGCGCGCTTTCGACAAGGCGGGCGAGGATGAAGCGGAGGCCGCCTACAGGCGCATCATGACCCCGGTTGCGAAATACTGGAACTGCAAACGCGCGCCGGGTTTTGCCTATGAGGCGATGGAATGTCTCGGCGGCAATGGCTATGTGGAGGAAGGCGTAGCGGGCCGCCTTTACCGGGAAATGCCGGTCAATGCGATCTGGGAAGGCTCGGGCAACGTCATGTGCCTCGATGTGCTGCGCGCCATGGGCCGCGAGCCTGAGGCGCTTGACGTGGTGTTTACCGAGTTCAATGCCGCGCGCGGCATCAACGCGCATTATGATGCGGCTTTCGCGAAGCTGAAAGACGGTTTTGCCGATATAGGCACGCTGGAACCGCGCGCGCGGCGCGTGGTGGAGGAAATGGCAAAACTCGCCGCCGCAGCGCAGCTTCTCAAATATGCGCCTGCAGAAGTGAGCGACACCTATTGCGCCTCCCGTTTCGGCGGGGAGGGCGGCGACCTTTATGGCGCGCTGCCTGCTGAAGCGCCGATGCGGGAGATCATCGAACGGTCGATGCCGGTTCTCTAGTGCGTCATCCTCGGGCTTGACCCGAGGATCCATTCATAGCTGCGGTAAGCGGATAAGCTGCTTGGACCCCGGGACAGGCCCGGGGTGACACCCGGTGGATGGCGCTCTGCCTTGCGTCTCTCAACTTAGTGTCATTGCCGGACTTGTTCCGGCAATCCAGGGGCTGCAGGTTAATACCTCAGTTCCTTGCCCTGGACCCCCGGAACAAGTCCGGGGGTGACAAATGGTGGGGCGGTATGACGTCCTTCAATCACCCCACCAGCCACAGGATCACCGGCATGGTCAGGGCGGCGAGCACCGTGCTGCCGGTAATCAGACTGGCCATCAGACTTGCATCGCCGCCAAGCTGGCGCGCGAGGATGTAAGACGACGTCGCGCCCGGCACCGCGCCGCAGAGCAGCACGACGAGGCGGGGCAGGCCCGTCACGTCGAAGACGATGCACCAGACCAGCATGAAGGCGGGCATGACGAGCAGTTTGAGCGTGCTGGTCAGAAGCACGATCCATTTATGCGACAGCGCTTCGTCGAGTTTCAGCCCCGCGCCGATGGCGATAAGGCCAATGGTGAGCGCGGCCTGGCCGAGAATGTCCGCCGTCGTTGAGAGCGGGCCGGGCAGGCCGATATGCGTCGCATTGAGCGCGATGCCCGCTGCGCAAGCGAGAATGAGCGGGTTCTTTGAAAGAAGTTTCAGCACGGTGCCCATGCCCGCCGGTGTGTCGCCTGCATATCGGGTCAAGATCAACACGGAGAGCACGTTCACGGTGGGCACCAGCACGGCAAAGGAGACGGCGGCGAGCGTCACGCCCTCAGGCCCGTAAAGCTGACCGATGGCAGCCAGCGCGACAAAGCCGTTCCAGCGCGCGGCGCCTTGAAAGACGGAGGCAAATTGCGGGCCGGTGAGCTTTGTGGTGACGCGCAAAATCATCAGCAACGCGACCATCGAGAAAAGCCCCGCCCAAAGCGCGTAAGCCATGGGCCAGACATCGAAGTCCCGCAGGTTCGCGGTTGCAAGCGTGTGCAGCAGCAGCGCGGGAAAGAAAACGTAATAGGTCAGCCGGTCGAGCGGCGCCCACAGCCCCTCATCCAGAAAGCCGATGCGCTTGATGACCGCGCCAAGCGCAATCACCAGAAAGACGGGAAAAAGGGAGTTGAGGATCGCTTCCATTATTCTTGCCTGCCGTAAGGGTAAGGCTGCTTTAGCAAAGCCCATGCGCCCGGTCCAGTGGCGCATGGCGGGGGCGGGGATTTCGGGCTATGGTGAGGCTGAACGATAAAAAACAAGAAAAGGTGGTGGCATGAAACGCTTTCTTGGAACTGCGGTTGCAGCATGTATGGCTCTTGCGGGCGCGGCAGCCCATGCGCAGGAAACAGCGGACAGCATTTATTTCGGCGGTCCCATTCTCACGATGGAAGATGAGGCGCCGCGCGTTGAGGCTGTGGCGGTGAAGGACGGCCGCATTCTGGCGGCGGGACGTGAAGCGGATATACGCGCGCTTGCCAGCGCTGAAACGAAAGAAGTTGATCTTGGCGGGCACACGATGTTGCCGGGTTTTGTCGATGCGCATGGCCATGTGGGCATGGTCGGCATTCTCAGCGTTTACGCAAATCTTCTGTCACCGCCGGACGGCGAGGTGAGGGATATCGCGTCGCTGCAGCAGACGCTGCGCGACTGGGCGGACAAGCATGGCGGCAAGGCGCCGCTCATTCTCGGTTTCGGTTATGATGATGCCCAGCTTGCCGAACAACGTCATCCGACGCGAGACGATCTTGATGCCGTGTCGAAAGACGTGCCTGTCGCGGCCATTCATCAGTCCAGTCATCTGGGTGCGTTCAACTCCGCAGCCCTTGCGCTTGTCGGGATCACGGCGGAAACGCCGAACCCGGAAGGCGGCGTCATCCGGCGTATTGGTGATACGCAGGAACCTAACGGCGTTCTGGAGGAAAATGCGTTCATCTCCGCAATCAGCAAACTGACGGGCAAGCCGAAGCCTGAACAGGCGATGGCCATGCTGCGCGCAGGCACGGAGCTTGTGGCCAGCTATGGCTACACGACCGCGCAGGACGGGCGCACCATGCCGGGCCAGCTTGCCATGCTTAAGGCGGCGGCGGATAAGGGGCTGCTCAAGATCGATGTCGTGAGCTATCCCGATGTGCTGATGATGAAAGAGACCATCGGCAAGGAAGTGAGCCGGGACTACAAGAACCGCTTCCGCATTGGCGGGGCAAAACTCTCTATTGACGGGTCGCCGCAAGGGTTCACCGCATGGCGTGATCGGCCTTATTACAACCCGCCCGCAGGCTACGCCAAAGACTGGCGCGGTTATCCGGCGGCAACGGAAGAAGAAACTATCAGTGCCGTTGATTGGGCGTTCGAGAATGACATCCAGATTCTCACCCATGCCAATGGCGAGGCCGCGTCCGATCTGCTGATCAAGGCGGTGGAGCAGGCGGAAGAGAAATACGGGCCGGGCGACCGGCGCCCGGTTCTCATTCATGGCCAGTTTCTGCGCGAGGATCAGGTGGATGCCTATAAGCGCCTCGGTGTCTTTCCTTCGCTCTTTCCCATGCACACTTTCTATTGGGGGGACTGGCACCGCGAACGCACGGTGGGGCCGGAGCTTGTGAAGAACATCTCGCCCACGGGCTGGGTGCGCGAGCGGGACATGATGTTCTCCACCCATCATGATGCGCCGGTGGCGATGCCGGACTCCATGCGCGTCCTGAGCGCCACGGTCACGCGCGTCTCACGCACCGGCAAGCTCATTGGCCCGGACCAGCGCGTTGATGTGGAAACGGCTCTCAAGGCCATGACCATCTGGCCCGCTTACCAGCATTTTGAGGAAGACAGCAAAGGCTCGATCAAGGAAGGCAAGCTCGCCGACTTCGTGATCCTGTCGGAAGACCCGACAGCGGTTGCGCCTGAAACGCTGGATGAAATCAAGGTGCTGGAAACGCTGAAGGAAGGCGAAACGATCTACAAGGCGGAGTGAGGGGTTCCTCGCTTGATGTGCCGCGCTGCATGGACCCCGGCATAAAGCCGGGGTGACAGTCTGTGTAAAAGGCACGGCCTTGCAACAAACTCAAAGTGTCATCCCCGGACTTGTTCCGGGGATCCAGAGCAAGGGGCAAAAGCCGTGCTGGATTGCCGGAACAAGTCCGGCAATGACAATTCGGAGGGCAGGAAGGCTGTGACACGCATTCAGTGTGGTTTTGCCGTTGCCGCTGCATAGACCCTCGCGTCAAGCGCGAGGGTGACGAGAGGGGTTCAAAACCGCGCCAGCCTATCGAGTGCGCCTTGGAGGATGTAGGCAGCGGCCATCTTGTCGACGACTTCGCCGCGCCGTTTGCGGCTGGCATCGGCGTCCAGCAAGGTGCGGGTGACGGCGGCAGTGGAGAGGCGTTCGTCCCAATAGATGATGGGGCAGTCGCTCTTCTGGGCCATGTTGCGGGCGAAGGCGCGGGTGGCCTGGGCTCTGGGGCCCTCACTGCCATCCATATTGAGGGGCAGGCCGAGCACCATGCCGCCGGCGTCATTTTCCGCGATGAGGGCCAGCAGCCGCTCCGCATCGGCGGTGAATTTCGTCCGTTTGATGGTTTCCAGCGGCGAGGCGATGGACCAGAGCCCGTTTGAAATGGCGATGCCGATGGTCTTGGTGCCGAGATCGAGGCCCAAAAGGGGGCGGCCGGGCCGGTTTTTGCCCGCAAATTCCTCGATATTCATGATTTCGGCTGTCATGGAGGGATCAGGTAGCCCTCTATTGGGGAATTGTAAATCGGCATTTGCGAGGCTCGCCCGGCTTCGGTTGCTCCGGGCCGGGGCCTTTGTTATTTTCCGCGCCAAATCAAGGCGGTATGGCCCTGCGGGCCGCGCCGCTCTGGTGCTCCCTGAAACCCCTCCACAAGAGAGAGGCTCATGTCGGTCGATGAAAAAACGGTCCGGCACATTGCGCGGCTTGCGCGCATTGCCGTGACGGACGAAGAAGTCGCCCCCCTTGCCAAGGAATTGTCTTCCATTCTGGACTGGGTGGAACAGCTCGGTGAAGTGAATACGGATGCTGTCGAGCCCATGGCGAGCGTGGAGGAAATGGCGCTGGCCATGCGTGAGGACAAGATCACCGACGGCAATATCCAGGACAAGGTGACGAAGAACGCGCCCGCCAAGGATGACGGCTTCTTTGCTGTCCCCAAGGTCGTGGAATAGGAGCGGGCGATGACAGATCTGACAAAACTCACTCTCGCCGAGGCCCGCGACAAGCTGAAAGCGAAAGACTTCACTTCCGAAGAGCTGACCTCCGCCTACCTCGGCGCGATGGAAGAAGCGCGGGAGCTGAATGCCTATGTGCTGGAGACGCCGGAAAAGGCGCTCGATATGGCCAAGGCCTCCGATGCGCGGCTTCAGAAGGGCGAAGGCGGCGCGCTGGAAGGGGTGCCGCTCGGCATCAAGGACCTCTTCTGCACCGAGGGCGTGCGCACCACGGCCTGCAGCCACATTCTCGATGGCTTCGAGCCGCAATATGAGTCCACCGTCACCAGCCAGCTCTGGCGCGACGGGGCGGTGATGCTCGGCAAGCTCAATAATGACGAGTTCGCCATGGGCTCCTCCAACGAGACGAGCCATTACGGGCCTGTCGTCAATCCGTGGAAGGCCGAGGGCGAAGACAAGAAGCTTGTGCCCGGCGGTTCCTCGGGCGGCTCGTCCGCTGCCGTTGCCGCGCGCATTGCGCTAGCCGCCACGGCCACGGATACGGGCGGCTCCATCCGCCAGCCCGCGGCTTTCACCGGCACGGTCGGTATCAAGCCGACTTACGGGCGCTGCTCGCGCTGGGGTGTTGTCGCTTTTGCCTCCTCGCTTGATCAGGCCGGTCCCATCACCCGCACGGTGAAGGATGCGGCGATCCTGCTTCAGTCCATGACGGGGCATGACGCGAAGGACTCCACGAGCGTCAACATGCCTGTGCCGGATTTTGAAAAGGCGCTCACGGGCGACGTGCGCGGCCTCAAGGTCGGCATTCCGCGCGAATACCGCGTGGACGGCATGCCGGAAGAGATCGAAAAGCTTTGGGCGCAGGGTATCGACTGGCTGAAAGCGGCGGGCGCGGAAATCGTGGATGTGTCGCTGCCGCACACGAAATATGCGCTTCCCGCCTATTACATCGTCGCACCGGCGGAAGCCTCGTCCAACCTCGCGCGTTATGACGGCGTGCGCTACGGGCTGCGTGTCGAAGGCAAAGACATCACCGACATGTATGAGAAGACGCGCGCCGCAGGCTTTGGCGCGGAAGTGAAGCGCCGCGTGCTCATCGGCACCTATGTGCTCTCCGCGGGCTATTACGACGCCTATTACATCAAGGCACAGAAGATCCGCACGCTCATCGCGCAGGACTTCAAGAAGGCTTACGAGAAAGTGGATGTGCTTTTGACGCCGACCGCGCCTTCCGATGCGTTTGGCATTGGCGAGAAAACGGACGATCCGCTTTCCATGTATCTCAATGACGTTTTCACCGTCACGGTGAACCTTGCGGGCCTGCCGGGAATTTCGGTGCCTGCGGGCATCAGCCAGCGCGGGTTGCCGCTCGGGCTGCAGCTTATCGGCCGGGCATTTGATGAAGAAACGCTCTTCCGCGCTGGCGGCGTTCTGGAAGAAGCAGCGGGCTTTAAGGCGGAACCTGCCGCCTGGTGGAGGGCTTGAAGATGGCGAAAGAAGCAGCCAGCAAGTTGATCGAAGGCGCGACGGGCGCCTGGGAAGTGGTGATCGGGCTTGAGGTTCACGCCCAGATTTCTTCCAACGCCAAGCTCTTTTCCGGTGCCTCGACGGAGTTCGGCGCGGAGCCGAACCAGAATGTGTCGCTGGTGGACGCGGCCATGCCGGGCATGTTGCCTGTCATCAACCAGAAATGCGTTGAACAGGCGGTGCGCACGGGGCTTGGCCTCAAAGCGCAGATCAATCTGCGTTCCGTTTTCGACCGGAAGAACTATTTCTACCCGGACCTGCCGCAGGGCTATCAGATTTCGCAGTACAAGCATCCCATCGTGGGGGAGGGCGAAGTGCTGGTGGACCTGCCTGATGGCGGCGTGAAGACAATCGGCATCGAGCGTCTTCATATGGAACAGGATGCAGGCAAAAGCGTGCACGACCAGCACCCGACCATGAGCTTTGTCGATCTAAACCGCTCCGGCGTGGCGCTGATGGAGATCGTGACCAAGCCCGACATGCGTTCTTCGGACGAAGCGCAGGCCTTTGTGCGCAAATTGCGGGCAATTTTGCGGTATCTCGGTACCTGTGACGGCAATATGGAGCAGGGGTCGATGCGTGCGGACGTGAATGTGTCCGTGCGCAAGCCTGGCGATGAATTTGGCACGCGCTGCGAGATCAAGAACGTGAACTCGATCCGTTTTGTCGGCCTTGCCATCGAATATGAAGCGCGGCGCCAGATCGATCTGATCGAAGATGGCGGCACGGTGGACCAGGAAACGCGCCTCTTTGACATCAAAACAGGCAAAACGCGGTCCATGCGCTCGAAAGAAGAGGCGCATGACTACCGCTATTTCCCTGATCCTGACCTGCTTCCGCTCGTTTTCACTCAGGAATGGGTGGACGAGATCGCAAAAGACCTGCCGGAACTGCCGGATGAGAAAAAAGACCGCTTCATAAACGACTATGGTCTTTCTCCTTACGATGCGAGCGTGCTCGTGTCGGAAAAATCCATCGCTGCTTTCTATGAAGAAGTCGCCGCGAATGTCGATCCGAAGGCGGCGGCGAACTGGGTGACGGGCGATTTGTTCGGCGCTTTGAACAAGGCCGGGAAGTCGATCGAGACGTCTCCGGTGAGCGCAAAACAGCTCGCCGAACTGGTCAAATTGATCCAGGACGACACCATCTCAGGGCGAATCGCTAAGCAGGTTTTCGAGATAATGTTCGAGTCGGGCGACGATCCGGCCGAAATTGTCGAGAAAAAAGGCCTGCGTCAGGTGACCGATACAGGCGCTATCGAGAAGGCAGTCGACGAGGTAATTGCGGCTAATCCGGACAAGGTCGAACAGCTTAAAGAGAAGCCAAAAATGCTCGGCTGGTTTGTCGGACAAGTCATGAAAGCCACGTCAGGAAAGGCGAATCCGCAATCCGTCAATGAGATACTCGCCAAGAAATTGGACGTGTCGTCCGACAACTGAGCAAGCTCATCCGCTCCCGAAGTGAACTCTTTGTAAACACATTTTTCTGAATGTGTTGCAGAGTCGATAACACTTGCCTGCATCAAAGTGTTGCCGAGTCAAGAGGAGACAACCATAGTATGGGTGTCTGCGTCCTTTATTTGGGGGCGCTCACAAAAGTATGTGCGTTAGGTCCTAAATTTACGTCGTCACAGGAAACGGCACATCAGGAGCGATATGGACAATGGCTACAAGAGCTAAACGGAAGACCACCGCCAAGAAAACGGCGGCGAAGAAAAAAGCGGCAGTGAAACGTACGGCCAAAAAAGCGGCGCCGAAGCGTAAGACTACCGCGAAGAAGAAGACCGCAGCCAAGAAGACGGCTGCGAAGCGGAAAACGACCGCGAAGAAGAAAACGGCAGCCAAGCGGAAGACGACTGCGAAGCGGAAAACCACCGCCAAGCGTAAGACGACCGCGAAGAAGAAGACGGCAGCCAAGCGGAAGACCACCGCTAAGAAGAAAGCAGCTCCGAAGCGGAAGACGGCAGCTAAGAAAAAGACAGCTGCCAAGAAGAAAGCCGCTCCGAAGCGCAAGGCGGCAGCCAAGCGGAAAACCACCGCTAAGAAGAAGGCCGCTCCGAAGCGGAAGGCAGCTAAGAAAACTGCCAAGAAGGCCGCTCCGAAGCGCAAGGCTACCCGCCGCAAGGTTGCTCGGAAAAAGTAACCGCCGCTACGCAACGGCCCGCCGCGCCATCAGGCGCGGCGCGGCAGCGGCTTGAAAAGGGGTCTGAACCTCTCCGGCGCGCGTCCAATGCGGCGGACACGCAGCCGATCGAGCTTTATTACTGGCCGACGCCTAATGGCTGGAAAGTCTCGATCATGCTGGAGGAGTGCGGGCTCCCTTATGAGGTCATCCCGGTCAATATCGGCCAGGGCGACCAGTTCAAGCCATCCTTTCTGAGGATCGCGCCGAACAATAGAATGCCGGCCATCGTCGACCCGGCCGGACCTAACGGACAGGCGATTTCGGTATTCGAGTCCGGCGCGATCCTTCAGTATCTTGGCCGCAAGACCGACCTTTTTTACCCGCAAAATGATCCGGAACGCGCAGAAGCCGAGCAATGGCTGTTCTGGCAGATGGGCGGTCTTGGCCCCATGGCCGGGCAGGCGCATCATTTCCGGCAATATGCGCCGGAGAAGATCGATTACGGCATCGCGCGTTACACCAATGAGGTGAACCGCCTTTATGGCGTGATGGACAAGCGATTGTCGGACCGGGATTTTCTCGCTGGGGCCTATTCGATTGCCGATATGGCCTCCTGGCCCTGGGTTGTGCCTTACAAGAACCAGGGGCAGGATCTCGACGACTTCCCGAACCTCAAGAAATGGTTTGAGCGGGTAGGCAACCGGCCCGCCGTGCAGCGCGGCTTTGCCGTGGGACGCGATTTGCGTCAAGGCACACTCGGCGACAAGACCAGAGAAGCCGAAGAAGCCCGGAAAATCCTCTTCGGCCAGCGCGCCCGGTGATGCGGGCGCTGCGTTGCTCCATTCCGCCTGCCATTTGCCTTGCAGCTATCTTGCATTACACTGCCTGAAAGCGCGGCCTGACGCCGTGTTTTGAATGGGGAGCCCGCAATGCGTTTCTGCGGAACGGTGATCGCTTTTCTTTTCTTGGTGAACCTGCAGACAGCGGAAGCTGCGCGTGTGACCGGCACGGGCTCGGAAGTCGCCAATGACGCATTCGGCACGTCCGACAGCTGGGGCCGCCCGCTTGAATTGCCGCAGGAAGGGAAGGTCGTGCGCGTGATGGGCGGCACATACGGTTTTCAGCTCATCGATGCGGAAGGCGACATTGCCGGTGATTTTCTGTTTCCGGAAGACGCAGTCGGCTTTGAACTTCCCGCCGGCACTTACAGTATCAAACCGCTTCTCTGCCGCATGCACCGGCATCATCATGTGGAAGTGACGGTCGAATATTGAGCTGAAGCGGCCGCGGCGGAGCCGGGCGCTAAAACCGAAAAAATTCCTCAAATTTGCGCCTTGCGTTGCACACATGCCGCGCCGATAGCGCAAAGATCACAAAATTTGTCCCGGCGGGCCCATTGGGGGGCGCCGTTAACCAAATTTTGAGCCATACTGCCTTTGATTAACCTCGTTGATGGGGGAAGCCCCCCTTCATTTGTTGTCGAGTAGGGTGGCGGCGGGCCGTGAAACCGCCGTGCAAACCGGAGGCATCATCGAGGAGGCAGACCATGGCACGTGTGCAAATGGATGCTCTGCAAAAACACGAAGCGGCTGCACAGAGCGGCCAAAGCGAAGCGCTCTATAATCTCGGTCTGGTCTATGCGACCGGCAAGGGCGTGGATGTGGATCTCATAACAGCGCATAAGTGGTTCAATCTGGCAGCCATGCGCGGCAGCCATGCGGCGCGGGACATCCGCACCGAAATTGCGCAGGACATGAGCCCCACGGAAATTGCGGAAGCGCAGCGCCAGGCCCGCGAGTGGCTTTCGCAGCACTAAACGTTTTGCGCGCTGCCCGTATAGGCGGGCAAGACGGACAGGCAGGTCCGGGCGCTTCGGCATGTGGGCTCTTCCTTTTCAAGGAAGGCCTTTTTGCCCCTGCGTCAGGCAGATGGTGACAGAGATGGTGCAAGCGCGTATTTTCCGCGCAACTTCTCCCGTTTCCCTGCCCAAGAAGGAGCCTGCTTCATGAGCCAATCCGCCGAAAACCTGATCGAACTTCTCGATCTCGAGGCCATCGAGCAGAACCTTTTCCGGGGCCACAGCCCGGATGCGAGCTGGCAGCGTGTGTTCGGCGGGCAGGTGATTGCGCAGGCGCTTTCCGCGGCATACCGCACCGTGCCGGAAGACCGGCTTTGCCATTCGCTGCATGCCTATTTCATCCGGCCGGGCGATCCCAAGGTGCCGATCCTTTATGAGGTGGACCGCGCGCGGGACGGCAAGAGCTTCACGACGCGCCGCGTTGTCGCCATTCAGCACGGCAAGCAGATTTTCAATCTTGCGGCCTCTTTCCAGGTGCATGAAGACGGCTTCGAGCATCAGGTGGATATGCCCAAAGTGCCGCAGCCGGAAGATCTGCCGACGGAGCGCGAGCGCCGCAAGGAGATCCTCGACAAGCTGCCGCCGGAAATCGCCTCGCATTTCACGCGCCCGCGTCCCATCGAGGTGCGCGCCGTCGATCCGCAAGCCTTTATCCGCCCGGAGCCGAGCGATCCACTCCAGCATGTTTGGATCAAGACCACGCGCCCCACGCCCGAAGAGATGCGCATTCATCAATGCGTGCTCGCCTATGCCTCTGATATGACGCTGCTCGACACCTGCATCCGCCCGCATGGGGTGAGCTGGATGTCCGGCAAACTGCAATCGGCCAGCCTTGACCACGCCATGTGGTTTCACCGCCCGTTCAATGTGGATGAGTGGCTGCTTTATGCCCAGGATGCGCCGAGCGCCCAGGGTGCGCGCGGTTTCAACCGGGGCAGCGTTTTCACGCGGGATGGCAAGCTTGTCGCCTCCGTCGCGCAGGAAGGCCTCATCCGCTATCACAGCAGCCGGAAGAAGAAAGCGGACTAAGCGCGCCGCCTCTCGTTACTCCGCCGGACTGAGTGCGACGCTTTTGGACGGCACGAAGGCCAGGGCCGCGCCGCCCAGCGCTGCCGCGAACATGAAGCCCGTGACATGGATCAGCGTTTCGGGCGCGGCGGCTGTCGCGGCGCTGATCGCGCCTGCCAGCGCAAACTGCGTGAAGCCCAGAACTGCCGCTGCCGTTCCTGCATTATGCTCGAAATAATGCAGGCAGGCGGCTTGCGCGTTCGGGCCGATAATGGCGAGCGAGCCGACGGCCAGCATCATGCAGGGCACGAAGAAGGCAAGTCCGAGATCGAAATAAGCACCCGTGACGAGACCGAGCGAGGCCAGGGCCTGCAAGGGCAGGGAGAAGCGCAGGATACGGTCCGGGTCAAAATATTTCAGCAAGCGCCGGTTCAGCAGATTGAAGCCCGCCATGGTGACGATGTTCGCGGCAAAGACCGCTGAAAAGCCGAATTCCGACAGCCCGAACCACTTCTGATAGATGAAGGAGGCATGGGTGAGGAAGATCAGCATCGTCGCAAAAGCGAAGGTCAGGATGAAGATGAACTTCAGCGCGGACTTGTCGGTCAGAACTTCCAGATAGGAAAGTAGAAGTTTTTGCTGCAACGGCTCACGTTTGATGGTTTCCAGCCGTGCAAAAAGCCCGAACCAGAGAAGCGCGATCATGAAGGCCGAGTAAACCGCCAGGAAGAAGAAGATCGAGGGCCATCCCGACACGGTGAGAATGGCGCTGCCGACGGTTGGGGCTATGGCGGGCGCGATGATCATGATGAGCCCGATCATGGTGAACAATCTGGCAGCTTCCCGTCCCGAGGCTCTGTCTCTGACAATCGCGGCAACGCAGACGCTGGTAAAGCCGGCGCCAATCGCCTGGACCACGCGGGCGGTGAGCATTTCCGGCAGGCTTTGGCTCAGGCCGATCCAGAGGCTTGCTGCTGAGAAAATGGCGAGGCCGCCCAGCATGATGCCCCGGCGCCCTAATCTGTCAGAGGCCGCGCCGCCGGTAAGCTGGCCGAAGGCAAAGCCGAACATGTAGATGCTGATGGTGAGCGAGACGTCATGAATTTCAACGCCAAGATCGGCGGCGATGCGCGGGAAGGATGGCAGATAGGCATCGATCGCAAAGGGGCCGGTGGCGATCGTCATGGCCAGCAGAAGCGTGAGCCGCGCGGTAGAAATCATGATCTGTCCCGAGTCAAAACGTAAAAATCCCGCATCGGCCGTGCGGCGGGCACAGGCGGCGCAGACAATCCAGCAAACTTTGTGAGAATAACAGCCGGGGGCGGTTAGCCGTTTGCATATGGGCCAGTCTGGAACGATTTCAAGCCGCGCGCAAAAATTTTTTGGAGAGTGTGGCCGCGCCGCCGGGGCGGCGCGGCCTTGTCGTCAGAACCGCATCTCAAGCCCGACATAAAGCGCGCGGCCATCGCCGGGGTTGTAAAGCGCGTCTGCAGCCGTCGCCACGGGCCGCGCATTGGTGTTCGAAATATAGGTCTTGTCGAGCAGATTGCGCCCATCGGCAAAAATGCTGACGCCGTTGGAGAAGGCATAACCCGCCTTGAGGCCCAAAAGCGCATAGGGGTCCGTCTTCTGGCTTTCCGTGTTGGCGTTATCCACATAATAGCCTTTCGGCACCCATTCGACATTCGGCGCGATGTGGAAACCACCGAGATCATAGCGAAGTTCGCCGCGCAGATAATGTTCCGGCACGCCCGGCAGCTGGTTGTCCCCGAAAGCCGGGTCTCCGTCGAATTGGAAATCGGAATAGGTGTAAGCCTGACGCCAGACAAGCGTGTCTTCGCCGAGCATGTTCCCGGCCAGCATCACGCTGGCGCCAAGCTCGATGCCCTGATGGATGGTTTTGTCGGCATTGACCGCATAGCCGCCTGCGCCGCTGAGCGGCGTCACGAAGAGCTGGAGTTCGTTTTCCACCCAGGCGCGGTAAACCGAAACGTCCCAGGCGAAGCGGCCGGAGCGGCCGCGTGTGCCTGCCTCAAGGGTCCATGCTTCCTGCGGGTCGAGATCGGCAAAGCCAGGCATGGCGCTCGGATTGAGTTCGGAGAAGGTGGGCGGTTCGGAGGAGCGGGAGAGGTTGGTGAAGAGCTGAACCTCCTCGCTCACATCCCAGATGGCGCCGAGCTTCGGGTTGAGGCTCGTAAAGGTCTTGTCGCCGCTGTCATCGCCATTGGCGAGGAGATTGTCATCAAGCTTGCGGATCGAGTGGTTGAGCTGCGCGCCCGCGATCAGCGCCACGCTGTCCGTCACATATTGTTCGATCTCGCCATAAAGCTCGTAATTGATGGAGGTTTCATCCACATCATTGCGCAGCGTGCCGGCCTCACCGCCCAGATTCTGAAACTGTTTGGCGTTGTTGATGCCTGCAATCACATTCGCGCCCAGTGTGAGGCGGTTCTTGCCCCCAAGAAGCGCGCCCTCCCGTGTGCCGCGCGCGTAGAGCCCGGCATTCTGGTAGAGATTGTCGATGATGGCGAAGGAGAGCGGGTGGAAGAGATCCTTGTATGTGTAGGACGCGCCGAGGGTCATGTCCCATTCGCCAGCGCGGAAGGCCGTGCGGTTGGCGAAGCGGACGGAGTCGATGTCCCGCGCGGTTGACTGTGCGAAGCTTGATGCCTGCGTTTGCGTGGGGTCTGTCAGTGCCTGGCTTTTGGTCAGGGAGCTTGGAATGTCCTGATCGATCCGGTTCACGTTCAGATAAAAGCGGGTTTCGGTGTCTGCATTCACTCGGTAGCCCAGATTGCCGTTGAAGCGCAGATAGCGCTGATCGGAATGATCGCGGAAGCCGTTTGAACTGGAAAAGGTGGGCGTGGCGTAATAGTCCCAGTTTCCTTCCACACCGCCGGTGGCAAGCTGCAGACGGCGGGTGCCGAAGCTGCCCACTTCCGTGCGCATCAGGAAAGAGGGGGCGTCATAGCCGGTGGGAGAGACGAAGTTCACCGCGCCGCCCAAGCTCGCCGCGCCATATTGCAGCGCATTGCCGCCCTTATAAACCTCGGTATAAAGATAGGCGAGCGGGTCAATTTCCTGCGGGTCGCCGCCGCCGTCCGCCTCGTTCAGTGGAATGCCGTCCATCAGAAGGCGGACGCCGCGCAGATGGAAATTGCGTGACAGGCCCGAGCCGCGGATGGACAGGCGCATATCCTCCTGCCCGTATTTCGGCTGCGCAAAAACACCGGGAACGAAGTCGAGCACGTCTTTCAGGTTGGTGGCGCGCCCGTCGCGGTAATCTTCTGCAGGCACGACTTCAGTGCCGCCGGGCACGCGTCTGAGTTCTTCGCGCGCTTCTTCAAGGGAAGGCACGGTGAGAGAGTTTTCCGCGTCGGCTGTGACCTCTATGACAGGCAGTGCGACCGGCGCTTTTTCTGCGAAGGCGGGAGAGGAAAGCGCGGCCAGCGAAACAGCGCCGAGCAGGCGCAGGGCGTTCGTGTTCTTTTTCATCATTTTACCGTTTGCTGAAATATCAGTGAGCGTGATGCGAACGTGCGGCGGGCGTCACGGTGAGCGCGGGCGCGGGATGTGCGGGGCGCTTGCCGCCGGGCTCTGCAATCTGTGTCCATTCCGTCTGGCTTTCCCCGCAGCTTTGCCGAACCGGGAAATGCAGCACCGTTTCTTCGGTAAAGGCGGGCAGCCGAAGATGGATCTTGAATTCATCGAACTGGGCGTCCGGCAGCGTGCCGCCGCTCCAGGTGATTTCGCTCACTTGTTCGGTGTAAGCCGCGCCATGCGGGCCGGTGACGGGCGCGGGCAGGGCGGTTTTTTTTACGTCCACATTCCAGCCTGCTTTGGGCTGGGGGTTGGCGGTGAGAATGCCGTCCGGCAGCGTCACCTGGATGGCCGTGGTGGCCGCGCCTTCGCAGCCATGGGGCACGAGAAAAACCGTGCGGGTGTAAGAGTCCGCTTCAGCCTTCGTGTTTTCAAGAACGACATGGGCTTGAGCAGCCGTGTTGAGGCCAAGGGCGAAGATGGCGAGGCACGCAGCCGCGCGGGTCAGTTTTTTGGACATGGAAATCCCCGATTGAATACCGAATGAAGAGGCGCGGAGGCGCCCCGTGACAGGTTTCAGCCGAGGAATGCGGGCGGGGCCTGTGCGCCGAGCGGCGGGCCCGTTGCGGGCGGGGTAACGCCGGCCTGATCGCGGGGCAGGGCCGGTGTTGCTTCACGCGGCGCTGCGGTAACACGGGAAGCTGCATCCGGGGCTGGCAGATAATGCGCAGCGGCGAGCCAGTAGGCGCAGGCATCGCTTTGCGTGCTGCTGTCCTCTTCCACCGGATTGCCGGATGCATCGAGAGTGAGCGTTTTCAGGCCCGAGGCAGAACAGATGACGACGGTGAAAGACCCGTCATCCGCCTGGGCGCCGGGCATGTATCCCAGCGGCCAGAGCGCGCTCAAAAGCAATGCGCACAGCGTGGCCCAGGCCGTCACGCGGCGGGCGATGCTTTTCTGTCTGACAGCCCCTCTCGTCATGGCTGCCAAAATAGCCATGGATTCTGCCAGGCCCCAAGCACCAATTTGCCGCAGGTCCGGCTGGACCACTCCCTTGGGAACGGAGTGGCTTTATTATGAAGTATTGACTTAATTAAGTAGTTTCTGAATTATTGGGCCATGAACAGCTTTACCGCCATCGCGGACCCGACGCGCCGCCAGATTGTTGAACTGCTCGCCAGGGGGCCGCGTTCGTCCAGCGACATTGCAAGCCGGTTTGCGGTCAGCCCGTCCGCCATTTCCCAGCATCTGAAAGTCTTGAAGACGGCAAAGCTGGTGCGCGTGGAAGTGGCGGCGCAGCGGCGGATTTACGAACTCGACCGCGAGGGCGTGGATGAGATTTCGGGCTGGCTCGATCAGGTTCGCCTTTTCTGGGCGGACAAGCTAGACGCGCTGGAAAAGGAAATGCGCAAGGGGAGGAAGACATGAACAGGCTTGGCGAAGTCATCGAAGTGAACGCAGTGCGTTTCAAACGCCTGCTGCCCGGCCCGCCGGACCATGTGTGGTCCTATCTCACCGAATGCGGAAGGCTTGAAACCTGGTTCGGCAAGGACGGCTTCATCGAGCCGCGCGAGGGCGGGGCGATCTGCTTTATGGAAGGGCATATCAAAGGCGTCGTCACCCAGTGGCAGCCCGCCAAGCGCCTTGCCTATACATGGAATGTGTTCGATCCGGGTGAGGAGGTTTCCGCCCATCCGGAAAGCTATCTCAGCTTCGAGTTGCAACCGGCGGGGGAGGAGGTGGAACTCACGCTCTTCCACCTGCCCATCCCGGCGCCGTTCCAGAAACAGACCTGCATGGGCTGGCACACCTTTCTCGATATTCTCGAAGCCGGCGTCTCCGGCCAAACCCCGCAGCCGCGCGAGGTTTACACAAAAGCCAATGCGGAAAAATACGGCGTCGATCTGAATAATCTGGCGGGGTGAGGGAGTTTGGACAGAAGGGCGGCGCCGTTCATCCAGCAAAATCAAAGGGTTGATCCGGGGGGCTTGCGGAAAATTCTCCCTGGTTTCGCGCGGAAACGGCTTGAAACGGCGGGCGAGCTAGGGCATACACGGCGGCGGAGAGGTGGCCGAGTGGTCGAAGGCGCTCCCCTGCTAAGGGAGTAGGCGTCAAAAGCGTCTCGTGGGTTCGAATCCCATCCTCTCCGCCATTTACGCCATAATGCGGGTTCCCTTTCCCGGAGGCGTTTCATGATCCCCACCATTACCGCTTTTGAAAGCTCGCCCGATGGCGGGAAGGGTTTGGCGCGCGACATGCCGGTGCGCTGGGCGCTGGAAGAGGCGGGGCAGCCTTATGAGGTCCATCTTGTCTCCTTTGCTGAGATGAAGGAACCGGCACACCGGGCGCTGCATCCCTTCGGGCAGATTCCGACTTATGAAGAGGACGGGCTCGTGCTCTTCGAGTCCGGGGCGATCGTGTTTCACATCGCCGAGCGTCATGCGAGCCTCATGCCGGATGACGCGGCGGGCCGGGCGCGGGCGATTACCTGGATGTTTGCCACGCTCAACACGATAGAGCCGCCGGTCTTTGAGCGTGATCTTGCTCTGGTTCTGGAGCGTGATGAGCCCTGGTTCGCGCAGCGGGTGCGCGGCCTGGAAGAAGCGATCCGAAGAAAGCTGGGCGATCTCTCGGCCCGCCTCGGGTCTGCCGATTGGCTTGATGGGGCATTCAGTGCCGGAGACTTGCTGATGATCTCGGTGCTGCGCAGGCTGCATGGCTCGGGATTGCTAGAAGAGCATCCGAACCTAGCCGCTTATGTTGCCCGCGGCGAAGCGCGGCCTGCTTTCCAGCGTGCATTCGAGGCGCAGCTTGCGGTGTTCAGAGGCAGGCCGCAGGCGCCCAATCCCTAACCCGGCAGATTGAGCTGCCAGGAAACGCCAAACCGGTCGGCAAGCCAGCCGAAGCGTTTGCTGAAGCCGTAATCATCAAGCGGCATCATGACCGCGCCGCCTGCGGCAAGTTTGGCGAAAGCGGCTTCAAGTTCTTCCGGTGTTTCAAGATCGATATAGAGTGAGATGGACGGGGTGAAGGTGAAGTCGTGCATGGGCGGGCTGTTGAAGAGGATCAGCTCATGGCCTGCGAATGAAACTTGCGCGGCTTTGAGTGTGCCAGCGGGAACCGGTTCCCCTTCGCCGTAGCGCTCCACGCCTCCCACCTGAAAATCCTTGAAGACAGATGCGTAAAGATCGACTGCTTTTTCGCCGTCGCCCTGAAACATCATGTGCGTTTTGACGCTGGCCATTTTTTCTCCTCTCCAGGTCCGCCGATGCATGCTGTTCGTATGGCATGGTAGCTTAAATTATGCCTGATGCTCAAAACACCAGCGAACGGTGAAGCTGCGCGCCTGCCCAGGCGCCGTCGCCAACCGCGAGGGAGACGGAGTGGGGAGCGCGGGCGGCATCGCCGCAGGCGAAAGCGCCAGGGATTGTGGTTTCCTTTGCAGCGTCCGTCTTGATCTGGCGGCCAAGAGGTGTCTCTTCAAGCGCGCAGCCGAGATGTTCCGCCAACGGGGTTGAGGGCTCGGTGCGTGTGGCGGTGAAGAGGCCCGCGAAAGTCAGGAGGCGTCCGTCTTCAAGCCGGATGTCCGCGTTGTTTTCAAGGCGGGCGATAGGTGTTTCTTCAAGCGTGACGCCGCGGGCCGTGAGGGCGGCGCGGTCATCCGCGCTGATGTCGATGACGCCGTTCGCGAAGAATGTGACCTCGCCCCATTCGGGCAGGAGCAGGGCCTGATGCATGGACATGGGGCCTGAGGCGATAACACCGATCCTGCCGCCGTCCAGCTCATAGCCGTGGCAATAGGGGCAGTGAAAGACGTGTTTGCCCCAGCGCTCTTTCATGCCACCGATCTCGGGCAAGGTGTCGCTGACGCCGGTGGCAAAGAGAAGGCGGCGGCCTTCATGGCGCACCCCGTTTGCGCAGGTGACGGAGAAACTATCCCGCCCGCCTTCCGCGCGTTCCGCTCTTTCCTCGACCCAGGTGAGAGTCGGATAGGCGGCAAGCTGTTCGCGCGCGTGCCGGGCAAGTTCGGCGGGGTCCGCGCCGTCCTGCCCCAGAAAGCCGTGAGAGTGGCTGGCGAAGCGGTTGCGGCGCTGGCCGGCGTCAATGATCAGCACTTTGCGGCGCGCGCGCAAAAGCTGAAGAGCAGCGGCCATGCCGGCATAGCTTCCACCGATAATGAGGGCGTCATGATGCATGTTTGTGTCCTTTTGGGGCGCGCGTTTTCGCATAGCGCCGTTTGAAGTCGGCGGCGAGATCGGCAAGGGTGACGGCGGCAAAGCGTTTGAGAAGCAGCGCTTCGGCTTCGGCAAAGGCATCGTCCAGCACCGCGTTGACGGATTGCTCGACAAGGCAGTCCGGCGTTTCGTTGCGGTTGCCAATGGCGAAGACGGCGGGCTCTCCCAGCGCTTCATGAAGGTCGTGCAGGGTGATGGCTTTCAGATCGGCAGAAATCGTCCAGCCGCCCGCATGGCCCCGTGACGAGTCCACCAGCCCGGCATCGCGCAGCAAACCCATGGTGCGCCGGACGACGACGGGATTGGTCCGCATGCATTCGGCCAGTGCGTCCGAGGTGAGGGGTTCGTCCCTTTCTGCCATGTGCAGAAGGGCGTGGAGGACGGAGGAAAGGCGGCTGTCTCTTTTCATGTAACTTCAATTATTACGATTCTTCGTCCCTTTCAAGCCCCCATCCGGAAAATTTTGAATGGGGCAGCTTTTCCCAAAACGCATAAGCGGTTTGTGTGCGGATGGCTCTATACTTGGGCGTTCCCGTAACAAGCGTACTGAGTCGGTGCTGCGTATCCTTTAGGTGGCTGGATAGAGGAGGTCATATCCATGCAGCTCTCCAGACGGTTGGCGGCTGAAGCGTTCGGAACGTTTTGGCTGGTTCTTGGCGGGGG
>Ga0207828_100333_pt1 | contig 19930 bp, 14 predicted proteins | sample TtaePargueraPR_11_FD_187276 | JGI IMG/M metagenome (GOLD analysis project Ga0207828, IMG submission 187276) | Aerobic enrichment media microbial communities from Bioluminiscent Bay, La Parguera, Puerto Rico - Tt and P2 (3) (SPAdes) | ecosystem: Environmental > Aquatic > Marine > Unclassified ...
GATTACATCGAGCGCTTCTATAACCGGAAACGCTCACATGCTTACCTGGGCTATCTCAGTCCAGTACAGTACGAAAACCAGCCCGTGAGGACTTAATCAACCGGTCCGAAATATCGGGGCCAAACCAACCGGCCAGAAGCGGACGTTGCGCGTTCAGCGACTCTAATCATTCAGGGCGCGCCTTATTGCCAGCTCAAACTCGCTATCACCAAGCTCGTAGCCGAGATCCTGCCAATAGGGAAGAAATTCTACGGCAGCACTGACAATTCCAGTCGCGGTTTCTTCGTCCAAGTATCCACGGACATATTGAATATACTGGCTCCGCATCCGTAGACGGACGGCTCCTTCCCAATACCGTAGTCGATGCAACTCGGTTGGAGACAATGATTCTGCGCCCTCTGTTCGCGCCCGAACTTGGAGCTCTGCCAGCGACTCGGAGAGTGCAATCGCCGTTTGTGCTTCCTGAATCTGATTCAACCGGCGAACTGAGGCCTCAGTTTCGGCGAAATTCTGGGCTTCTCGCAGTTCAAAAACCAATAGACCCAGACCGAGAACGACACCGAAGTTTGCTCCCAGCGTAAGCCACCGATTGAGTTTTTCAGAGTCCATTTCTCTTTTTTTCGCGTCCAGATTCAAGAAAATCGACAGCCCGCTTTGGGTCAGAAGCCGTCACTTTATCAAACTTTCCACGAATGTCTGCTGTCAAGCCGAATGCAGACTATTCTCGACCAGCTGCTACCGGCCACGTTGAGCTAACCAGGGTTCAAGTGTTCGTTGACGATATGCAGTTAGTTTGAATCTGCAATTTGACAAAGATGCGGCAAGCTCAGTAAGGGCTTCGGCGGTCGCAACTTGCTCGGCGCCTGTGGTTCTGGATCTCACAGCTTTGGTGCCGCTGTAAATTGGGCTGTGGGTAAGCGCGTTGCGACGATCAAAGAGCCCTGACATCTCGTTGAGCAGCTCGACCAATACCTCAAATTCCGCCTGCAATCCTTGAATCAGCCTCTTTGCTTGCGCCAACTTCTGGCCAACGGGCCACTTCTGTTTCTTGTCGTCGTAGGGCTCTATGTCTGCCAATGCAGAAAGTAGCTCGTCTATCTCTGCCTCTGCATAGGCGGATTTGAGAGTCACAAGGCCCAGTGGCCGGATGGTGTCGCCTTCAAATGCCAATTCTTCTTGATTCCAAACCGCTACGTTGACGCTACGTGACTCAGGAGTTCGCGGACCAAATGACTGATTCTAGAGGATGGTTTGTGTGCGGTCTTGTGGTTCGTAGGCGCAACCTAGGAACTGGACGTTAATCAAAACAACAAGATAGATGGCCCGCCCTCAAAGCTTCCGCCGTTACGTTTCGCCAGAAGTCGCGAATCGTCGCTGAAAAACTACGAATTCGCTACGGCGACCTTAGTGACCGGCCAATTAAACTTCGGCGAGAACGACATGCAGTGCAGCCGTTGGAACATTCGAACTGGCTCGTCTAGAAGAGCATCAATGCCGGCTTCTGTCGACTTGATTGCAAAAGGCCAGCATTTCGGCAGCCAAGTCCTTTTTGGTCTGACTATCAGCTTCATCGAAGTGCGGACCCAACAGCACAATCCCCATGTAAAAAGCACGGCGCAACGCCTCTAACTGAATCACATCGGTGACTTCCGAAAGACAATCCCGCCTATACGCCAACCAGTTCTCCTCCAACAATTTTCTTGACAAAGTCGGCCTCCAATGTAACTTCGAACGTTAGGTCAAATCACTTGCATGACAGGTAGATTCAGTCTCATCGGACGCGCGTGCAAGACCGCTGGAGTCGCGATGAGACCTCTATTGGTCGGCTCTGCAGAATTCGATACGAACTCCAAACCAAGGCTTGCACAACGAGAGCGCTAACGCCAGTTCAGACAGCGGAACTGCCAAGGAATTCTTGTGGCTTATTACCGGATTGAAGCTCACCACTATTCGAGTTGAAGATACGAGCTCTTGATATGGTCGGCCGCCTTTTTGATGTTTGTTCTTAAGTAGATCCCATGCTCCCCGATTTTCAGAATCTCAAATCAGAAGCTCATTCCGCACTCATGGAATGGTTCAGATCGCGCGTGTCTTACCACGTTGGGCCAGGGCTATCAGATATCAAGGCTTACGAAATACCTGAAGGTCGGTCTACCGCTTTCGTTCGTGAGAATGGCGACTTTGAAGAAAATCCGATGCAGCAAATTTCCGCTGATTTTGAAATCATGACATCGGACGTTCCCCACGCCGATTTTCCATTTATAAAGTCGAAGTTAGAAGACTCAGCGAAATCCATGGGCGAACAACAGGCAAGGATGTTTTTTGACACTCTTGAGAAGGCAACGACGAAGACTGGAAACGTCGTAAAAGCAAGAGGCCGAATGACCGTCGACGATTTTTTTCAGTCGTTGGAGCTGATTGAAATTTCATTTGATGAACTCGGCAGGCCAGAAATGCCAAGAATGGTCGTCGGCCAAGGTGCATTTGATCAGTTGAAGGAAATAGACAAAGAAATACGCGAATCCGCAGTGCTTCGTAGTCAGTTTGACGAAATAATGACAAAAAAGAAGAGGAAATGGCTTGCTGGAGAGGCTGCTAGAAAATTGGTTGGATAACGCCTCAGAACGATCTTATCAAAGCCCATTCTGTCAGATGCTTTCTGCAAGGGGGCATAAGGTCGTGCATAGCACTAGGCACACCCCCATCGAGCTGGGAAAAGATGTCATATCGGTCGACCCGGATGGCGGCGCTTGCGCCTTTCAGCTCAAGGGCAATCCTGGGTCCAGGATTACCGCAAATGCTTTCCGTGAACTGGTCCCGCAGCTGAATCAGTTAGTCCACTTTGCGATTCAGCATCCGTCTGCGCCTGCCGGACCGCACAAGAGCTATTTTGTGACTAACGGCGTGATGGATGAGGATGCGCAATTCAGCCTAAAGGCATTGAATGAAAACAATGCCGCCCTAGGTCACGGACCGATAGAGCTTATCGAGCGGGGCACGCTACTTCGCTGGGGAGTGGACTTGGGAGCTTCGCTTTGGCCGTCTGAACTAGATGAGCTTAACGAAATCCTCAATCTGATGGTTCTTGACGGAAGTGAGGAATTCCCGGTCGAGCGATTGGACCGCATCCTAACTAGCGTGTTGAGAGTAAGGGAAACCGACAAGAAACTGAAAGCCGATGACTTCCGCCGCCGAGTAACTAGCAGCGCCCTGCTTGTTGGGCTGGTATCTGGTCGTTTCGCCAACCGTAAGAATCATTGGGCCCTAATTTCCGCTTGGGTACTTTTCTGTGTCCACGCAATAGGCGCATCCGAAAAGCACTCGCTGAGCTATTCCAAGAATGCCTCTGGAGCTATTGAGATCGCGCTCTCAGAGATATTTGATCGTCTAGTGTTCTTGTTTGACGAAGTCAAAGATCGAGAGTGCTGGGTCGAGGGAGACATAATGGTTGACGGCCTCTTCTATGCGCCTAGATACCTTCTCCTAAACGCATTACTGTCAGTCCTGTACTTGTGGTCAAATGAATCAGGTGTTGAGATAGAGGGGCTTGAAGAACTATTACGCACCCACCCAAACTCAAGCCACTGCAAGCTACACGTTTGGGGTGAGTTTGCAGTCCCTCAGCTACTGGCAGTCCATTGGCGCCTTCGCCTCTTGGACGCGACCACCTTTCCCGACTACTTTCTGGTCGATTTACTTGGTTCGGTCCTCCGTTCTGCCCTCAAGGGTGAAGAGGCTGCTTTCTATGGTCCATACGAAGACTACTCCCACCACTTTCTCGCAATGATGAGCCGAGAATTTCCTGAGAGGAAATTCGAAGCCCCTAACCGCTCACCCGGTCGGGTTTCATTCTTCGCTGAAGCTCTCTTGCACTTGCTAGTCCGAACCGGAATGAAGCAAAGTTGTAAGAACGCTTGGCCCAACTATAGTCGCCTTGGCCATTGCCGCTTCGTCCCCGATTCTCCCGCCGACTATTGTCTTTATCGTACGAAGAATGGAATTGAGGTAACCACTCAAGTTCAACCAACCTCGACTTGGGGGGACTTACAGGAGTCAGCGCGCTCGGTACAACTAGAGAATGTCCCGAAGGCACTCGCGGAAAGACCTATCTTGTTGCTGCTATACGGCATAGTTTGCCCGCACCGCGCAACACCTAGTGTCATTAGGTTCCTAGGACGAAAGTTTAACCCCTGTTGGTTTCTCGGTCCTCCGAACTAACTGTCCAGCATGAACGGATAAGCCAGATGGTCAACGACGCGACGACGAGGGCTATCCTCCAGCTTATCGAAGACTTGTGGGAAGAGATCGACCAGCATGCGGCGACGATTCCAATGGTCGAGTCACCAATTCAGGTTCGAGCATATGGTGCGTTGTACGAAGAGCCAGTTAAGAAGATTGCGGCTTTCGTTTTCCGAGAGACTGGATTGTGCGACAAGCTGCAGGAAGCAGCTAGCTCTAGCGATCCCAATGCAGCGATTGTCGAATTGGCTCGTTCTGCGGAGCCCTCTAGATTGGTCGAGGGAGAATCAGCGCGAATCTTGGCGATTGCTTGGCTAGTACTATTGGTAAATCTGGATTCTATCCGGACATTTGGCTATTCGATGCCTGAGTTGATCGAGCAAGTCGCGAATGGTGACGATCAGGCCCTATTTCGCGCCGTTTATCTCGATGCCTCGGCTCTGCAAGCTCAGTCGATCGCGAACCGAGTCTCAGGCGCATCACTTTCGGATGACCGGACCTTCTTCGACTCTCTCTCCAAAGCACTCACGCGGACTAAACCATCGCGACCAAAGCCCCACTTAGATGGAGTTAGGGTCTTGATGAATATCTTGAGCGATGCAGGAGAACTTGACAGGCTAAGCGACTCAGACCTGACAGACTTTGTCGTGAACAAGATTGGTTTGCTGCAAACGTCTAGAGATCCTTTTTCCGCAATTCGTGCTCAGCGAAGAAAGCGCGAGAGGGAAGGTAGGGGACCGAAAAGATGATTTTGGTCCCTCACACTAAGACCCCGAAATGCCATAAATGTATCGCCCATGTTGAACCTGACATGGGAGATCTGAACCATGGGCAAAGCCCCTTCCGACCGACGCCGGGCGGCCGCAGCCGAGGCCGCAGGCTCCGGCTCGGCGCCCGGCACGCCGGGTGCGCCACCTAGTAACACAGCACCCCAGAACTGCATCTGGACCGATGACTTAGCCATCCTGAGGTCCGGCGTGGATACCCTACAGTTGGGTTACCGAGGCGAGCTGCTTGGGGAGGCCGAGGCTCGCCTGGTCGAGCTTAAGAAGCTCGCACAGGCCGAGAACAAGGGCGAACAGGGATTTGCCCAGTGGGAGCTGGACGGCGAGCTATTTTCGGTCCTGCCTCGTGGGTCGGGACGGATGCCGTTTACGCTGATTAGCCCGCACTTTCGCTTGTCGCTCAGTTCGGGGCGGGGGTCGATGCCGGTCGCGCATGCCCAGGTACAGAGCGAGCTACTCACCAAGTCCGGGCCTGAGGCAGCAATCAAGAAGCTTCAGGCCATTCTGTCCGGCGTCTGCTCTATCTCGGAGGGTCCTCACGTCAGTCGGATCGATATCTGTGTGGACTTCTCGACCCGATTCGACATGGAGTCGATCAGTCGCCACGACTGGGTGACTAGGGCAAAGCGAATCTGGCAGCACGTCGAGATGGGCAACTTCACCGGTTGGAGTATCGGGCTCAAGAGCGCGACTGCCGCCAGGCTCTACGACAAAACGGCGGAAATCCTGGTCAGTGACAAGGGCTACATGCGCGAAATCTGGCGGGACATGGGCTGGGACGGTACGACCCCCGTTTGGCGCCTGGAGTTTGAGGTCAAGCGCGAAGCAATACGCCAGTTCGGCCTGGACGACATGGACACCAGACCGCTATGTGCTGCGCTGTGGTCGCACCTGACGCATGAATGGCTCAGGCTTGCCGTTCCCTCGCCCACCGACTCCACGCGCTCACGCTGGGACACGCACCCGATGTGGCGCAGGCTGAGCGTCGTCGATTTCGGGGCGCACGATGTGCCGTCGCTGCAACGGGTCCGCACAACGCAGCCGCCCGGCCGTGACTGGCTTTTTCGTTCAGCAGGTTCCGGCATTCTTGCTTTCATGGCCCTGGAAGGGATAGAGGATTTCCGCGAAGGGTGCAGGCGCTATGGGGAGGCCTACCTGGGATACCTGGACGAATTCGCGGTAGCCAGGGGTTCCTTGTCGGAAACCTTTATCGAAGAGCGCCTGCGGTCCCTCCGTCGCCGGTATCACCTTGGAGTTAACGAGCGGCGCCCCGGTGAACACGACCCGGTAGCCTCTGCGCTTGCGCGCTACTTCCGCAAGGGTAAGGACGGTGACTGAGGATGACCCGGCCCTGCCCCTCCCCGCGAGGCGCTGCCTCACGCGCGCTCAAGCCGCTGAATACGTTGGCATTGGGGTTACTCTGCTTGCCCGCATCGGCCCCCAGCCGATTCGCCTCGGTCGGCGCACCGTCTGGGACCGAATTGACCTCGACCGATGGCTTGATGACCATAAGTCCCGAGGGCGGGCCATAGAGGAGGATTTATGGCCCGAGAAAAAGGACTCTACCGACGCAAGGATTCGCCGTACTGGTGGATCAACGTCGTCCTCCCCGACGGCAATCGAGTATGCAAGAGCACTCGGCTTACCCGACGGGAAGACGCGGAAGAGTATCTAGTACGCCTCAAAGCCAACGCCTACCAGGCGGCGCGAACCGGACAACCGGCTGAGCGGGACTGGGAAGAGGCCGTGGTGCGTTACCTGGAGGACAACGCCGACAAGCGCTCTCTGGATGACGACAAGTCTCACCTGGTCAAGCTCGACCCGTACTTGCGGGGTCGGCGGCTCTCAGAGCTGAACATGGACGTTCTGAGGGCGTTTGTCCGTGATCGGAAGCAGAAGGACGGTGTGCAGAATGCGACCGTCAATCGCGCTCTCGAAATCGTTCGGCGCATCCTGTACCTGGCGCGCGACGATTGGGGCTGGTTGCTGCGGGTTCCCAAGATCCGCATGTTGCCGGAGCCCAAGCGCCGCGTTCGTTTTCTCACGGATGGGGAAGCGGATCGGCTGATGGTGGCATTGCCCGAGCATCTCGTACCGGTGGTGCAGTTTGCCCTGGCGACCGGTTGCCGAATGAGGGAAATCCTGCACCTGGAATGGACCCGCGTGGACTTCGCTCGGCGCGTTGCCTGGCTCGATCCGGGCACGACCAAGAACGGAGACGGTCGCGGGCTTCCTCTGAACCGTGACGCCGTGTTGGCGCTACGGGGCGTTCAGGGCCAGCACACGCGCTGGTGCTTTACGTACAAGGGGAAGTGCATGGACGCGGTCGGTTCGGCGTGGAAGCGTTCATTGAAGCGTGCAGGAATCGAGAACTTTCGGTTCCACGACCTCAGGCATACCTGGGCGAGCTGGCACGTAATGAACGGCACGAGTCTGCCCGAGCTGATGGAACTGGGTGGTTGGAAGTCGTACGAGATGGTGCTTCGCTACGCGCACTTGGCGCCCGAGCATTTGTCCACGGCGGCGGCCAGGATCGAACGGGGTATCGAAGTCGTAAAGCCCAACGCTACGATTTCGCTACGCTGAAAAGAAAAAGGGCTCACCGAAACCGGCAAGCCCTTGTTCTGATTGGCGCGCCCGGAGAGATTCGAACTCCCGACCGCCTGGTTCGTAGCCAGGTACTCTATCCAGCTGAGCTACGGGCGCGTTGTCTGTTGAATTGTAAGTTAATTTGTCTGGCGGAGAGAGAGGGATTCGAACCCTCGATACGCTATTAACGTATACTCCCTTAGCAGGGGAGCGCTTTCGACCACTCAGCCATCTCTCCGAAATCTGTTCCTCTGCCCGTCGACCTTCGTCGCGGGAGCGGCTGACCCGGCGCGGCACCAGGCCGAACGCATTCCTCCGCCCCTCGGGGCCTCCGAGGGCGGCACATATTACTGTCCGGGTATGCCGAGGTAAACCCCAATTCGGAAGAATCGGGCCCTACTTCTGGGCTTTCTCTGCGACCTGGCCAGCGCCTGCGCCGGCCGCCTTCTCGTTCTGGATGCGCTCGTAGATCTCTTCCCGATGCACAGCCACGTCTTTCGGCGCATTAATGCCGATACGCACCTGGTTTCCCTTGACCCCTAGGACGGTGATCGTAACGTCGCTCCCGATCATGACCGTCTCACCAGCGCGTCGTGTCAAAATCAACATGACTTATTAACTCCATCCCTGCCGGGCTCCTGCCCGTTCTTTTTATTACGCGTGGTACTCCTAAACCCTTGGAATACTAGCCTATTTCCGGGATGGATGTTCGGAAATTCCCACTTTTGCACAGTTGGGCAGTTTCCGGCGATTTGACAATAATATCAGCCGAGGTGCTCCGCGACCCAATCCGGCACCGAGGCGAGGGCCTGGTCGAGCGCCTCCGGGTTCGTGCCGCCTGCCTGCGCGAAGTCGGGCCGGCCGCCGCCCTTGCCGCCCACGAGCTCGGCGATCGGCTTGATCAGGTCGCCCGCCTTGATGGCGTTGACCTTGTCTTTCGTCACGCCCGCAGCCAAGCGGACCTTGCCATCCTCGACCGAGCCGACGACGACGATGGCGCTCTTCAGCTTGTCCTTGAAGCGGTCCACGGCCTCGCGCAGCGTCTTCGCATCCGCACCGTCCATGCGCGTCGCCAGCACCTTCACGCCGGCGATTTCGCGCACCTCTTCCGTGCGATCCGTCGCCTGGCCGGTCACGAGCGCCTGCCGGGCCTTCGCAAGGTCGCGCTCGAGGTCCTTGTTGCGCTTCAGCAGTTGCTCGAGCTTCGCCGCCGCCTGGTCCGGCTGGCTCTTCAGCAGGCCGGACACCTCGCCCAGGCGACGCTGGTTCGTGTCGATCCACTCCAGCGCGCCCTTGCCGGTGACGGCCTCGATGCGCCGTATGCCCGCCGCGACGCCGCCTTCCGACGTGATCTTGAAGACACCGATGTCGCCGGTCCGGTCCACGTGCGTGCCGCCGCACAGTTCAACTGAGAAATCGCCGAAGCGCAGCACGCGCACCTCGTCGCCGTACTTCTCGCCGAACAGCGCCATCGCGCCGGACTGCATCGCGTCGTCGTAGCCCATGAGTTGCACGTCGGCCGCGCGGTTCGCACGGATCTCGTCGTTCACGAGATTCTCGATCTCCTCGAGCTGCTCCGGCTGCACGCCCTCGTAGTGCGAGAAGTCGAAGCGCAGCCGATCGGGTGCGACCAGCGAGCCCTTCTGCGTCACGTGATCGCCGAGGACCTGCCGCAATGCGGCGTGCATCAGGTGCGTCGCGGAGTGGTTCAGGCGAATTGCCTGGCGCCGGTCCGCGTCGACGATGGCCTCGACCGTGTCGCCGACCTTGATACCGCCCTGCTCCACGGCGCCGAAGTGCACGTTCGCCTTGCCGCTCTTCTGCGCGTCGTCGACGCGGAAGATCATGCCGTCGGCCGCCAGGATGCCGGTGTCACCGATCTGGCCGCCACTCTCCGCATAGAACGGCGTGGACGACAGCACCACGGCGCCGTCATCGCCGGCCTCCAGCGCATCGACCGGCTTGCCGTCGCGGTACAGCGCGATGACATCTGACGATGCCTCGACGCCCTCGTAGCCCGAGAACGCCGTCTCTGCGTCCGTCTTCAGCGCGCCACCGTCGGTGGCGCCGAACTTGCTGGCGGCACGCGCGCGTTCGCGCTGCGCCTCCATCGCCGCCTCGAAGCCGGCCTCATCGACGGTGAGCCCGCGTTCGCGCGCGATGTCCGCCGTCAGGTCGACCGGGAATCCGTAGGTGTCGTACAGCTTGAAGACGATCTCGCCGGGCAGCTGCTTGCCGTCGAGGCCGGCGATCGCCTCCTCGAGGATCTCCATGCCGGCATCCAGCGTCTCCGCGAAGCGGCGGCCTTCTTTCTCGAGCACCTTCTCGACGTGCGCCTGCGCCTTCACCAGCTCCGGGTACGCGTCGCCCATCTCGGCCGCGAGCGGCGCGACGAGCTTGTGGAAGAACAGGCCGTCGTAGCCCAGCTTCTTGCCGTGCCGGAGCGCCCGCCGGATGATCCGGCGCAGCACGTAGCCCCTTCCTTCGTTGCCCGGCAGCACGCCGTCGACGATGAGGAACGAGCACGCGCGAATGTGATCCGCGATGACGTTCAGCGAGCTGCCGCCGTCGTTGTCGACGCCCAGCGTGTCGGCCACGGCCTGGATCAGGTTGCGGAACAGGTCGATCTCGTAGTTCGAGTGCACGCCTTGCATGACCGCGGCCATGCGCTCGAGGCCCATGCCGGTGTCGACGGAGGGCTTCGGCAGCGGCGTCAGCGTGCCATCGGCCGAGCGGTCGAACTGCATGAACACGAGGTTCCAGATCTCGATGTAGCGGTCGCCGTCCTCGTCCGGCGAGCCGGGCGGGCCGCCGGGTACGTCGGGGCCGTGGTCGTAGAATATCTCGGAACACGGGCCGCACGGGCCGGTGTCGCCCATCGCCCAGAAGTTGTCCTTCTCGCCCATGCGAGAGAACCGCTTCGGGTCGATCTTCATCTCGTCGAGCCAGATCGCGGCGGCCTCGTCGTCGTCGCGAAACACCGTCACCCAAAGCTTCTCGGGCGGCAGCCCGAGCGTGTCCGTGAGAAGTTCCCACGCGAAGCGGATCGCGTCGCGCTTGAAGTAGTCGCCGAAGCTGAAGTTGCCGAGCATCTCGAAGAACGTGTGATGCCGCGCCGTGTAGCCGACGTTCTCCAGGTCGTTGTGCTTGCCGCCCGCGCGCACACAGCGCTGCGACGTCGTCGCCCGGTTGTAGCTCCGCTGGTCGTCGCCCAGGAACACGTCCTTGAACTGCACCATGCCCGCGTTCGTGAACAGCAGCGTCGGATCGTTGCCGGGCACGAGCGGAGAGCTCGCCACCACTTCGTGGCCACGGTCGCGGAAAAACGCCAGGAAAGCCTGGCGCAGCTCGTTACTGGTCATTGACGTCATCGGGAAGGTGTCGGGCTGCCGGGGGGTATTTCAAGGCCAAGTGTACGGGGTTTCCCGGCGTGGATTAAGACTCCGCCCGCATTTTCAGCCGGCCTCCACCGCGGCCCGGCAGGTCTCCGCGTCGAAGCCCCGGTATTGCAGGAAGCGCATCTGGCGCGCCTTCTCCGCGAAGTCGGCGGGCCGGGCCCGGCCGAACTTCTTCCGCCGTACTTCCGTCGCGAGCGCGAACCAGTCCTGGCCGGCTGCGTCGAGCACGTCGTCAACGAGGCCCTCGTCGATGCCACGCTGCCCGAGCTCGGCCCGGATGCGGGTCGGGCCCTTGCCCTGGCTGATGCGCGAATGTACGAAGCCCTCGACGTAGCGCCGGTCGTCCTGCAGGCCTTCGTGGCTGAGCTGTTCGACCGCCGCCAGCGCGACGTCGGCGTCGAAGCCCGCCGTCGTCAGCTTGCGAACCAGCTCGGTGGCCGCGTGCTCGCGGCGCGCCAGGTAGTCCATCGCTTTCTTTCGCGCCTCGACCGGGCTCGAAAAACGATCGACCTCGTCCGCGGGGACGAGGTCGGAAAGCAGGTCATTGACGGCGGAGCGTTCGGCCATTCAGCGCGGGCCTGCGTTCACGCTCAGGCTTCGACGGCGTCTTCTTCCGCGTCGCCCGAAGTCTCGACCGCGGTCTTGGGCAGCAACGTCGCGCGGATGCGCGCCTCGATCTCCGCGGCCGTTTCCGGGTTCGTCTTCAGGTACTCGCGCACGTTTTCCTTGCCCTGGCCGATGCGGTCGTCGCCGTAGCTGTACCAGGAGCCGGCCTTGTCGACGATGCCGTTCGCGACGCCCAGGTCGATGATCTCGCCTTCGCGGGAGATGCCCTCGCCGTAGAGGATCTCGAACTCGGCCTGCTTGAACGGCGGCGACACCTTGTTCTTGACCACCTTGACGCGAGTCTGGTTGCCGATGACCTCGTCGCCCTTCTTGATCGCGCCGATGCGGCGGATGTCGAGGCGGACGGAGGAGTAGAACTTCAATGCGTTACCGCCGGTCGTCGTTTCCGGGCTGCCGAACATGACGCCGATCTTCATGCGGATCTGGTTGATGAAGATGACCATCGCGTTCGAGCGCTTGATGTTGCCGGTGAGTTTGCGCAGCGCCTGCGACATGAGGCGTGCCTGCAGGCCCATGTGCGAATCGCCCATCTCGCCCTCGATCTCGGCCTTCGGCGTCAGCGCGGCGACGGAGTCGACGACGATGACGTCAACGGCACCGGAGCGCACCAGCATGTCGGTGATCTCGAGCGCCTGCTCGCCGGTATCGGGCTGCGACACGAGCAGCTCATCGACGTTCACGCCGAGCTTCTCGGCATAGGCCGGGTCCAGCGCGTGCTCGGCGTCGACGAAGGCCGCGGTGCCGCCCTTCTTCTGTGCCTCGGCGACGACCTGCAGCGTCAGCGTGGTCTTGCCGGACGATTCCGGGCCGTAGATCTCGACCACGCGGCCTTTCGGCAGGCCGCCGATGCCGAGGGCCACGTCGAGCCCGATGGACCCGGTGGAGACCGCCTCGATGTCCCGGGAGGCGTTGCCGTCGCCGAGCCGCATGACCGAACCCTTGCCGAACTGCTTTTCGATCTGGCCGAGGGCCGCCGCGAGTGCCTTTTTGCGGTTGTCATCCATTGTTTTGCCGCCATCCTTCGAAATTGAAAGTCATGTGATTATATACAGTAATACTACGGCGCAGCCAATGCCCCGTCAGGTCACGAATCGGGCGAATGTGGGGAGAAACGCGAGCTTCCCCGCCGAAGTCACTGTTTCAGCGGCTGGTATCTCGAGCCGCCGGGCTCCGGCACGGACTCGACCAGCTCGAAGCCGGACCACTCGACGAGCGCGGGTTGCGCAAGCCGCTGCGTCTCGAAGGGCCGCGCGCGCCGGACGATCGTGATGTGCGGCCGGAAACGCTGCTCGTCGGGCTCGACGCCCGCGTCCTCGATGACCACGTTCAGCGACGCCACCAGGCGCTCGCATTCCGCCGGCACGGTCTGCGCGGCCAGCACGGCAACCTTCGGCCGCGGCCAGTACTCGGCCCGGTCGAAGCGCAGGCGGAACGGCTCGAAGCGGACGGCACGCACGGCTTCCTGGAGCGCCGGGATGCGTTCCTCGGGGAATTCGCCGATGAAGGCCAGCGTCACGTGCCAGCTCGCGCGGTACACGGCCGTGCCCTCGACGAGCTTCGCGACCGGGCTGATCGCATCCCGGAGTCGGTCCCGCTGGCGGTCGTCCGGCCACAGCGCGAAGAACAGGCGCTTGGTCGGCATCGGTCAGGTCTTGCCCGGCTTCATCCGTGCAGTCTAACCCGGATACCCTGCAGGGCGTGCACGACGGACAGGCGCCGCACGTCGTCGCGGTCGCCCGGGAAACGCTGGTAGTCGCTCGCGACGACCACGCCGCCGTCGTGGCGCAGCGCCCAGGCGAACCAGACGGAGCCTACCGGCTTGTCTTTCGTGCCGCCGTCGGGGCCGGCGATGCCGCTGACGGCAATACCGAAGTCGGCGCCGCTCTGTTCGAGGATGCCCTGCGCCATGGCCTTCACGACCGGCTCGCTGACGGCGCCGAGTTCGGCCAGCACGTCGGCCGGCACGCCCAGCAGGCGTTCCTTCGCGGCGTTGGAATAGCTGACCACGCCCTCGCCGAAGATGGCGGAGCTGCCCGGGATGTCGGTGATGGTTTTTGCGACCCAGCCGCCGGTACAGGATTCCGCGGTGGCAAGTGTCTTTCCCTGCGCTGAGAGTTCCCTGACAAGCACGCTCGCCAGTTCCCAGATATCGTTTTCAGTCACTCAATACGCTTTCATAAAGTTCAACATGCTTGTCGGCCATGGTTGCAACTGAAAATGCTTCCTGCATCCGGGCACGACCGGCCGCACCATAGCGCGCCCGGCGCTCGTCGTCATCCATTAATGTGCGAATCGCACGGGCCAGGGCCTCCCCGTCGCCGGGCTCCACCAGGGTGCCGGACTCCCCGTCCGCAACCGCTTCCGGCAGCCCGCCGGCCCGGAAACCCACCACCGGCACGCCCGCGGCCTGCGCCTTCAGCGTGACGACGCCCAGCCCTTCGGCGAGCGCGGGATGCGCGAACAGGTCCAACCCCCCGAGCCAGCGGTCGAGGTCGTCGCGAAAGCCCTCGAAGCGCACGAGGTCGTCGATGCCGAGTTCCGCGGCGCGGCGCCGGAGCTGGGCATCCTGCTCGCCCTCGCCGAACAGCAGGACGCGAAATGGCCGCGCCGTCTCAGCGATTGCAGCCACGGCCTCGAGCAGGTGCTCGTAGCCCTTGCGCGCGATGAACTGACCTGCCGCGCCGATCGTGAACGGCCGGTCCACGAGGCCGAATTCGCGCACGAACGCGCCGCGGTCCGGCGGCGCGGCGAAAGCCGTCGCGTCGACGGCACTCCGGATCACCGTGATCCGGTCCGCGTCGACACCGGACTCGCGCAGCACCCGGGCGATGGCCTCCGAGATCGCGATGATGCGCTTGAACGGCCGGTAGCGCAGCGCCGCCATCAGCGCCATCTCGGTGTTGTCCACGCGCCGGGACACGACGGCCGGCACGTCGGCGAAGCTGGCCGCGAGCCCGCCCAGGATGTCCGCGCCGCGCCGCGAGTGGCAGTGCACGAGGTCCGGCTTCATCTCGTTGATGAACTGGGTCAGCCGGTAGGCGAATGGCAGGTCCAGGTCCCCGGCGCAGAACAGGTTGCTGACGCGCAGCCCGCGCTGGCGCGCCGCGGTGTCGATGCCGGACCCCGGCGGGCACACCAGCGTGCAGTCGTGGCCGCGCGCCACCAGCGCCTCGACCAGCCAGACCACCTGTTGCGGCCCCCCGTAGAGGTGCCGCCCCGTCTCGACATGCAAAACCTTCATGGCTGCATCATACTTGACTGCCGTCGCCCGCTTGCGGGCCATTTTTTTGCCCGCCCGTTTGCCCGTGAACAGCGAAGTCTCCTCCCTGCACACGCCGATGATGCGCCAGTACCTGGCGATCAAGGCCGACTACCCCGACCTGCTGGTGTTCTACCGCATGGGGGACTTCTACGAGCTCTTCTACGACGACGCGAAACGCGCCGCGAAACTCCTCGACATCACGCTGACGTCCCGCGGCAAGTCGGGCGACAACCCGATACCGATGGCCGGCGTCCCGTACCACTCGGTCGACGGCTACCTGCAGAAGCTCGTGCGCCAGGGCGAATCGGTGGCGATCTGCGAGCAGATCGGCGACCCGGCGACGTCCAAGGGGCCGGTCGAGCGCGAGGTCACGCGCATCGTCACCCCGGGCACGCTGACCGACGAAAACCTGCTCGCCGAGACCCGCGACAACCTGGTCGCGGCCGTGCATGCGGCCGGCGACCGCATCGGCATCGCGTGGCTCGACCTGGCCGGCGGCCGCTTTCGCCTCACCGAGGTCCCGCACGCCGAGGCGCTGGCCGGCGAGCTCGAGCGGCTGGGGCCGGCGGAGCTGATCGTCGACGAGGACACGTCACTCTCGCTGTCCGGCGACGGCCGCGCGCGCGTCACGCGCCGGCCGCCGTGGCACTTCGACGTCGACAGCGCGACGCGGCAGCTCTGCCGCCAGTTCGGCACGCAGGACCTGGCCGGTTTCGGCTGCGACGCGTTCCCGGTCGGCGTGTCCGCGGCCGGCGCGCTGTTGCAGTACGTCGCCGACACGCAGAAGACGGCGCTGCCGCACCTCGCGTCGATCACGGTGGAACGGCGCGACGACGCGGTCGTCATGGACGGCCCGACGCGCCGCAACCTCGAGATCGAACGCTCGATGTCCGGCCACGACCGGCACACGCTGGCCGGCGTGATGGACCGCTGCAAGAGCCCGATGGGCAGCCGCCTGCTGCGCCGCTGGCTGCAGCGGCCGCTGCGCACGCAGGACGTACTGCGTGGACGCTACCAGGCGATCGACGCGCTGCGTGCCGCGGCGGCCACCGGCACGCTGCAGGAACAGCTCCACGGCATAGGCGACGTCGAGCGCATCCTGGCCCGCGTCGCGCTGCGCTCGGCGCGCCCGCGTGACCTGCACCAGCTCGGCGTGGCGCTGGGGCGGCTGCCGGCCTTGCGCGAATTGCTCGCCACGATCGATGCGCCGCTCGCCGCGAGCTTGCGCGAGCAGATCGACCCGCACCGGCGCGAGCACGAGTTGCTCGCGAAAGCCGTCGTTGCAAACCCGCCGATGCTGATACGCGACGGCGGCGTCATCGCCGACGGCTACGACGACGAGCTGGACGACCTGCGCGGCATCGCGGCGAACGCCGACCGCTACCTGCTGGACCTCGAGGCGCGCGAGAAGGAACGCACGGGCATCCCGACGCTGAAGCTCGGCTACAACCGCGTGCACGGCTATTACATCGAGATCAGCAAGGGGCAGTCCGGCAAGGCCCCGGACGAGTACGTACGACGCCAGACGCTGAAGGGTGCCGAGCGCTACATCACGCCGGAGCTCAAGGAATTCGAGGACAAGGTGCTGAGCGCCCGCGAACGCGCGCTGGCCCGCGAGAAGCTGCTGTACGAGGGCCTGCTCGACCGGCTGCACGAGGCGCTCGCGGCGCTGCAGGCGACGGCGGCCGCGCTCGCCGAGCTGGACGTGCTCGGCTGCTTCGCGGAACGCGCCGACGCGCTCGGGCTGTCGCGGCCGGAACTCGCTGACGAGCCCTGCATCGAGATCGAGGGCGGCCGTCACCCGGTCGTCGAGCAGGTCATCGACACGCCGTTCATCGCGAACGACGTGCAGCTGAACGCGGACCGCCGCCTGCTCGTGATCACCGGGCCGAACATGGGCGGCAAGTCGACGTACATGCGCCAGACCGCGCTGATCGCGATCCTCGCGCTGGTCGGCAGCTTCGTCCCGGCCGAACGCCTGCGCATCGGTCCGATCGACCGGATCTTCACGCGCATCGGCGCGTCCGACGATCTCGCCGGCGGCCGCTCGACGTTCATGGTCGAGATGACGGAGACGGCGACGATCCTGAACAACGCCACCGAACACAGCCTCGTGCTGATGGACGAGATCGGCCGCGGCACCAGCACGTTCGACGGCCTCTCGCTCGCGTGGGCGGCCGCGCACCACATGGGCGAGAAGCTGCGCGCGTTCACGCTGTTCGCGACTCATTACTTCGAACTGACCGCGCTCGCCGACGAGATACCGGGCGCGGTGAACGTGCACCTCGATGCCACGGAGCACGACGGCAAGCTCGTGTTCCTGCACGCGGTGCGGCCGGGGCCGGCGAACCAGAGCTACGGGCTGCAGGTCGCGTCGCTCGCGGGCGTGCCGCCGGGCGTGATCCGCCGCGCCCGCCGCTATCTCGCGGCGCTCGAAGCACAGCAGGTCGCGCACCACGCCGGGCCCCAGGGGCAGCTCGATTTCGACGCGCCGCCGGCCGAGCCGGAGCCGGACGCCCTGCGCGAGGCGCTGGCGGACCTCGACCCCGACAGCCTGTCGCCGCGCGACGCGCTGGACGCCCTCTACGCCCTGAAAAAACACCTGGACTGACCGCGGCGCGGTCAGTCGCCGAGCGCGCGATCCTCGCGTTCGATGTGCCGGAAGAACTCGGGGTCGTGCAGCGCCGACGCCGCCGCGCTGTCGATCACGACGGTCACGTTCGGGTGCAATTGCAGCGCCGACGCCGGACAGCGGGCCGCGACGGGCCCTTCGATCATGTCCCGCACCGCGGCGGCCTTCGCCTCGCCCGTCGCGAGCAACAGCACTTCGCGCGCATCGAGGATCGTGCCGATGCCGACCGTGATCGCGAGGTGCGGCTGGTACTCGCCGTCCGCGAAGAAGCGCGCGTTGTCGGCGATCGTGTTCGCTGACAGCGTCTTCACGCGCGTCCGCGACGACAGGCTGGAGTACGGCTCGTTGAAGCCGATATGGCCGTTGCGCCCGATCCCGAGTAGCTGCAGGTCGATGCCACCGGCGTCGGCAATACGCCGGTCGTACTCGGCGGCGATGCGCCGCGCGTTGCCGGCATCGCCGGCCGGGACGTGCGTGCGCGCGATGTCGATGTCCACGTGCGCGAAGAACTCGCGGTCCATGTAGGCGCGGTAGCTCTGCGGGTGCGCGCCGTCCAGGCCGAGGTACTCGTCGAGGTTGAACGTCGTGACGTCGCGAAACGACACGCGACGCGCCCGGGCCCGCGCCGCGAGTTCGCGGTACAGCGCGAGCGGCGTGGAGCCGGTCGCCAGCCCGAGGACGGCCGCGGGACGGGCGGCCAGGCGTGCCTCGATCAGGTCCGCGCCACAACCCGCGACGTCAGCAACGGACTCGCGGACCAGCACACGCATCGTCTGCTGCCCGCGTCCCGCGCGTCAGGACTGTTCGGTGCGCGGCGCGCGCAGCCGGATGCCGGTTTCGCGAAGCTGCTCCGCCGAGACCTCGCCCGGCGCGTTCGTCAGCGGGCAGTGCGCGGACTGCGTCTTCGGGAACGCGATCACGTCGCGGATACTTTCCGCGCCGGCCATCAGCATGACGATGCGGTCGAGGCCGAATGCGATGCCGCCGTGCGGCGGGCAGCCGTACTTGAGCGCCGTCAGCAGGAAGCCGAACTTTTCCTCCGCCTCCTCGGCGCTGATGCCGAGCAGGTCGAAGACCGCCGACTGGATCGCCTGGTCGTGAATACGGATCGAGCCGCCGCCGATCTCGGAGCCGTTCAGCACCATGTCGTAGGCGCGTGACAGGGCCTTGCCCGGGTCCGCGCGCAGCGCATCGGCATCGGCGATCGACGGCGCGGTGAACGGGTGGTGCAGCGCCATCCAGCGCCCGGTGGCGTCGTCTTTCTCGAACATCGGGAAGTCGACGACCCACAGCGGCGCCCAGCGGTCCTCGACGAGGCCGCGGTCCTGGCCGACCTTCACGCGCAGCGCGCCGAGCGCGTCGTTCACGATGCGCGCCTTGTCCGCGCCGAAGAAGATCAGGTCGCCGGTCTTCGCGTTCGTGCGCTCGAGGATGCCGTCCACGGCGGCGTCCGGCAGGAACTTCAGGATCGGCGACTGCAACCCGTCGCGGCCCGCGCCGGCGTCGTTCACCTTGATATAGGCGAGGCCCTTCGCGCCGTAGCGGCCCACGTAAGCCGTGTAGTCGTCGATCTCCTTGCGCGTGAGGCTCGAACCGCCGGGCACGCACAACGCGGCGACGCGGCCATCCGGGTCCTTCGCCGGGCCGGCGAACACCTTGAACTCGACGCCGTCCATCAGGTCGGCGACCTCGATCAGTTCGAGGTCGATGCGCAGGTCGGGCTTGTCGGAGCCGAAGCGCGCCATCGCCTCGGCGTAGCTCATGCACGGGAACGGTTCCGGCAGCTCGACGTCCAGCGCGTCACGGAACAGGTGCCGCACGAGCTGCTCCATCGTCGACGTCACGGCTGCTTCGTCGACGAAACTCATCTCGATATCGAGCTGCGTGAATTCCGGCTGGCGGTCAGCGCGCAGGTCCTCGTCGCGGAAGCAACGCACGACCTGGTAGTAGCGGTCGAGGCCGGACATCATCAGCAGCTGCTTGAAGATCTGCGGCGACTGGGGCAACGCGAAAAATTTGCCCGGGTGCGTGCGGCTGGGGACGATGTAGTCGCGCGCGCCTTCCGGCGTCGCCCGCGTCAGCATCGGCGTCTCGATGTCGACGAAACCGGCGCCGTCGAGGTAGTCGCGCATCGCGCGCGTCACGCGGTGACGCAACCGGATGTTGTGCGTCATCGACTCGCGCCGCAGGTCGAGGTAACGGTACTTGAGCCGCAGCTCCTCGTTTGCCTGCTCGTCGTGGTGAAACGGCGGCGTCTCGGAGCGGTTCAGCACCTCGAGTTCGTGCGCCAGGACCTCGACGCGGCCGGTGCGCATGTTCTCGTTGATCGTGCCGGCCGGCCGCTCGCGCACCTTGCCGGTTACGCGGATCACGTATTCGCTGCGCAGGCGCTCGGCGG
>Ga0207828_100334_pt1 | contig 19919 bp, 22 predicted proteins | sample TtaePargueraPR_11_FD_187276 | JGI IMG/M metagenome (GOLD analysis project Ga0207828, IMG submission 187276) | Aerobic enrichment media microbial communities from Bioluminiscent Bay, La Parguera, Puerto Rico - Tt and P2 (3) (SPAdes) | ecosystem: Environmental > Aquatic > Marine > Unclassified ...
TGCGGCGTGGGAGGGTGAGGGGCCGTACCGTGCATCGTTCCGCTCCGTTATCGCCGGATCACTCTGCCCCGATTTGCTCCGCGATGGAAGCAAGCACCCCATCGATATTGCCGAACACATCGCCGTTCCAGAAGCGCAGAACGCGATAGCCTTCATTTTCGAGATAGGCCGTGCGGCGGGCGTCGTGCATCGCTGCAACAGCGTGCTGTCCGCCATCCACCTCGATCACCAATTTGTGCCGGAAACACAGGAAATCGCAGATATAGGGGCCGAGCGGACTCTGCCGCCGGAATTTCGCGTTGGGAAAGCAACGACGCAATTCCCGCCAGAGCAGCTTTTCCGCCTCGGTGGCATTACGGCGCAATCGGCGGGCACGATCCACGGCGCCTGCCGGCGCCTTGTCGTAGCTCTTCACGCCCTCACCCTTCCGCGCCTCCGGCGCTCCCTCCCTCTCCCAGTGGGAGAGGGCGAAAGGTGCCAGCTCACTGGCAGGCGAGGCATTCCTCGTAATCGGTCTGCTCGCCGGCATTCAGCTCGTATTTCGCCGCGTCGGCGGTGTTGTCCGCTTCCACGCCGCCGGCGAAGCCCGCGCGCTGCACGCTCTTGCTGCGCAGGTAATAGAGCGACTTGATGCCCTTCTCCCATGCCTGGAAGTGCAGCATCATCAGGTCCCACTTGTCGACATCGGCCGGGATGAACAGGTTGAGGCTCTGCGCCTGGTCGATGAAAGGCGCGCGGTCGGCCGCGAATTCGAGCAGCCAGCGCTGGTCGATCTCGAAGCTAGTCTTGTAGGCGGCCTTTTCCTCCGGCGTGAGGAAATCGAGATGCTGCACCGATCCGCCCTTTTCGAGGATCGAATTCCACACATTGGTGGAATCCTTGCTCTTCTTCTGCAGCAGCTTCTCCAGATAGGGGTTCTTGACCACGAAGCTGCCCGACAGGGTCTTGTGGGTGTAGATATTGGCCGGGATCGGCTCGATGCAGGCGCTGGTGCCGCCGCAGATGATGCTGATCGACGCGGTGGGCGCGATCGCCATCTTGCAGCTGAAGCGTTCCATCACGCCCTGGTCCGCCGCATCGGGGCACGGGCCCCGCTCCTGCGCCAGCATCATCGAGGCCTCATTGGCCTTCTGGTTGATGTGCTTGAACATCTTCAGGTTCCAGACCTTGGCCATCGGGCTTTCGAAACCGATGCCCTTGGACTGGAGGAAGGAGTGGAAGCCCATCACGCCCATGCCGACACTGCGTTCGCGCGTGGCGGAATATTTGGCGCGGGCCATCTCGTCCGGCGCGCGGTCGATATAATCCTGCAGGACATTGTCGAGGAAGCGCATCACGTCCTCGATGAAGGTCTTGTCGCTGTTCCACTCGTCCCACTTCTCGAGATTGAGCGAGGAGAGGCAGCACACCGCCGTGCGATCATTGCCGAGATGGTCGACGCCGGTCGGCAGGGTGATCTCGCTGCACAGGTTCGAGGTCGAGACCTTGAGGCCCAGATCGCGGTGATGCTTGGGCATCATCCGGTTCACCGTGTCGGAGAAGACGATATAGGGCTCGCCGGTCGCAAGCCGGGTTTCGACCAGCTTCTGGAACAGATTGCGCGCCAGCACCTTGCCGCGCACGGAGCCGTCCTTCGGGCTCTTGAGCTCGAATTCGTCGCCATTGCGCACGGCTTCCATGAATTCGTCGGTCAGCAGCACGCCGTGATGCAGGTTCAGCGCCTTGCGGTTGAAGTCCCCGCTGGGCTTGCGGATCTCAAGGAACTCCTCGATCTCCGGGTGGCTGATATCGAGATAGCAGGCGGCCGAGCCGCGCCGCAGCGAGCCCTGGCTGATCGCCAGCGTCAGGCTGTCCATCACCCGCACGAAGGGGATGATGCCGCTGGTCTTGCCGTTGAGGCCCACCGGCTCGCCAATGCCGCGCACATTGCCCCAATAAGTGCCGATGCCGCCACCGCGCGAGGCGAGCCAGACATTCTCGTTCCAGGTGCCGACGATCCCGTCGAGGCTGTCGGACACGGAGTTGAGATAGCAGCTGATCGGCAGGCCGCGATTGGTGCCGCCATTGGACAGCACCGGGGTGGCCGGCATGAACCACAGGTTGGAGATGTAGTCATACAGGCGCTGCGCATGTTCGGCATCGTCGGCATAGCAATCGGCGACGCGGGCGAAGAGATCCTGGTAGCTCTCGCCGGGCAGCAGATAGCGGTCGGTCAGGGTTTCCTTGCCGAATGCCGTCAGGTTCGCGTCGCGCGCGGGATCGGTCTTCACGTCGAAGCGGCGCGGATTGACCGATTTGGAATCGCTTTTCGGCGCGGCGGCGGCCTTCACGGCTTCCGCCATCGCTTCCGCGGCGGCACCCGCCACCAGCGCTTCGCTGCCCGTATCCTTCTTGTCCATCGTCACTGCTGCCCCGGCGGATTTCGCCGCCTTCTTCGCGGTTTCCGGAGCCGGACGATCCGCCTCCGGAGTGGCCGCATGACCGGTTACGTCCAGACCCATTGCCGCTTCGTCTCCGCTTCGAAATTCCATTTACCTGCAGCCCCCGGTTCGCTCCGGTCCCTATATAGGAACCCCGATGATGTTCCGCATGTGTTCGAATCAGCGGGCAAGCGCCCAACCTATCCCTTCACATGCCGCCGCGGGGAAAAACTTATCCCCGGACCTGCCTCCATCGGGTCTTGAAGGGCCCCAAACACCCCGATTTCGCGCCTGTCGCAGCCCGAATACGCTGCGACGCAAAATCTAGGTATTGTGGGTAACCCCCGCGACCCGACCACTATCCATAGTGAATCGGACGCGATTCGCGCGCAAGGGCATTCATGCCGGATTCGCTCCATGTGACGCGGTGAAGACTCGGTGTTATAGCCAGGCAAGACAGTGCGACGCGTGGGGCAAGCTGGGTTCGCGCGCGCCGCAAGAGTCAATTTGAATCCGTGCAAAAAAATTTCGCCGGAAAACATCGCTGCGAGGCTTTGAATCAATCGAATCGCACGCGGCAATTTTGCTGCGCCGGATCGGCTCATGCGTTAACTATAACAGCCCGAAAGGAAGGAAATCCGCCATGTTCAACATCATCTCCGCGCTGATCGCGGGCCTGATCGTGGGCGGGCTGGCGCGCTGGCTCTATCCGGGCACGGTGGAGATGGGATTGCTGGAAACCATGCTGCTGGGCATTGGAGGATCGCTCTTCGCCGGCCTGCTGGTCAGCCGCGGCAGCGGCGATTTCAACCGCGCCGGCTGCCTCGCCTCGGTGCTGGGCGCGATGGCGCTGATCTTCGCCGGGCGGCACCTGCTGGGGATGGGCTGAGCGACCCTCTGCACGCGTCCTTCGACAGGCTCAGGACGAGCGGATCTTATCCCATTCTCCGTAATCCGCTCGGCCTGAGCCTGTCGAAGGCCACACACCAGCCCTAAGGCACCAGAACAGTATCCAGCGGCGGGTCCACGGTTTCGGGATAATCGAGCGTGTAGTGCAGCCCGCGGCTTTCGTGCCGCTTGAGCGCGCTCTTCACGATCAGGTCGGCGCATTGCAGCAGGTTGCGCAGTTCGATCAGGTCGGTCGTGACGCGGAAGTGGCCGTAATAATCCTCCACCTCGCCATGCAGCAGCTTGATGCGGTGGGCGGCGCGCTCCAGCCGCTTGGTGGTGCGCACGATGCCGACATAGTTCCACATGAAGCGGCGGATTTCGGTCCAGTTCTGCTTGATGATGACCTCCTCGTCGGAATCGGTCACCCGGCTTTCGTCCCACTCGCGGATCGGCGGCGGGGCCTCGAACGTGTCCCAGCTTTCCAGGATGTCGCGCCCCGCTGCCTCGCCGAAGACGAAACATTCGAGCAGCGAATTGGAAGCAAGGCGGTTGGCGCCGTGGAGGCCGCTTTCGGTGCATTCGCCTGCCGCATAGAGCCCCGGCAGGTCGGTGCGGCCATGGAGGTCGATCAGGATCCCGCCGCACGTGTAATGCTGCGCGGGGACGACCGGGATCGGCCCCGTGGTCATGTCGATGCCGAGGCCGAGCAGCTTCTCGTAAATGGTCGGGAAATGGCCCTTCACGAACTCGGCCGGCTGGTGGCTGATATCGAGATGGACGTAATCGAGGCCGAAGCGCTTGATCTCGGCGTCGATCGCGCGGGCGACGACATCGCGCGGGGCCAGCTCCATCCGCTCGGGATCGTAATATTCCATGAAGCGCTTGCCGGTGCGCGGATTGATCAGCCGCCCGCCCTCGCCGCGAACTGCCTCGGTGACGAGGAAGTTCTTGACCTCGAGATTGTAGAGGCAGGTCGGATGGAACTGCATCATCTCCATGTTGGAGACGCGCGCGCCGGCGCGCCAGGCCATGGCGATCCCGTCGCCCGTGGCCCCGCGCGGCGCGGTGGAGAACTGGTACACGCGGCCCGCGCCGCCCGCCGCCATGATCGTGGCGCGCGCCGTATAGGCCTCGACCCGGCCGGTCGCCGTGTCGAGCGCATAGGCGCCCCAGACGCGGCCCGATCCCGAATAGCGTTCCTCGTGGCGGCCGGTGATCAGCTCCACGCAGGTCCGGTCGGGCAGCAGGGTGATATTGGGGCTTTCCTCGGCCGCTTTCAGCAGCGCGGCCTCGACCGCCCAGCCGGTGGCATCGTTCACATGCACGATCCGGCGATGCGAATGGCCGCCTTCGCGGGTGAGGTGCAGGTCTGCGCCTTCGGTGTTGAACGGCACGCCGAGTTCCACCAGCCGCTGGATCGCGCGCGGGGCGTTCTCGATCACGAATTCCACCGTCTCGCGCCGGTTGAGCCCGGCACCGGCCACCATCGTGTCGCGAATATGCTCCTCGAACGTGTCCCCGGCATCGAGCACGGCGGCGATGCCGCCCTGCGCCCATGCGGTGGAGCCGCTGGTGAGCTGCCCCTTGGCGAGAACCAGCACCTTGCGCGTGGTCGCAAGGGTGAGGGCGGCGGTCAGTCCTGCGGCGCCGGAGCCGATGATGAGGACGTCATATTCGTGTTGCGCGCTTGCCATGCCGCGCTTCATGGCGAGCCGGAAGGCGTGCCGCAAGCAGGATAGATACGGGTCCCTTCAAGACTTTCTTCCCCCCTCGGCGGGGGAAGCGCCTAGGCCGCTTCGGCCGCCGCGCTGGTGAGCTGGACGAACACGTCCTCCAGGTCCGGCTCGCGCGTGGTCACATCCTCGATCGCGAAGCCCAGTTCCTGCACGCGGGCCAGCACCTGCCCAGCAGTCAGCCTGTCGCGGTCATAAGTGACTTCCAGCGTACGCGGATCGAGCAGCTCGCATTTGAGGAAGGCGCCTTCCTTGGGCGGTTCGGGCAGGTCCCGGTCCACGCTGATGCGCACGATCTTCTCGCGCGCCATGTTCACCAGCTCGCGCGTGGGCTTGTTGGTGATCAGCTCGCCATGGTTGATGATCGCGATCCGGTCGCAGAGCTGCTCGGCCTCTTCGAGGTAATGCGTGGTCAGCACCACGGTCACGCCCTCGGCATTGAGCTCGCCGACCAGTTCCCACAATTGCCGCCGCAGTTCCACGTCCACGCCGGCGGTCGGCTCGTCCAGCACCAGGATCGGCGGCGAATGGACCATCGCCTTGGCGATCAGCAGCCGCCGCTTCATCCCGCCCGAGAGCGAACGGGCATAGGCGTCGCGCTTGTCCTCCAGGTGGACGGCGCGCAGCAGGTCTTCCGACCGGCGCAGCGCCTTGGCGACGCCGTACATGCCGGACTGGTTCTCCAGCACTTCGTAAGGTGTGAAGAAGGGATCGAACACGATCTCCTGCGGGACGATGCCGATCGACAGTTTCGCATTGCGATGATCGCGATCGATATCGTGGCCCCAGATGCGGATCGTGCCGCTGGTCTTGTTCACGAGGCCGGCCATGATGTTGATCATGGTGGACTTGCCCGCGCCATTGGGGCCGAGCAGGCCGAAAATGCCGCCTTCGGGTACATCCAGGCTGACGCCCTTCAGCGCCAGCTTGGGCGGGGCCGAGCCCTGCCCTGCATATTCCTTGACGAGATCGCGAATTTCGATGGCAGCTTCGGGCATGGCGGCCATTTGGGCGAGCCAGGCGCCCACGTAAAGGGCCAGTTGCGCCATGCGATTGCCGCACTGCGCAATATTGCGGGAATCGAACGGGCGCGATAGGGCGTTGCCTCATGGAAAACGTGCCCGAAACGACCCTGGTCGAGAGCTCGCGAGTCTGGTGCGACGGCGCCGGCGATATCCGCAACGGACCCAACTATCGCCCTGCCGCGCTCGGCCATCCGCGCGTCTATATGCAGATCGACGAGAAGGGCTATGTCGATTGCGGCTATTGCGACCGGCGCTTCGTGCTCAAGGGCGGCCCGGCCGAGCGCGGATTGCACGAGCTGGACGTGGGCGACCTTTCGGGCAGCGACGAAGCATCGGCCGCCTGAAGCGCCATACGAAGGTTTCGGCCGCGCCTGCCGGGCTTGACGCGTCAGCGCATATTCACCAGCTATCTCGTACCGGGGGGCAGACATCCCAGAAGGGAGATTTGCCATGAAGACATTCGCCACGATACTCGCGGGCGCCGCGCTCGCACTTACTGCCGCAACCGGCGCTTCGGCCGAAACCAAGGCCGAGAAGGGCGAGGCCAGGCTCGCCAAGATGCTCGAAGGCCGCGTCGCCGGGAAGCCGGTGAAATGCATCAACCAGGGCCGCACCGACCGGCTGCAGGTGATCGACGAGACCGCGCTGGTCTATGATGCCGGCAAGACGATCTATGTCGCCCGTCCGCGCGATCCCAAGACGCTGGACGACAGCGACATATTGGTGATCAAGCGTTTCGGCGGCCAGCTCTGCGCCAACGACATGATCCACACGGTCGATCGCTTCGATCATTTCCTGACCGGCATCGTGTTCCTCGACGAATTCGTTCCCTACACCAAGGAGGGATAGGCGCTTGGCCGCTCCGCAACGCTGCTGGGCGGCCGAACTCCTGCATTTCTGGTTTCACCGCCTGGGCCCGCAAGACTGGTTCGGCGGCAGCGAGTGCGTGGACGAGGCGCTGGAGCAGCGCTTCGCCCGCGAGCTGGGCTCGCTATGGGCGCGCCCGGCCGAGGAGTTCCTTTCCGATCCGCAGACCGCGCTGGCGGCCGTGCTGCTGTTCGACCAGCTGCCGCGCAACCTCCATCGCGGCACGCCGCGCGCCTTCGCCTTCGACCCGCTGGCGCGCACGATCGCCCGCGAAGCCCTGTCGCGCGGCTGGGATGCGAGGCTGCCGCGCCAGCAGCGCCAGTTCCTGGCCATGCCGCTGATGCATAGCGAGCATATTGCCGACCAGCTCGATTGCCTGCGGATCTATGCCCGGCTCGGCCGCCGCTATGGCTGGCCCTTCGCGCGCAGCCATTCCGCGATGGTTGCCCGTTTTGGCCGTTTCCCGCATCGCAACGAAGTGCTGGGGCGCAGGAGTTCGCCCGCGGAAGAACGCGCCGTGGAGGCAGGCAATAGCTGGTAGGCTGGCGCATGGGCGCCCGCAGGGAGGTCTATCGTGACGGGGCAGCATCCGACGCTGGAAGAAACCGCCGCTCTCGCCGGCACGCTCCATGCCGCGCAGGCCGACAAGGCAGGGCGGCCCTATATCGGCCATCTCGCCCGCGTTTCCGCGCATCTGCGCCGGCTGTTTCCCGATGCCAGTTTCGCCGAGCGCCACGCGGCATGGCTGCACGATGCCATCGAGGATACCGAAATGACCGCCGCCGGGCTGGCGGAACTCGCTTACGATCCGGCCGTGATCACGATCGTCGAAGCGCTGACCCGCGACGGCGAAAGCGGCCTCAGCTACCAGCAATGGATCGAAAACATCGTCGCCACCGGCTTGCGCGGCGCCATGCGCGTGAAGCTGGCCGATCTGGCCGACAATTCCGATCCCTCGCGGCTGGCCCTGTTGCCTTCCGAGCGGACGGCTTCGCTGGCAAAGCGTTACGACAAGGCACGGGCGACGCTGGAAGCCGCGCTCGCGGACCTCGGCGGAGCCGAAGATGCGGACGATCCGCCGCCTATTGGCCATGTGCCGATCACGCTGGCCGTCTCTCCGCTGGATTTCGGCGCTTTCACAGAGGGCGCGGAGCTGGCCGAACGATCGGTGGAGGGCTTCATCGCCGAGGAAGCGCTCTATCTCGCCCATATGCTGATCGCCGCCGGGCCGGGCCATGTCGTGCTGGCGCGCGACCGGCGCAAGCGCGTGGCCGCCCTGCGCGAGGCGATGAGCAGGCCGAGCGCCGCCAGCGACCCGATCCGCAACTGGGCCCTCTCGCAAGGCTATCGCTTCGCGGAGGACGGGGAGAACGACGAGAAAGGTCATGGCGGGGAAAAGGCGTAACGCGCCGGACGCATCTGCCATGAATGCTTCACACAAGCGCCCTAGTCGCAGCCGGCATCAGCATGCGGCCCGGCGCCAGGGCCGCCCCAAGGAGATCCCCGCCCGATGAAAAAGCTCGCTCTCGCCATTCTTGCCTGCTCCCCCTTCGCCCTGCCCTGCGCGGCGCAGGATACGGCGCCGGATGCGGACAGCCTGATGGTTCGCGGCGCGATCGGCGATCCCAGCAAGCCCGAAGGCGCGCGACGCCTGCGCAGCAATGACAGCGCCGCCTATCGCACGCTGGCGGCGGCCGATGCCGATACCGAAGTGCATAATGTCATCCTGCTGATCGGTGACGGCATGGGCGATTCCGAAATCACCCTCGCGCGCAATTATGCCGAGGGTGCAGGCGGCTATTTCAAGGGGCTGGATGCGCTGCCCGTCAGCGGCCAGTACACGCATTATTCGCTCGACCGGGTGACGGGAAAGCCCGTCTATGTGACCGATTCCGCCGCTTCGGCCACCGCCTTCTCCACCGGGGTGAAGAGCTATAACGGCGCGATCGGCGTCGATATCCGCGGCGAGGCGCATGCCAGCCTGCTGCAGCTCGCCAAGGCCGCCGGCTTCGCCACGGGCGACGTCTCCACCGCCGAGATCCAGGACGCCACGCCCGCCGCGCAAATCGCCCATATCGCCCTGCGCGACTGCAAGGGGCCCGAGGAGACCAGCAAGGAATGTCCGGCCTATGCGAAGGAGAATGGCGGCGCCGGCTCCATCGCCGAACAGCTGATCGCGGTCCGGCCCGACGTGGCGCTGGGCGGCGGCGCGCAATATTTCCGCCAGGATGCGACCGCCGGCGAATGGCAGGGCAAGACCGTGCTCGAACAGGCGCAGGCGAGCGGCTTCCAGCTGGTGACCAATGGCCAGGAACTGGCCGCGATCACCGCCGCCGGACAGGATGCCCCGCTGCTCGGCCTGTTCGCGGACGGCAATATGGCGGTGCGCTGGAAGGGCCCGCGCGCCAGCTATCACGGCAATATCGACCTGCCGCCCGTCACCTGCGAAGCCAATCCCGACCGGCAGGACAGCCAGCCGACGCTGGCGGCGATGACGAGCAAGGCGATCGAGCTGCTCTCCGCCCATCCCAAGGGCTTCTTCCTGCAGGTGGAAGGCGCATCGATCGACAAGCAATCGCATGCCGCCAATCCCTGCGGCCAGATCGGCGAGACGGTCGATCTCGACGAGGCGGTGCAGGTGGCGCTCGAATTCGCGAAGAAGGACGGCCACACGCTGGTGATCGTCACCGCCGACCACGCCCATGCCGGGCAGATCGTCTATGAAGACGCCAAGGCTCCGGGCCTGACCGAAGCGCTGCTGACCAAGGACGGCGCGGTGATGAGCATCAGCTACGGCAATAGCGAGGGAAGCTCGATGGGCCACACCGGCACGCAATTGCGCGTCGCCGCCTATGGCCCGCGCGCCTTCAACGTCACCGGCCTGCTCGACCAGACCGACATCTTCTACATCATGCGCGACGCGCTGGGGCTGGCACAAGGCACGGGCGAATAGGGCCTACAGCCCCATTTCGCTGAGCGAGGGGTGATCGTCGGGCCGGCGGCCGAGCGGCCAGTGGAACTTGCGCTCGGCCTCGGCGATCGGCGCATCGTTGATGCTGGCCACGCGCCAGCGCATCAGGCCGTTCTCGTCGAACTCCCAGTTCTCATTGCCATAGGCGCGGAACCAGTTGCCGCTGTCGTCATGGAATTCATAGGCGAAGCGCACGGCGATGCGGTTGCCGTGGAAGGCCCACAGCTCCTTGGTCAGGCGATAATCCAGCTCGCGCGCCCATTTGCGCGTCAGGAAGGCGACGATCGCTTCGCGGCCGCTGAAAATCTCCGCGCGGTTCCGCCATTTGCTGTCGGGCGTATAGGCCAGCGCCACGCGCGCCGGATCGCGCGTGTTCCAGCCATCCTCGGCCATACGGACCTTGAGGGCGGCGTCTTCCTGCGTCGCGAAGGGCGGCAGAGGCGGGCGGGGGGCTTCCATGATCATTCTCCTTGCCGGCTTTCCAGCTGCGCCCGCAGGCGCGCATTTTCCTGTTCGAGCGCGGCGTAGCGTTCGCGCAGATTGCCTACGCTCTCGGCCACTTCGGCCCTAGTAAACCTTGGTGTGATGTGCTGCGGGCAGTTCCAGTCGAACGCCGCCAGCTTCAGGCGGATGATGCGTTCGGGCACCGCCTTGTAATCGGGCTCGCTCACCGCCCGCTCCAACTCCGGGTCCGCGCCCAGCGGCACAATTTCGGCATGGGCGAGGATCTTGAGCCGGGCGCTGCGGGCATAATCGACCAGGATCAGCGCCACCTTGTCGTCGGCCGACAGATTGCCGACGCTGACATATTGGCGGTTGCCGCGATAATCGGCGAAAGCGAGCGTGGTTTCGTCGAGCACTTTCAGGAATCCGGGCGGCCCGCCGCGATGCTGGACATAGGGCCAGCCGCTCTCGCCGACGCTGGCCATGAAGAAAGTATCGCGCTCGGCAATGAAGCGGACCACGTCGCCCGTCAGTCGGTCGAACTCGCGGTGCCCCTTGAAATCGCCATAGAGCCGGTCGCTGCCCATCGCCGCCTGCGCGGCGCGGATGCTCGGCGTGGTGAGGATATCGAGGAAACCGTAAGCCATGACGATGATCCCTGGGAAATGGGCCCTTGGAAAAATGGGCGGGCCGGCCGGGATTGGGGGGGGGGGTGGAGAACCGGCCCGCCCCTTCCCGGTTCAGGCCGCCTCGAGGACGCGAACCGCCGGGAAATCTATATCGGTATCGGCCACGCGATTCAGCAAATTGGTGAAGACGTTTTCGGCCGCGATGGCGATGATCTCCACGATCTGGCCGTCCGTGTAACCGGCCTCGCGCAGTTCGGCGATGTCTCCATCCGTGACGTTCCCGCGCTCGCGGACCGCCTTGGCGGCGAAGCCGACAGCGATATCGGCCCTGGCGTCGCCCGAGCGGCCGCGCCTGTTGAGGGCGATCTCTTCGGGTGTGATCTTCGCCAGGTTGAGGCCGAGATAGCTATGCGCCGAAAGGCAATATTCGCAGCCATTCACCTCGGCCACGGCCAGCGCGATCCGCTCGCGCGTCTTGACGTCGAGCGCCTTGGCCAGCGCGCCGTTATTGGCGGTGTAGCCCTGCAGCGCGGCGGGGCTCTGCGCGATCAGGCGGAACATGTTGGGGACGGTGCCGAGTTGCTTGTGCACGGCGTCGAGGATCGGCTGCGAGGCTTCGGGAACATCGTCACGATCGGGAATGGTCAGGCGGGACATTCTTGGCTCCTTTGAAAGATCGGGCGCCGGCATCTGTCCGGCGAGGAGAAAGATGGCCCTTTTCCAAATAAGAGATAATCTGGTAATATTGAGAATATCATTCTCATAATTCGGGATAATCATGGACCGGCTCGAAGCCATGTCGATCCTGCTGCGGGTGGTGGAAACCGGCAGCTTCTCCGCCGCGAGCCGCGCGCTCGGCGTGCCGCTGCCGACCGTCAGTCGCAAGGTTGGCGAGCTGGAGCAGCATCTCGGCACGCGGCTGCTCACCCGCACCACGCGCAAGCTCGCCCTGACCGATGCGGGCGCCGCCTATATCGCTTCGGCGCGGCGCATATTGGAGGATGTGGACGAGGCCGAACGGCTGGCCGCCGGCGAGTTCCAGGCCCCGCGCGGCATGCTGGTGCTGACATCGCCCGTGCATTTCGGGCAGCGGCACGTCCTGCCGATCGTCAGCGAATTCCTCGCCGAATATCCCGAGATCGACGTTCGGCTGCTGCTGGCCGACCACAATCTCCATCTGCTCGACGACCATGTGGACCTGGCCGTGCGCATCGGGCAATTGCCCGACAGTTCGATGGTCGCCACCCGCGTAGGCGCGATGCGTATCGTGGTCTGCGCGAGCCCGCGCCTGCTGGCCGCGCAGGGAACGCCCGCAAGGCCGGAGGATCTGGCCGCGCTGCCCATCGTCAATTTCGATTTCCTCGCGCCCTCCGCGATCTGGCAGTTCCGCCCGGCAGGAAAGCAGCGGCCGGTCGACGTCCCGGTCATGCCGCGCCTGTCCGTCAACTCGTCGCTGGCCGCGGTGGAGTCCGCGAAGCGCCATGTCGGCGCCACGCGCGTGCTGCATTACCAATGCGCCGACGCGGTGCGCGAAGGCGCGCTGCGACTGCTGCTGGAAGACTATGAAAGCCCGCCGATGCCCATTCACCTGATCCATGCCGGCGACCGCGCACTGCCATCGAAGACGCGCGTCTTCCTCGATTTCGCCGCAAGCCGGCTGCGGCAGGTGCTGCGCGATCTCGGCTGCGACGGATAGCCGCCCGCCTGGCTCGCGGGCGCATCATCCACGCGGATGAAGCGCCAGGCCTCCCGCTAGCGGGTGAAGAGGAGGGTGAAGCTCACCGGCACGGCCGGCGTGATCGACGGCAAGTTGGCCAGTTCGCGCAGCTTCTCCACGCCTTCGCCGAGCCCGAATGTGCCGGCATCGACGATGATCGGCTTGGTGGTGGTCACCAGCACCTTGTCCGGGCCGAGGCGGGCCACTTCCAGATCGGCGTCGATCTCGCTCTGCATGCCGTGCAGGTCGAGCGTCGCCTTGACCGGCGTGGTGATGCTGTCGCCCACGCCAAGATCGGCAAAGGTCGCCGGATCGAGCTGGGCGGTGACTTTCGCTTCGGGATAGGTTTCGACTTCGAACAGCACTGCGCGCATCCGCTCGTCGCGGACTTCGACGCCGGTATCGAGCGAGGACAGGCCGATCTCGATCGTGGCCGCGCCATCGGCGCCGACCGATCCGGTGACCGTGCCGAAACTATGCGCTTCCACCACGTCACCGGCCTTCACTGTCACGAAGGAGAACGTGCTGTCGGCGCCGTCAACGGTCCACAGGCCTTCGGACACCGGCGGCGGCGCGGGCTGGGAACAGGCGGCAAGGCAAAGCAGGGCGGACGCGGAAAAGGCGCGCAGGGTGAGGTTCACTGATTTGTCTCCTGTCGGACCGTGGGGGGCAGCGACCGGCCGCGACTGTACCAGAACCGGTGCCCGGCTCAAGCCATGCAGCGCCCGGCCAAGGCGCTCAATCCTTGCCCGCCAGCTTCTCCAGCCAGCGGTCGCGCGCCGCCTCGATCGCGGTCCAGTCATTGGTCGCCGTCATCGCCGCGAAGCCGGTATCGGTCGCGGGATCATAGACCGCCACCGATTTGTAGGGGCCGTTGCTGCCGGTCTTCCAGTCGATCAGCCCCACATCGGTCTGCACGAAGCGCCCGCCAAGCGTGTAGTCCTCCTCCGGCGTCAGCACGGTGCGAAGCTGGGCCTGCGCCCCTTCGGAAAGGCCGCCTTTATTGGCGAAGCGTTGCAGCGCTAGAAGATCGGCCGGGGTGCTGGCGAGGCCGCCGGCGCATTTGAGGAAATCGGGCACGGCGCGCGCCGGTTCGACCGGCTCCTGCCCATCCTCCCCAAGCTGCCCAGTAAAGACGCGGCTGTGCTCCATCCCCGCCGGGCGCAGGACCAGTTCGGCCAGCGCCTCGTCCAGCGGTGTGCCGGTCACCTGCTCGATGATTGCCTGGGCGGCGATCCAGTTGACGAGGTCGTAGGAGAACTTGGTTCCCGGCTCGGCCGCGAGATCGCCCGAGACATAGAGCGCCATGGCCCGTTTCACATCACCGACCGCGAGCACCGTCTGGATGTCTTCCGCCACGGCGGGCATCAGCCCGTCGGGCAAGCCGCTGCGATTGGCGAGCACTTGCCGCACCGTCGCCCGCGCGGCGCCGGCATCCTTGTCGAGCCAGGGTAGCACTTCCCCGAGCGTCGCATCGAGATCGAGCCTGTTCCGATCGGCCAGGCGCAGCGCGGCGATGGCGCAGGCATATTTGGTGATCGAGCCGGCCTGGTAGACCGCGCCCTCGCGGTCACCGCCCGAAACGCCCGAGGCCGTCGGCCCCTCGCTCGGCAGTTCGGCATAGGCATAGCCGGCATCCTGCGCAGCGGCCGCAGCCGGAACGGACAGCGCGACGGCGGCGAACAGCAGTCCGCGCATCATGCCCGGCACCCTCCACCAACGGAAAGAACACCGTTGCGGTGGGGCGAATGCGAGACTGTCTGCATGAAGCGAAGCTGCCTGTTGCGCGCGGGATGCGCCGGGAAACCGGGCAGGAAGCCCTTGAAATCAGGGGATAGCAGCGCGCGAGACGGCTTGGCAATCCAGCGCGCCCGGCGGCGCGGCATTTACAATCGCCGCACAGGGGGCCAGTCTCCTCCCCAAGCGCCATCCACCAAGAGATGAAGCGCAAGCAAAATGGGAGAGCGGCCGTGAGATATGCCGTGTGGCTCGTGCGCCTGATCTATGCCGCGTGGATGATCCCCGCCGGGCTCAATCATTTCTATCCGCTGTTTCCCCAGCCCATGGGCAACCAGCCGCTGAGCAGCGAAGTGATCGCCGCCCTGATCGACAGCGGGTTGTTCGATGTGGTCAAGGCGGTGGAGCTGCTGGCCGGGCTTTGCCTGCTGCTGGGCATCCGGGTGCCGCTGGTGCTGCTGGCCGTGCTGCCGGTTTCCTTCAACGTCTGGTACTGGGACACGGCCCTGCAGGGCTGGTGGTCGGTTTCGGCGATCTATGGCTGGGCCGTGCTGGGCTGCAATCTGGCGCTCTGCCTCGCCTATCTCGGCAGCTATCGCGCAATGTTCGCCAGCCGCCCGGATATCGGGGCGGGCGCGGAGCTCCCGCGCAGCGGCATCCTGCCGATGGAGGCGCGGCCATGACGCGCATCTTCACCGCCATGCGCCTGCTGCTGGGCGCGGCCATGCTGCTCAGCGGGATCAATCATTTCCTGGGCGTCGTGCCGCTGCCGGAATGGCACGACCCGCTCGCCCTGCAGCTGATGACCGCCTTCGACCATAGCGGCCTGCTGGGCGTGGCCAAGGCGATCCACCTGGTGGGCGGCGCGCTGCTCCTGTCCAACCGGCTCGTCCCCTTCGCGCTGGCGGCGCTGCTTCCGGTCAATGTCTGCGCGTTCTATATCGCGGTGGTGCTGGAGGGCGCGCCGGTCGGCGGCTCGCTGGCCCTGCTGATCCTCGCGCTGAACGGCCTGCTGATGCTCGCCCGGCTCGAAGATTATCGCGGCGTGCTGCAGCCGGGCGCACTGGCGATCGGCGAAGGCGCGGGAGACGGCGAGAATTACAGCTCGCTATTCGTCCAGCCGCTCGGCACGGTTCCGCGCGCGAAGCTCGCGGCGGGCATCGCCACGCTGGCGGCAGCGATCGCCTTCTATTACTGGATCGTGCCCTTCGCGAATGGCGATTACGGCCTGATGGTGCTCGTCTTCCCGCTGGCCGTGCTCGTCGCCCGGACCATCCAGACATTCGCCTCGCGCAGCGCTTCCTAGCTTCCGATAGCCCGGTCGGACCTCGAAGCGGCCGCGACGCGCTCTATTCCCACTCGATCGTGCCGGGCGGCTTCGAGGTGTAATCGTACACCACGCGGTTGATGCCCTGCACTTCGTTGACGATGCGCGTCGCCACGCGGGAGAGGAAGCCCGCATCGAAGGGATAGACATCGGCGGTCATCCCGTCCGTGCTGGTCACCGCGCGCAAGCCGCACACGCTGTCATAAGTGCGGTGATCGCCCATCACGCCCACCGTGCGCACCGGCAGCAGCACGGCGAAAGCCTGCCAGATCGCATCATAGAGGCCGGCATTGCGGATTTCCTCGAGATAGATCGCGTCGGCCTTGCGCAATATGTCGCAGCGTTCCTTGGTCACTTCGCCGGGGATGCGGATCGCAAGGCCGGGCCCCGGGAAGGGGTGGCGGCCGACGAAAATCTCGGGAAGGCCGAGCTCGCGGCCCAGTTCGCGCACCTCGTCCTTGAACAATTCGCGCAGCGGCTCGACCAGCTGCATGTCCATCCGCTCCGGCAGGCCGCCGACATTGTGGTGGCTCTTGATCGTCACCGAAGGGCCGCCGGTGAAGCTGACGCTTTCGATCACGTCGGGATAGAGCGTGCCCTGGGCCAGGAAATCTGCGCCGCCGATCTTCGCCGCCTCTTCCTCGAACACGTCGATGAAGGTCTTGCCGATGAACTTGCGCTTCTTTTCCGGGTCGGAGACGCCTTCCAGCCCGCCGAGGAACAGCTCTTCCACGTCCACATGGACCAGCGGGATGTTGTAATGGCCCTTGAACAGGCTGACGACCTGTTCGGCCTCGCCCATGCGCATGAGCCCGTGATCGACGAAGACGCAGGTGAGCTGCTCGCCGATCGCCTCATGGATCAAAACGGCGGCCACGGCGCTGTCCACGCCGCCCGAGAGGCCGCAGATCACCCGCTTGTCGCCCACCTGCTCGCGGATTTCGGCGATCTTGGTCTTGCGGAATTCGGCCATGGTCCAGTCGCCCGCGCAGCCGCAGACATGGCGCACGAAATTGGCCAGCAGCTTCGCCCCATCGGGCGTGTGGACCACTTCGGGATGGAACTGGGTGCCGTAGAACTTGCGCTTTTCGTCCGCGATCACCGCGAAAGGCGCCCCATCGCTGACGGCGACGATGTCGAAACCCTCGGCAAAACGGGTGACCTTGTCGCCATGGCTCATCCACACCTGGTGCCGTTCGCCGACCTGCCACAGCCCGTCGAACAGCGCGCATTCCTCGGTCACGGTCAGGAAGGCGCGGCCGAATTCGCCGCCCTCGCCGGTCTCGTGCCCCGGCCGCACCTCGCCGCCGAGCTGGTGCGTCATCACTTGCTGGCCGTAGCAGATGCCGAGGATCGGCACGCCGGCCTCGAACAGCATTTGCGGCGCGCGCGGGCTCCCTTCCTCGGGCACGCCGGCGGGCGATCCCGAGAGGATGATTCCCTTTGGCTTCAGGCGCTTGAACGCCTCTTCCGCCATGGTGAAGGGCGCGATTTCGGAATAGACGCCGGCTTCGCGCACACGGCGCGCGATGAGCTGCGTCACCTGGCTTCCGAAATCGACGATGAGGATGGAATCGGGAAGATGCTGGGCGTCCATCCGGGGGCGTTAGTCGCATGGCGGGCGCACTGTCCAGCCGGGCTGTGGGAAGCGCGAATCCGACGCGGTTAACGAAGCGAAAATCCCCGATTGCAAAAACTGCAACTCCACTCGCAGATTTCGCATTTGCACAATAATATGGTGCGGCGCACATAGCGGCCAATCAGAGAACGAACGAGGGATGACCATCGAAAGGCGGTCGAACCAGTTGAAGGAAACTAGCCATGCGCAAGATCATCATCACTGCCTTCGCCGCCCTGACTGCCGCCGGCGCTTTCGCCGGTCCGGCTGCTGCGGCTGAAGAAACTTCCGTCGCGGTCTCCGTCGCCGATCTGGACCTGTCCAGCTCGGAAGGCAGCGAAGCCCTGACCACCCGCATCGATGCCGCCATCGACACGGTGTGCCAGCGTCCCGACATTCGTGACCTCAAGGCCAATGTGGCCTGGGAAGAATGCAAGGCTGAGGCGCGTTCGGGCGCGCTCAACCAGGTCGCCTTTGCCCGCCCGTTCGAGGGCGTGGAACTGGCCAGCGCATTCTGAGCCAAAATCACAGCGAACGAGCGGCCGCGCCCCTCGGGCGCGGCCGTTCCTTTTCTACCAAATCAAATACAGGGGACACGCCATGCTGCGTCTCATGAAGCGGATTTTCGAATCCTACATCTCCACCGCCGGCAACTATCCGCTGCCGATGGTCTGGACGGTCTGAACCGCCTGAATTCACACATTTTCATCCACCAGGATGAGGCAAGCGGCCGCTCCTTCGGGGCGGCCGTTTTCGTTGCTGCGGCAGGGCGCGTACCGCAGGTGAATAAAGCGCAATAGCCTGCGCATTTTTAGCATTTGTGCTCAGCCGCGCTGCACTGCACCATCCTGACGAACAAAAGCACAATCTGGATGTCCGCCGAAGGGCGACTGACAACTCCTATGAAGGAATATGCCATGCGCCAGCTTCTCTCCGCCGCCCTCGTCGCCGCCAGCCTTGCCGGTGTTTCCGCACCCGCAATGGCCGATGACGTGGTAATCAAGATCGATCTCGGCGAACTCGACATCGCCAACCCCTCCGATGTCGAAGCGATCAACAAGCGTATCCAGGTCACCGTTGCGCGCGCCTGCGCCAATGCCGATCCCTTCCCGACCGCGCTGCAGTCGATCGCGGATTGCACGGCCGACGGCACCGCCAAGGCCTTCGCCGAGCTCGAAGCTCGCCGTTCGCTCGTCGCCGCGAACTGATCCCGGCCGGATGCGGGCACAGGCTCGCATCCCCCGGAACATCACCGGATAAGGCAGGCGGCCGCTCCTTCGGGGGCGGCCGTTTTCCGTTACTTGCCGAGATCGCCGGGCAGGGCGGCCAAAACCCTGTGGAGGAAGCCACCCCGAACTTCCCTTTAGGGCAACGGATTCCTATATAATCGACATGGAAGAAACACCTGAAAACGGCGCGCCGAAGAACGGCTCACAAAACGGCTATGGCGCCGAGAGTATCAAGGTCCTCAAGGGGCTCGATGCGGTTCGCAAGCGCCCCGGCATGTATATCGGCGACACCGATGACGGTTCGGGCCTGCACCACATGGTGTTCGAGGTGTCCGACAATGCGATCGACGAAGCGCTGGCCGGTCATTGCGACCTGGTGCTGATCGAGCTGAATGCCGATGGATCGGTGAGCGTCGAGGACAATGGCCGCGGCATTCCGGTGGACATCCACAAGGAAGAGGGCGTTTCCGCCGCCGAAGTGATCATGACCCAGCTCCATGCGGGCGGGAAGTTCGAGAACACCAGCGACGACAATGCCTACAAGGTTTCGGGCGGCCTGCATGGCGTGGGCGTTTCCGTGGTCAACGCGCTCAGCGAATGGCTGGAGCTCACCGTCTGGCGCGACGGCAAGGAGCACTGGATGCGCTTCGAGCATGGCGATGCCGTGGCGCCGCTCGTGGAGAAGGGCGTCGCGCCCAAGGTCGAAGGCAATTCGGACGAGAACGGCTTCAAGAAGGGCACCCGCGTTACCTTCCTGCCCAGCACCGACACGTTCAAGAACGTCACCGAATTCGATTTCGAGAAGCTCGAGCACCGCTATCGCGAGCTGGCCTTCCTCAATTCGGGCGTGCGCATCCTGCTACGCGACCGGCGCAAGGAAGAACCCGTCTCGCACGATCTGTTCTACGAAGGCGGGATCGCCGCCTTCGTGAAATATCTCGACCGCAACAAGCAGGCGCTGATCCCCGAGCCGATTTCGGTCTCGGCCGAGAAGGAAGGCATCGGTATCGACGTCGCCCTCGAATGGAACGATTCCTATTACGAGAACGTGCTGTGCTTCACCAACAACATCCCGCAGCGTGACGGCGGTACCCATCTCGCCGCCTTCCGCGCAGCACTGACCCGCACGCTCAACAATTATGCCGGCGCATCCGGCCTGCTGAAGAAGGAAAAGGTCTCACTCTCCGGCGAGGATATGCGCGAGGGGCTGACCGCTATCGTCAGCGTCAAGCTGCCCGATCCGAAGTTCGGCAGCCAGACCAAGGACAAGCTGGTCAGCTCCGAAGTGCGCCAGCCGCTGGAAAGCCTGAG
>Ga0207828_100336_pt1 | contig 19761 bp, 19 predicted proteins | sample TtaePargueraPR_11_FD_187276 | JGI IMG/M metagenome (GOLD analysis project Ga0207828, IMG submission 187276) | Aerobic enrichment media microbial communities from Bioluminiscent Bay, La Parguera, Puerto Rico - Tt and P2 (3) (SPAdes) | ecosystem: Environmental > Aquatic > Marine > Unclassified ...
AGACAATGGGCGTGTTTTCGCGTTTGTCCGATATCGTAAATGCCAACATCAACGCGCTTCTGGATCGTGCCGAAGATCCGGAGAAAATGGTGCGTTTGATGATTCAGGAAATGGAAGACACCCTGGTTGAAGTTCGTTCCGCCGCCGTTAAGGCGATTGCGGACAAGAAGGAAGTCGAGCGCAAGCTTAAAAAACTTCATGACGGTCAGGTCGAATGGGACACCAAGGCGGAGTTTGCCGTTTCCAAGGGCCGTGATGATCTGGCCAAGGGAGCGCTGATGGCGCGCCGTCGTCTGGCCGATCAGAGCCTTGTGCTTGAGCGCGAGCTTGAAGTGATTGAGGAAACCCTTGGCAAGTATGACGAGGACCTCAACAAGCTTCAAAACAAGCTTAATGAAGCCAAGGCCAAGCAGCGTACGGTTGAAATCCGCATGCAGACGGCTGAAAAGCGTGTCAAAATGAAAGAAAAGCTGCATTCCGGTCAGATTGACGAAGCCCTTCTGCGCTATGGGCAGATGGAACGCCGGATTGACGAACTTGAAGCAAGTGCGGACTCTTGGGACCTTGGTCGCGGACAGAGCCTTGAAGAACAGTTCGAAGACCTTGAGGCCGAGCTCGGGATCGAGGATGATCTTAAGGAACTGAAAGCACGCGTGAAGAGCGACGCGAACAAAGACAAGTAACCGGTTTTCGTGTTTCGATACGTTGATCTGTTTGAAAGAACGAGATGTCGAGTATGTGGGCGATTGCCGTACCCCTTATCGTTTTAATAGCCGTTGTTGGCCCGGTATGGGTGGTGTTTCATTACATCACGGTTTGGAAGCGCATGAAGGCGGAGCAACGCCCGCGAAGCCCGGAACAGTCGGCCCGTGAAAAGGAAATGATGGCGGGTTTGAAAAAACGGGCAGAGCGACTCGAAACGCGTGTTGAAACACTTGAACGCCTGTTAGATGCCGAGGTTGCCGAATGGAGGAACAGGATATGACTGCTCAGCAAGCTGCTGCCGGAAACGGTTTTAGGCGCAGTCACAAGAAACGCTCGCATGGTGGATGCCGGTTTTCACACCGCAACGACGGCCAGAAAGAATGCGGCGGGGTGATCAAGCGGACCACACGCGGTATTTCAGAGGCCTTTGGCATTCCGCGTAAAGGGGTTCTGATCGCCTTCATTCTGGTGCTGATTTTCAGTTTCCCGGTTGGCGTGATGTTGTTTGGTCTGGCATGGGCCTATGTCCATCACCCGGACTGGTTTGCCAGCCTGCGCGGTAAAGTGCGCGGTGCGGGTCAGAGTACCGCCGCCGGACGTACTGCACGCCACAACCACAGTTCTGCGGATGCTGCCCATGCCGCAGAAGAACGCCCGACGGTTGGTGTCGATTATGAAGAAAGCTGGATGGAAGAGCTGCGCGAGCAGTTTGACGATCTGGAACGGCGCACCGGGTCGATGGAAGGCTTTGTCGCATCGGGTGATTACCGCATGGCATCCGAATTCAAAAAGATGAAAGAGGATGACGAAGCCGGTAAGGCTGATGAAGACAGCAAGCCGGATGGGCCGAAGGCCTAAGCACGAGCAGAGCATTCTACGAGATTGACGGCGGTTTTATCAGCTACCCCAAATCCCCCCTCGCGTTAGCACGGGTCTTGACCCGAAGAACCGTCGTCAAACATCAAGCCGGACTTCGCCTGCGTAGGTGAGGTCCGGTTTTTCTTTTTGTTTGCAGTTCCTTGCGGCAAAACCCCCAAATAGCGTTTATCACTATACCTAATTTAAAGGTTTTTCCGGCAAAGTCGGGAAAATTGCCCATATATCCATTGATGGGGCAGACAGCGTTTTGGGGAGCATCATATGGCGACCATGATCGAACATCCCGGGGAACAGGATTTTCTGCATCGTTTGATGCTTGATAACCCGTGGTGGGATGGCGTCACCGATGATCAGGTACAGGGCCTGCCGCAACGCGCCTTTTTCAAGCGGTTCTGGGGCGCGATTGAAAAGAATGACGGCCAGAAGGCGCTGGTTCTGACCGGGCCCAGGGGCGTTGGCAAGACCGTCATGATGCGCCAGGCGGTGGCGGAGCTTTTGAACAATGACACGCCCAGGCGTCATGTTTGTTACGTGTCGCTTGAACATCCGCTGTTTCTGGAAATTGATCTGCCGCGCTTGCCGAAACTGTTGCGCTCCATGCGTGGGATCTCGGCTGATCATCCGCTTTGGCTGTTTATTGACGAGGTGTCCTATCAGCGCGATTGGGAGGCGAGCCTTGTAAAGCTTCTGGCGGCTGATCCGATGTTGCGCGTGGTCGCGGTCAGTGCGCTGGCCCCGGCGGGCGATAATGTCGAATATATCCAAAGCCTGTTTTTACCGCCGTTCAGCTTTGCCGAATATCTTGAGCAAAAGGGCATCGCACCCAGTGACGTTTTGCCCGAAACGCCCAATGTCGGGCGCTATACCGCCGATGTGCCCGATGGGTTGATTGAGCTGAACGACCTGTTTGAGGATTACATCAACGAAGGCGGTTTTCATGCCGCCAATGGCGAGGCAGGCGCCATTCACCGATCGCTGCATTCCGATTTGCCGGGCCTGCATGGCATTTCAAGCCCGTCCGACCTGCATCGGTTGTTTGCGCTTCTGGCCTATAATACCGGGTCGGAATTTTCGATTGAAACACTGGCGCGCGAGCTTGATATCGCCAAGAACACGCTGCGTCGGTATCTGGAATATCTTGAAAGCGCGTGGCTGGTGCGCCGGCTTGAACGCGTTGATCAGGATGCCAAACCGTTCCAGCGCGCGGTGGCGTTCAAGGTACATTTGATCCATCCGGGGCTTCGCACTGGTTTGATTGGCGGGCGGGCATCGGACAGTGCCACCATCACGCGATTGGCCGAAACCGCGATCCAGACACAGTTTCTGACCTCGGCCGTGGGCATGGAAAGCCTGTATTATGCCCGCTGGGGGCAATATGAGGTGCCGTTTGTCTTCCTTGATCGACGCTCGGGTACGCCTTTGTTTGCCTATCACTGCCTGTGGCGTGATGAGGCGATCCGCAAGCCCAAGGAAATCCGAGCCCTAGTCAATTTCCGGGGCAGTCACGCCTTGCCGCTTGGGGCGTTTGTCCTGACCAAGGCGCAATGGCATGGCGGCAAGCTTGGCGGGGTGCCGATGCGCTTTGAACCGGCCAGTGTATTGGCCCTTCGGATCGGGCTTGAATTTTCGCAGCTTTGATCGGTTGTGCTAAACTGGCCCATCGCGCTGGGTTGCGTTTTGATGGGGCGGCGCAGGGCAAGGGAGGTCCGTCATGATCAGGCTTTCTCGGGTTGGGTTTATGTTTTTGGCCGGGGCAGTGATGCTTTGGGCTGGTTTGTTGGGAAGTGCGCAGGCGCAGCAGGTCGCGTGCCCGGCCCAGCCGCATTGGAGCGACACCACACCGCCGATCAATATCGAGCACGTCTTTTGCGGTGAGGTCGATGGCAATCGGGCCAAGGGGTTTCATTCCCGCCCGCATGGCATCAATCCGGCAAGCGTTGCGGATGTGAAAATCACGCAAGAACCCAATGCCAGTGGCGTCTATGGCGCGACCATCACGCTGGTGAACCCCGATGGACCCGATCCATCGAAGTTTTCGACCATGTACCCCGACAGTTGCAGTCAGGCGGAGGTCGAGAAATCCATTATTTATGCCTATGACCATCAGGTGGCCTGCCCGACCGGCGCGCCGTATTGGGCATCTTGCGGGTTTAATCGGCCCGAAGATGGGGATGCGGCAGGTTATTGTGTTGGCCCGTCAGAAGACGTTCGGTTTTACATCGCCTTTGCCACCCTCAGTCACGGGGCGAATGCGGGCAAAATCAATACCGCCTTTCCGCTGTATTGATGGGGGCGTGATGGCAGACAATGAGTTTCCTGTTCCCGACTGGCCGGGCAAGGTGGCCGGTGACGTTGGGCATGATCGCATTGCGGCCGTGCTGGTGATGGACATTCAGCGTGCACCGGATTGGGCAAATACCGTGCTTTCCCATCTGCGCAATGTGCAGGAAGGTGTTGAAGACCATTGGGAAATGGCGATGAATGCCTACATCTTAAAGGCAGCTCGAAAAACAAGTGCCATTGAACCGGCCTATGCCGAGGCGGGGGAACCCGTTGTGACGGTGCGGACGGGGGACCTGATTTTGGCGCTTGAAGCATGGTGTGCGTTGCTTTCAGACAAGCCGGATTAACCGGGCGGAAAGCAATTTGCCCGACTGTGGGCACGGGTTGGCTATTGGGGACCGAGTAGTTTGACTGTGATTTTCAGACGTATTGAGACGTTTGCACTTTTGGTGGTGATGGCATTTGTCATGTCCGCTAGCCATCCCGCATTGGCGCAAAGCGGCAGTGGCAAGGAAGCGCCGTCTGACCCGCTGGAAAAATTCCTGCATCAATATGTCGAACATGCCGGTCTTCCGGGGGCGGTGGTGGCGATTGGCTATGATCAGGGCAATGTGCGCTATGCCGCGACCGGTTATGCCAGTGTCCGGCCCGAGACCGGCATGACGCACGACCGACAGTTTTACATCGGGTCGCTGACCAAGATGATGACCGCGGTTGTGACCCTGCAGCTGGCATCGGAAAAGCGGATTGATTTGTCCGACAAAATTGGAAAATTCCTGCCCAAGGAATATCAGGGGCGGATTGCCAATGCCGACAGCGCAACCATCCGGGATTTGTTGCGCAACAGTTCAGGTATCCCCGATTACCTTGATGGCGAGTTCTTTTTCCAGCTGGTCGGGCGCGACCCGCAGCATGGCTGGCGCAATGTCGAGTTGTTGCCGCTGATTGCTGATCGTGAAGCCTATTTTGTGCCGGGCACAAACTATGCGCCGTCCAACAGCAATTTCATCCTGCTCGGCGTGATGATCGAGGCGGTCGAGGGTGACCATATCGAAGCGGTGTTTAACCGCCGGATTTTCGAACCGGCCGAGATGATCAACACATCCTTTGGCCGTTTTCCCCGGCCCGCATTGCTGGCGCGCGGCTTTGATGATGCCAATGGCGACGGGCAACTTGAAGATGTCACCGATTATGATGTCGGTGATCAACTGGCCGATGGCGGGGTGATTTCAACGACCGAGGACTTGGTCAAATTTGCTCGTGCGCTTTTTGTTGATGGTGTGCTTTTGGGCCCGAACGCGATTGAGAGGGCAACGACCGATACAGTTTTTGCCGGAGACGGGTCTTATGGCTATGGGCTTATGATCGGTTCAAGCGACTGGGGCCCTGTTTGGGGGCATGACGGGATCTATTTTGGCTATTCGGCCGAGTTTTCCTGGTTCCCGGAACAGGACACGGTGGTGGTGTTTCTTGCCAATGGGCGGGCGCTGAATGAGGTGCCATCGGTGACCAGTATGCTGATGACCGGATTGTTCGGCACGCCGGAATAGGGCGTATCTTTCTGTTTTCATGGTGATTTTTCACGCCGGTATGCAGATATGCATGCGGGATTACTGCATCTATGCGCGTGTGTCATAACTGATAGGATTATAATAGTTAGAATCCTATCTAATTTTTCTGTTATGGTTCGTGCCATGGAAAACATTGATCAAAACACCCCCTACCTCACCCTTGGCAGCGCATTGATGCGCGTCGCACGTTGTTGGCAGCGCGAGGTCAATCGCACCCTTCAGGCGCATGGTCTGTCGCAGACCATGGTGATGCCGTTGATTGTTTTGCACCGCCATGGCGGTGCTGTCCGTCAGGGCCTGATTGCCGAGGAGATCGGTGTTGAGGGCCCGTCACTGGTGCGTGTGATTGATCAGCTTGAAAGCGACGGGTTGGTCACGCGGGTATCTGATCCCAAAGACCGTCGGGCAAAGATGGTTGCGCTCACCGATGCGGGTTGCGAGAAGGCAGGCGAGATCGAAGTCCTGCTGGGCAATTTGCGTGGCGAGCTGACGGCAAATGTTTCCGATGATCATTTGAACATCACCCTTGATGTCATGCGCGAATTGCTGACCCGGCTGGATGCGCGCGACCCGTCGCAATAGGCGGGGCATCGCATGTTACAACACATCCTTTCCTTCCGGCCAACGACGCGCGACTGGGTATTCTCGGTCAAAACCTTCGCGGCATCGATGCTGGCACTTTATATCGCCATGGCGTTCGATCTTGATCGACCTGTGTGGTCGATGGCGACGGTTTATATCGTCGCCCATCCGTTGTCCGGGGTTTTGGCGTCCAAGGCGGTTTATCGTGTGTTGGGTACGCTGCTTGGCGCAGTGGTTGCGGTCATCCTGATCCCAAATCTGGTCAATGCGCCAGTTCTACTCAGTGCGGTTCTTGCGGTTTGGGTCGGGGTCTGCCTGTTTTTTGCCCGTCTTGATCGTACCCCGCGCAGCTATGTTCTGATGCTGGCCGGTTATACGGTGGCATTGATCGGCTTCCCGTCGGTGACCGACCCGATCAGTGTCTTTCCAACCGCGATTGCGCGTTTTCAGGAAATCACGCTGGGCATTCTGTGCGCGACGCTGGTCAGCCACATCATCCTGCCGCGTCATATCGGCCCGGTGATTGCAGCACAGATTGATGGCTGGATGGATGATGTTGCCAGGCTGGTCACAGAAAGCCTGGATGCCGACATGGCCCCCGATCAGCTTGACCGCGACCGGGCGCGTATTGCGGCCGACCTTGGCGAGTTGCGCGGTATGGCGTTGCATCTGGGCTATGAGAAATCAAGATTTTCGGGCCAAACCCGCGAATTGCAGGCCTTGCAAAGTGCCATGGCGTCCCTGTTGCCAGTTTGCTTTGCGGTGCATGATCGTCTGACGGCGCTTAAGATGGCCGATGTGCCTGTGCCAGAAGAATTGTGTCGCCTGTGTGATGACATCATCGACCACGTCAATCAGGAAACCCACACCGTCGATCTTACCGCCGAACTGCATCAGCGCGTGACAGCATTCGCTGATACGATCCGGCAGGCAGATGACTGGGGCGGGCTTTTGATGATCAATCTGTGTGACCGGCTGCACCGGTTGCTGGATTTCCATCATGATTGTCGGGTTCTTTGGGATGGCATTCGCGCCGGGAAAGCTCCGGCAGATGTGTTGGACCGTTGGTACGCAGCATCAGGTGCCGAGGGCATGGACCGGGACGCCAATGGTGCCGCGCGTAGTGGACTTGCCGCGATGGTGGCGGTCAGTGCGGTTTGTGCGTTCTGGATTGTCACGGGATGGTCGGACGGTGGTACAGCGGCGATGATGGCGGCTGTAGGCAGTTCGATCATGTCGTTTCTGGATAATCCGGTGCCGGCCCTCAAGAGCTTTATGCGCTACACCACGCTGGCGGTTGGCGGGGTTGTTTTTTACAATCTGATGATTTTGCCGGGGATTGATGGCTTTCCACTGCTGGCTCTTTCATTCGCGCCTTACTGCATCCTGCTTGGCGTGTTTATGACGTCCCAGGTGACCTATGGGTTCGGGTTGGCGATGGTGGTCAATCTTGTGATGATCCTGAACATCGATACGACCTTTAGCAGCAACCTTGAAGCCATTCTGGGCGGTGGTGTCGCATCCCTGGTCGGCTTTGCCGCGGCGGTCGTTGCAACCGCCCTGATCCGGGTGGTGCCGGCAAACCAGTCGATCATGCGTCTGGTTCGGGCCAATTGGCGCGATATTGCCGCAATTGCGCGCGGATCCTTTGCCCATGGACGCCTGATCCTTGTGCGACGGTTGCTTGATCGCCAGGGCCTGATTTTGCCCAGACTGGCGATGGCACCTCAGCATCGCGATACCCTGATCCGGGTGATGCCGGAAGTCTCCATTGCGTCTGCTCTATACGATCTGCGCATGGTGACATTGTTTGCCAGCAAGCCGGTTTCAGATCGCATCAAGGTGCTGTTGCGATCCATCGCGCGTCATTTCGAAGCCCGCCAGATCAATCCGGACCGGTTGCCCGATCCGTGGATTATCCATCAGATCGACAGCCTTTTGCGCATGGCGGTCAGTGATTTGGCCGGGCCAGAGCGCGAACGGCTTGTTTTGCCGTTGGTTGCGCTTAGGCGGACGGTTTCAAAAACGGGCGCACCGCGTCTGAAAACACATTCCGGCGGCGGCATTTTGCCAGTCCAGCCGACGATCATGGGAGAAACAGCATGATCAATCCGACACTCAATCTTTACGGCCTGTATGTCCCGGGCTTTCTGGTTTTGGCAATTGCCGCATGGGGGTGCCTGAAGGTCACCCGATTTGGTCTGGCGCGGATCGGTTTTTACAAAATCACCGTGCACCCGGCGCTGACCGACCTTGCGCTTTATGTGCTGATCCTGACCGGGCTTTCGGCCGTCCTTCTGAAATAGGTAACGCTATGAAAAACACTCTTTTGAAAAGCTTGCGGATCGGGTTTACGACCGTTTTGGTGCTGATTGCCGGTGTGGGTGGTTGGCATCTGTATGATTACTATATGAACGCGCCCTGGACGCGCGATGGCCGTGTCAGTGCGGATGTGGTGTCAATCGCGCCTGATATCGGCGGTTTGGTTTCCGAGGTTCTGGTAAAGGATAACCAGCCGGTCAAGGCAGGGGATGTTTTGTTTGCGATTGATCCGGCGCGCTATCAGGTGGCGGTTGATCAGGCGCAGGCCAAACTTGAAAACGCGATTGCCGCGCGCGATCAGGCCAAACGAGAAGTTGCGCGCTATAGCGGGCTTGATCGCGATGTTGTCAGCGATCAGAAAAAGGAACAGGTCAAAACCGACCTTGCGACTGCGCAGGCCGATGTTGATCTGGCGCGTGCTGACTTGTCGCTTGCGGAACTAAACCTTGTGCGGACCCGTGTGGTGGCCCCGGTCGACGGGGTTGTGACGAACTTTTCACTGCGTCGGGGGACTTATGTCGGCGCGGGCAGTCCGATTGCCGCGCTTGTTGATAGCAGTTCGTTCTATGTTGCGGGCTATTTCGAGGAAAACAAACTGCCGCGCATCGCGATTGGTGACCGGGTCAAGGTGATGCTGATGGGCGAAGACCGTCCGCTGTACGGTCATGTTGTCAGCATCGCAAGCGGCATTCAGGATAGCGAACGGTCGGGCAGTTCCGCCGGTCTGGCGCAGGTCAAACCGACCTTTAGCTGGGTGCGTTTGGCGCAGCGCGTTCCGGTTCGGGTTGAACTTGAAAATGTGCCTGACGATGTGCGCCTTGTTGCCGGACGCAGTGCGGTTGTCACCATTAAGGATGAAAATGCGCAAAGTGGTTTTGCCAGCCTGAGCCCGAAGCTGTTGTTCTAGGGGCAGCAGGTCGCAGGGATATTTGGTAGACAAGAATCGTTATAGCTAAGGCGTTTTGCGTTTAATCTCCGATGCCACTCAGTAATGAAGGTGTGCCAAATTGCTTGAGCGTCGCATTGGAATGTTCGAAGTAACTCGCCCAGAAATTCTCCAGCCCTTTAAGAGCCAAGGAGGATCTGTATGTGCCATCGGCAAGATAACCGCCGCCGATGACATATATCTTGGCCCGATCCATGCCTTCAAACGCGATCTTGTTGCCAAGTTTTCTGACTTCCTGGTCGACATCCAGTCTTTCGAGTTTACCATTGCCATAAAGGGACAGAAGATCGGAATTTTCCATCATGTCTGAAACGATCAGAACATACTTTTCGGGAGTTTCTGATTTGCCGATGATATCTTTTGCAACGACGGAAAGGTTGGAAACAATTTCTGTTTTCGGCAGGTCGGTTGTTGCATTGGAAAATGCATGTATCAGGGCGCGGCCAGCATATTGCCGTACTTGGGTGTCCTGAGCCTGATAGCATTGATCAATCTGACGCAAGATCTTTTTGGAAATGGCGTAACGGTCATCTTCTGTCAGGCGTTCATCAATCACACCCTTGAGGATGACTTCTGTGTAATAACCGGCAGCATTCGCTGAAAATCCGATGATTTGCACGGTGTCACCCGGACGCAGGAAGTTGACGATGTTTTGGTATGTTTCTTCCTGAAGCTTTTTGGAAAGCACGATGGTTTGGTCGACAAGGACATACAGGTCACGTGTGGTGACTGGGGGATCAATATCCCCCAGCTTGACCAGATCATAACAGCTTCCGATTGTCGCGGTCGCGGCCTTTGCAGGTTGTTTGCTATGTACAAACAGTATGCCAGCGGCACATAGTACCGTCGCACCGATATGAAGCAGCTTTTTGCCAGTCTTTTTGAATTGGCGTTTAATCATCAAGTCCGAGCTCCTTACGCATACGTTCGCGCATTTCTTCCTCGGTCTCGACGGGCTTTGCCCTGGTTTCCTTTTCGGCCAGAAGTTCCCGGCGAATGCGCGCTTCCATTTCCTCGGGGGTTTCTGCCTGAACCGGGGCTTCTTCCGCTTTTGGCGAAGCTGGTTCTGACGGGGTCTCTATGGAAGCTGGTATAATCTGGCTTGTTTCGGCGTTGCGGGACCGCTTGCGTGCCTCGTTATTCTGGCGGGATTGCTCGGCCTTGAGCTCGCTTTGCTCATAGTGGTCGAAAAATGTGCGGTCCGCCGAATGTTGCAGGATTTCGCGATGCGTTTTATCCAAGCCGCTGCCCGCAGCATTTTCCGTAAGGCGAACTTGTAAGTTCGACAGGTGTTTCTGGGCAACCCGGGCAATGGCATCGCGTTTGCGCTCGTACCAGGCTTCGTAGGATGTTCTGCTGGGGAAGTTGCGGATAATACGCCGTGCGGTCAAGCTCTCCTTACCTGCAAAGCCGGTTTTGTAGCCGATACCAATGCCCATGATCTGAATCAGAATGAACACGGTTGCCAGAATGGCGTAGGTCGTCAGGTTTGCGGCATCGCGCGCACCTTCCTGCTCGCTTTTTGCCTGGTTTTCGGCTTCTGCTTGTGGCTGAGTTAGAACATCAGGAAGTCCGCCCGATTGCAACCCTTCGAGCGAAAACAGAGAATTGCTTGACGGGGCTGTTGCACCGATGGTTTCGGCGGTTTTTTCCTGCTGATACGTTTCATAACGTACATAGGTTGCACCAATCGCAACGCCGATGATGGCAATTGTTGCGATGATCGTCCACATCGGTGCCCCGGGTTTCACATGTGCGTTGGTATCGACGCGATGAAGAATTTGCAGATATGCCGGGTCTGGGTCATCCACCTGATCGTTTTCAAGGGTAACCTTGTTATTACGACCGACAAGGTCGGGACGGTCTGGCGATGTATCATGCATCCACCAGGTACGGATTTTGGTGATCAGCCCGCGCTTGTGAAGTTCCTGACCGGACTGGTGGGTCAGAAACACCAGAACGCATGAAATCAGAAACGCGATAAAGAAAGAACCCTGGACCTGCAATTGCTCGCTTGCGCCGGGCAGGGTGTAACCGGCAAGGACGTAGGCAAAGCCAAGTGCTTCGACAAACACCATTGCAATCAGAAGAATTCGCATGAGGATGCCAAGCTCGTTCCGGCCCAATTCCTGGACTTTGCCAAGATAACTTTTGGAGCGGTCATACATTTCAGGGTCGGCGGCGATACGGCGAATGTCGCCAGCGAAGTCATCGCAAAGCGTACGCTCGGACGCGAACCAGCCATCCTTACGGACAGAGATGTCCCTGGCCAGGCGGCGTGTCTTGCCGATCAATGGCAGGCTATAGAGGAAACTTTTGAAAAACAGTTTTACTTCGTCCCACCATGCAACGACGAGAATGACGAAGATCGCGGTCAGAACGGCTGCGCCGATGATGGCGCGATAGGCGAGCAGAAATGCGTAAAGTTCATCCATTTTATTTTTCCGTACCCTTGGCGATTTCAAACGTCATATCAGTTGCGAATACTTTGCTGTCTTTGTCGTAATATATGCGGGCTTTTGCTGATTTTTGTTTTGCGGCATCAAGCGGGAATACAGCATCGATGCATCTGACAGGCCATGCATCTTCTTCAAAGAAGACACGATAGACGACACCGTTTCCACCAACATAGGACCGAGCGAGGCCCTCGGCGTTCAGTTTTGCGTCCTGATCGCCGGGTTTGTAGTTTTCAAAGACGAACAGGCCCGGAGATTTGGCGACCAGGCCGCTATCCTCCAGAACAGCAACTTTGGTCAGGCCAACCAGATGATCGTTGACGCTGTCATGCCAAGTGGTGGAGTAAAGTCCGGAAATGTAATCTGATGTTTGATGAACCGGTTTGTCGCCATCAAGGGACATGATGTTTCCGACCGGGCGATAACTGTCATTGATGCAGGTGGTGCCGAGCATGATGTCGTCACCATCGGAGGCCTGTGCCTCGGAAACGGGCCACAAGGAGGCGAGAAGGGATTTTTCCTGTTGGGCTTTTTCGATATTGGCGGCCAGATTCTGATCAAACTCGTCAATTGGCAGACCGCCAAAGTCGATGGAACTGCCAGATTTCAGCACGGCAGTCATGGGTTTTCCTACCGGGAGAGGCTCCGGTGCCGAGGGGCTGGTCGGTTGTGATTTTTGGGGTGGTTGCGGTGCTTCCGGTATTTCCATTGACTGCGCAACGCGCGCCGGAAGTGTCGGGCTGCTTTCGACAAAGTTGTCGTAAGCAATGATGCCTTGTTCCGTTCCGAGTTCGACAACTTCCACGCGGCGATTGGCCGCACGGCCTTCCGGCGAAAGGTTGCTTGCAATCGGGCGATCCGCACCGGCACCCTTGTAATAAAGGTCGCTGATATCGACGCCGGTATTTTCGAAGATTTTCGCGACTTCTCTTGCGCGCTTCTCGGAAAGGTCTCGGTTGAGTTGTTGGGGGCCGGTTGAGTCTGTGTGCCCGATAATCAGGACTTTGCGATTTTTGCCAACGTAGGTTTGGGCCAACTGTTCAAGATCGGCTGCGGCGGACCTGGTCGGGATATGGGACCCCGTGGCAAACATCGCGGCATTGGAAACAGTGACAACGATGCCCTGTTCGGCGTCTTCTTCTGATTTTTTATCCGGGTTGACCCAACTGCTTGGTGCGGGCGCAGACACCGCCTGAACGTTCAGATCGCTCTCTTTCATGCGTTTTTGGGCAGCAGCGATTTCCTGACATCTGCTTTGCAAGTAAGATTGAACTCCCTTTCCGGCGAGACCACCTGCGGTGCCGGCTGCAACAGCTGCGAGGCCACGGTTGTCTCCGCCAGCAAGCAACCCGATGCCAATACCGATGATTGCGCCGCCAATCACATAGGCCGCTTCGTTGTAATCACATTCGCCGTTGGCACCAGGCGTCGTACTCAGAAAGTTGCCGCTAGAACCGTTCGTGACGCAGCCACTTAACAGGCTTGTTGCGCAGAGTGTTGCGATCAGGGCTCTTGCAGGCTTGGTTTTCATGTATATCCCCAACTTCAATCAATATATGTATCAGACCCCAGTAATACTCTTAATGCTATCCTGACAGGATCAGCAAGTGTTGTTTGGTACCCAACCGTTTGTTGGCAATCTATCATGCCGCACCGCAAAAAGTGGCTTGCAGTGAAAAGCGAGTTTGGGTAATTTTCGTAAAAATAAACATCAAATATTGTACGAATATTATCAAACGGGAGATTCCTGATGGCTGCTGCCCCACGTCCGCGCCGTTCTGTTTTGTATATGCCGGGCTCCAATGCGCGTGCCCTTGAGAAGGGCCGAACGCTTCCCGCTGATGGGCTTATTCTGGATCTTGAGGATGCGGTGGCACCCGATGCCAAGGATAGCGCGCGCGATCAGATTGTCAGTGCGCTTTCCGAGGGCGGCTATGGCAAACGCGAAATCCAGATCCGCACCAATGGTCTGAACACGCCGTGGGGCTATGCCGACATCGTCGCGGCATCCAAGACGTCAGCCGATGCCATCCTGCTGCCCAAGGTCGAAAGTGCCGATACCGTCCGTCAGGTCGCCAATATCATGGAGGCCGAGGGCGCACATGCGGACATGACCATCTGGTGCATGATGGAAACCCCGCTTGCGATGCTCAATGCCAAGGAAATTGCCGGAGCGCATCCGCGTTTGGGCGGGTTTGTCATGGGGACGTCCGATCTTGCCAAGGATCTGAACTGTGCGCATACCCCGGACCGTTTGCCGATGGTGACCAGTCTTGGTCTATGCCTGTTGGCGGCACGTGCTTATGGGCTTGCGATTCTTGATGGTGTGCATCTTGATCTGTCTGACGATGCCGGTTTTGAGGCGTCCTGCAAACAGGGGCGCGAGTTCGGCTTTGATGGCAAGACGCTTATTCATCCCAAAACCATTGCAGCGGCCAACGAAGCCTTTGCCCCGGCAGAGGGCGAAATTGAATGGGCGCGCAAGATCATAGCTTCGCACGAAGAAGCCAGTGCCGCCGGCAAGGGTGTTGTCGTGGTCGATGGCAAGCTGATTGAAAATCTGCATGTGGTGTCGGCCAAGAAACTGGTCGCGATGGCAGATTTGATTGCAGAGATGGACGGGGCCTAAGCGCCTTCGTCGTCGCCAGACAAAACGGTTCGCGCCGGGTAAAATGGCTGCATCAAAGACAGTCAAAGCGGCGCGCATCGGCATTTCACATAAAAACCGGCCTTTCAGGGGAGGCAATCGCATGTCAAAAACCAATCCGGGCAATTATTTTGAGGATTTCCAGATCGGACAGGAAATCCGCCACGCCACACCACGCACGATCACCAGTGGTGATGTTGCGCTTTATACCGGACTGTATGGCCCGCGCTTTGTCGTTCAGTCGTCTGACGAATTTGCCCAAAGCATCGGCTATAAGGCCGCCCCGGTAGATGACCTGTTGGCGTTTCACATGGTGTTTGGCAAGACGGTGCCCGATGTGTCGCTAAATGCGGTGGCCAATCTGGGCTATGCCGGGGGTGTGTTTGGTGTGCCGGTCTATCCCGGTGATACGGTCAGTTCGGTTTCCACCGTGACCGGGATCAAGGAAAATTCCAACGGCAAGACCGGTGTGGTGTATGTCAATTCCGTCGGGCGTAATCAGCGCGGCGAGATGGTGCTCGATTACAATCGCTGGGTCATGGTGCGCAAGCGCGATGAAAGCGCGCCGGCCCCGGAAACCGTTTTGCCGGAGTTGCCCGGTGTGGTCGCGCCCGAGGCCTTTCAAATCCCGGTCGGGCTGGATGTTTCAGGCTATTCAACCCAGCTGGCGGGATCACCCCATTGCTGGGATGACTATTATGTCGGCGAGAAGATTGATCATGTCGACGGCATGACCCTTGAAGAAGCCGAACATCAGATCGCAACCCGGCTTTATCAAAACACGGCCAAGGTCCATTTCGATCAGGTCGCCGCCAATGGCGGGCGATTTGGCAAGCGGTTGATTTATGGCGGGCATATCATTTCGCTGTGCCGGGCGCTGTCGTTTAACGGGCTTGGCAACGCATTCAGGATTGCGGCGATCAATGCCGGGACGCACGCCAATCCGGCCTTTGCCGGGGATACGATTTTTGCGTGGTCCGAGGTTCTGGGCAAATTTGAAGTGCCGGGTCGACGTGATCTGGGGGCACTTCGCCTGCGCCTTGTTGCGGTGCGTGATCGTCAGGCCAGTGACTTCCCGCTTAAAGGTGCGGATGGCAAATATCAGTCTGATGTGCTGCTTGATTTCGACTACACGGTGCTGATTCCGCGCTGACCCGGCTGATCACATTAAGGTTGTTTTGCAAACTGTCACATTAATTCAAGGTTGAATAAGGTAAGCTTTCTTATTCACCTTGAACGATCAGGCAGATTTGCGATGACCAATGTTAAACCCATTCAGGATATCGAACCCGCTGTGCATCGACGCTTTGTGGCTGAAGCGTTGCTGCGTCTTAAGGCGCGCCTGAAATCGGAAATTATCGAAGGTGCAGAGGCCGAAACGCAGAGCCTGCGTTTTGCGACCTGGAACTTGATGCATTTTGGCAATGGCGGGGCCTATACCCGTGAGACCGAGTCGATGATGTATATCGCTGAAATCATCGATCATTTCGATCTGGTCGCCATTCAAGAGGTGAATGACAACCTTGATGCGCTTGACGCCCTGATGCGCGATCACCTTGGTGGTGCGTGGGATTATATTGTGACGGATACCACCGAAGGCGGGCCGGGGAATAACGAGCGACTGGCGTTCGCTTATCGCAAATCAAAAGTCTGGTTCCGCCGTGAGGCTGGTGAAATTGTACTGCCCAAAGGCCAGGAGATCGCCATTCCCGGAAGTTCCGAGACGCAAAAGGATCACGTGCAATTTGCCCGCACGCCGTTTGCGGTGGCGTTTCAGTCAGGATGGTTTCGGTTCAAGCTTTGCACTGTGCATATCTTTTACGGCAATGCATCCGACACCAGCGCGGAGATGGCCCAGCGCCGCTCTGAGATTCGCGAAATTGCGTCATTCCTCAAAGCACGGCAGGTGCGCGAACAGGAAGCCCATGGCAAGGCGGCCAATTATATCCTGCTTGGTGATTTCAACATCGTCTCGCCCGAGCATAAAACGATGGAGGCACTGGAGAGTGCCGGATTTATCGTTCCTGCCCCCATCAAGGAGTTGCCATCGAACCTGACAGGCAACAAGCATTATGACCAGATTGCTTTTCGGCTGGCGGATGATCGGTTCCGGCTGTTGCGATCTGGCGTGTTTGACATGTTTGATGTCGTCTATCGTGACGAGGATGCAGAACATTATCTTGATGATGTCTGGGGTACGCAATTTGACCGCAACAGTGACGGTGATCTGCGGGACCGCGATCAGAAGATCAATTATTTCAAACGGTACTATCGCAAACACCAAATGTCGGACCACAAATTGCTGTGGTGCGAAGTGCGGACGGATTTTTCGCCAGATTACCTTCAGGCCGTTCTGGATTGACCAACCCAAGAACGATCAGATGGTTGCAAACATGCTGGTCTAGAGTTGATCACGGGGGAAATAATCCTCATGTCTCTTTGAGTTGGACCTGATCGCAAGTCTGTTTCCTTGCGTAAGAAGGTCTAATTGTGCGATTGCTAAAAGCACGTTACGCCGTAAGTGAATGACCCGTGTCTTTCGCAGCACCCATCCCGCAGGGTGTTTACGGTGTCTGAGAGGTCAACCTACGTAGTTTAACGGAGGCAGTTGAGACGTTTTTGTCGCTGAAATCTTTGGTTTTAAAAGGGGTTCAGATTGACTCAAACCCGCTGCATGGGTAAATAAACCCTGCTTTCCCGCCAGCTACTTTGAGAAGAGGCAATTCCGCTATGAGCAAAGCCAATCGGCCGCTGTCTCCGCATTTGCAGGTGTACCGGCTTCCGATGACGGCAAAGATGTCCATCACGTTTCGTGCGATGGGTGTCGGCCTTGCCATTGGTTTCGTATTTTTGGCGTCCTGGCTGATTGGTGCCGGCGCTGGTCGTGATGCCTTTGAAGGCTATCACGGATTTTTCACCTCGTGGTTTGGTCTGCTGCTGCTGTTCGGTTGGACGGCGGCGTTTTATTACCACGCTTGCAACGGTATCCGTCACCTTGTCTGGGATACTGGTCGCGGCCTGACGAATGAGGGTGCTGCAAAAGGCAACCCGATCGTCTTTGGCGCGGCAATCGTGCTGACCATTCTCACCTGGATCATCGGTCTGGCCTAAGGCCGGGCAAGAGGGGACAACTTGTCATGAAGATGCAATCCGATCTGGGCCGTGTCCGCGGTCTCGGTTCTGCCAAAAGCGGCTCTTCGCACTGGTGGACCCAGCGCGTTACGGCTGCTGCAAACCTTCCGCTCGGCATCTGGTTCATTGTTTCGATTCTTGCCGGGCATACGGCAGATTACGATGCCGTCCAGGCCTGGCTTGGCTCGTACTTCCATTCGACCATGATGATCCTGATGATCATCAGCGTTGCCGTGCATTTCACGCACGGTCTGCAGGTCGTGATCGAAGATTATGTGCACAACCGTAAAGCAGAAATGATCTCGCTGATGCTGATCAAGGCTGTGGCAGCCTTCCTGTCTGTCGCTGCGATCATTTCAGTCCTGCGTATCGTTTTTGCCGGAGCCTGAGCCAATGAGTGAATCTTATAAAATTATCGACCATAACTACGACGTCGTTGTTATGGGTGCGGGTGGCGCGGGTCTGCGCGCGACACTGGGTACGGTTGAAGCCGGCCTGAAAACCGCATGTATTACCAAGGTCTTCCCGACCCGTTCGCACACCGTTGCTGCCCAGGGCGGTATCGGTGCGTCGCTTGGCAACATGTCCGAGGATCACTGGCAGTGGCATATGTATGACACCGTCAAGGGTTCGGACTGGCTCGGCGATCAGGACGCGATCGAATATATGTGCCGTAACGCCGTTCCGGCGGTTCATGAACTTGAACATTACGGCATGCCGTTCTCGCGGACCGAAGATGGCAAAATCTATCAGCGTCCGTTCGGTGGTCACACCCGTGACCACGGCAAGGCGCCGGTTGAACGTGCATGTGCCGCAGCTGACCGTACCGGTCATGCCATGCTGCACACCCTCTATCAGCAGTGCCTGAAGCACAAAGCAGAATTCTTTGTCGAATATATCGCCCTTGATCTGATCATGGACGAAGACGGTTCGTGCAAAGGTCTGGTCGCCTGGGATCTCGATACCGGTGAGCTGCATCGCTTCAACGCCAAGATGGTCATTCTGGCATCTGGCGGTTATGGCCGTGCGTTCTTTAGCTGCACCTCGGCCCATACCTGTACTGGTGACGGTCATGGCATGGTGGCCCGTGCGGGTCTTGGCCTTCAGGATATGGAATTCGTTCAGTTCCACCCGACCGGCATTTACGGTTCAGGCTGCCTGATTACCGAGGGTGCCCGTGGTGAAGGTGGTTATCTGACCAACTCCGAAGGCGAGCGTTTCATGGAACGTTATGCCCCGACCGTTAAGGACCTTGCATCGCGTGACGTTGTTTCGCGCGGTATGGCACAGGAAATCCGTGATGGTCGTGGTGTTGGCGAACACGGCGAATACATCCACCTGCACCTTGAACATCTTGGTTCGGAAGTGCTGTGGGAACGTCTGCCGGGTATCACCGAAACCGCAAAAATCTTTGCCGGTGTTGATGCGACCAAGGAACCGATCCCGGTCCTGCCGACGGTCCATTACAACATGGGCGGTATTCCGACCAACTATAAGGGCGAGGTTCTGCGCCCGACTGCCAAAGACCCGAACGCAATTGTTCCGGGCCTGATGGCAGCTGGCGAAGCAGCCTGCGTTTCGGTCCACGGTGCAAACCGTCTAGGCACGAACTCGTTGCTTGACCTTGTTGTGTTTGGCCGTGCATGCGGCATGCATGCGGCCGAAGTGGTCGATTCCAAGGCATCCTTCAAGGAACTCAAAGGCACGGATGGTGAAGAGGCGATTGCACGCTTTGATCGTCTGCGCTGGGCAAAAGGTTCGCGACCGACGGCGGATATCCGTTTGGAAATGCAGCGCGTCATGCAGGGTAACTGCGGCGTGTTCCGGACCTCGGAAATCCTTAAAGAAGGTAAGGACAAGCTTTCTGAAACCGCCAAGACGCTTCCCGACGTCGGTGTTTCGGATCGATCCCTCATCTGGAACTCGGACCTGGTCGAAACTCTCGAGCTTGAGAACCTGATGACCTGTGCCGCAGCCACCATGAATTCGGCAGAAGCGCGTCATGAATCGCGTGGTGCACATGCCCACGAAGATTTCCCGAAGCGTGATGACGAAGTCTGGATGAAGCATACGATTGCGACCGTTGATACCGAGAAGGGTTATGGCGTTGATCTGACCTATCGTCCGGTCAACAACTTCACCCTTACCGATGAAGTGTCGTATATCGAGCCGAAAGAGCGCGTCTATTAAGGCGCGGCAAGAGAGGATTTGAGAGATGGTAGAATTCAATCTTCCCGC
>Ga0207828_100337_pt1 | contig 19748 bp, 20 predicted proteins | sample TtaePargueraPR_11_FD_187276 | JGI IMG/M metagenome (GOLD analysis project Ga0207828, IMG submission 187276) | Aerobic enrichment media microbial communities from Bioluminiscent Bay, La Parguera, Puerto Rico - Tt and P2 (3) (SPAdes) | ecosystem: Environmental > Aquatic > Marine > Unclassified ...
CCCGCCTTCTCCGTGTCCCTTGTTCGCGGTGGCAGTTCCGGACAGCACATTGCTGCGCGACCATTTCGATCCGAGGCGGCGCGGGTGCAGCTTCGCAATCGCAGTAGCAGGCTTAGAAAGGGCCTCGATCGCGTACGGACGGTGTGGCCGAACGATGGTTCTTTCCGCGCATATCGAATGGATCAGTGTCGCTTTTGGGAGCGATGCAGCGTGCCCGTCAGACACATCCAGCGCAGCAAATTATGCGCAGTTCTGGCCCGCAATCGGCAGCAGGATCGCGGCGTTGCTGTCGGCATAGAGTGAAGGGATAGCGGCTTCGTTTGGGAAGCCTCAAACGACGTTGCGCGCCGTTTTTCAAACTCTCCCTGGGACGATCCTATTCGATCGGTGGGCCCGGTATCTGCCGTTCAAGCGCATCGATATGACGCTCGCAAGCATCCTTCACGAGCTTCTGCAACAGGGCGATGCGCTCGCCGATCCATTCAAGTTCCTGGGGCGTGATCTTGTAGTGCGGCGAGTAGCGGGCATTGACGTAAGCCTGCTGCAGCAGCTCGAAACAGCGCCGCGCAAACTTGGTATCGCGCGGCCAGACGGCGATCAGATCGAGCTCCAGAGGCTCGGCCTGGCTGCGCAGGAATTTCAGCTTGTGAGACTTGGGTGAGTAGAGCGTCAGAGTCTGCAGCAAGCAGTGGTAGAGCCGCTCCGTGGTCTGGTGCATGAGGAAAGCGGCATCGTTGTTGTCGCCCTCGGCGGCATAAAAGAGTGCGCCTTTAAGACCTGTTACGGTCTTCGGATACCAATACTCGAAGTTGGTCTTCGCTTCCTTGATTGCAGCTTCAAGTCCGAGGGGCTTTGGCTTGTCGAGCGGGTGCCCATCTGACTCGTAGATCGCGATGCCCTGCTCATAGATATCGATAAAGAACGGCCGCCCGCGCTGCAGCTGGTTGTTCACGTCGACCAGCGAGTGGACGATGAAATTGACCGGCGCCGAGATCCGCTTGCTGATCGTCGCCTCGCGCATCAGATGCTCGTCGGCCTTGGCCCAATAGTCCTGCACGTCGGTGAGACGCTCGTCGCTGACCACGACGAGGATATCGTAGTCGGAGAAGTAGCCGCCGACCGGATCCTCGACCCAGTCGCCGCGGGCATAGGAGCCGTAGAGGATGATCTTGAGGATGCGGCCCTGCTTCTTCCATTTCTGGGTGGCAAGGCTGGTCGCATCCTCGAACTCGGCGAACAGGATGCGCACGACCTCTTCGAGATCGCGGCGTTTCTTGTCGGGCAGATGATCGAGACTGGTCTTCATAAGCGTTGCCCGGTTGTGACGCATAGTTGCGCCAAGGCGCAAGCAAAAGGCGGCGGGATCATGCCCCGCCGCCTTCGTCCAGGGTTCGCTGGATAGCGTAAAGCGCTGCGGCAAAGTGCCGCTCGATCTCCTCTGCCGAGCGTCCGGTTCGCGCCGCAATCTCTATGTAGGACAGGCCATCGAGCCGTACGGCCAGGAACACTTCGCGCTCGATATCGGGAAGCGATCGTACCGCCTTTTCGAACCGGGCCAGCGTGACAGGATCGGGTTTCGTGACCATCGCCTTCGCTCCTTATCTCCTTCCGCCCGCATTGGCCCGCCGGATGGCGGGGTGGGCGGCAGGAGCGCATCTGGCGGGCCCGCCGAAGAAGGCGGGCCGCACCCGCAAGGGCCGGAATGGCAATGGAGGAGTCGGGCGCAACCCGGCTTGCGGCGCGCCGCGGCGGGCCCAAAGAGAAGCTCAGCCCACCTCGCCTGGCCGGCAGGCCCCACCAACAAAGATCATCGCGCGGGACGTGCGATGGCCGCCTTGCCGGACTCTCAAGGTCCAGCCCTGCAAGCGATCGTCACCCGGACAGGACGAGACGGCCGCGCAGCCGGCGGCTCGGTAAAGCGAAGCGAAATAGAGCGCGGCCGCGCGTCAACGCGGGGCAGTTAGACTGCTTTGCGCCCTAATATCGGCCATAGCCGATTGCCGGTCGATCGCCTGGAAGCGGACACGCTTCAGAAAGAGGCTCAAACGCCGGGCCTGGGCTTTGCTGCCGTTTACGGTGGCGCCTTTGAATTACTGCTATTGCCAGGACCGGCCATCGGGCGCTTTTATCCTCTGATCTGCGGACGGACCGTTGCCGCGTACAGTATGGGAGGACATAATTGATGTGGGCATGGTGGTTTGGGGTACTGCAGGATCAGACACGGGTGGCCGTGGTGGCTGCTTGGTTCACCGGCGGAGCTGCGATCATTGGAGTCGTCATCAGTGCCGTTGTGTCGACGATAGTGTCTCGCCGGTCTGTCTACATCAACGCAGTCACGGCCGAACGGTCCAAGTGGATCGAGGCCTTGCGGGGCACTATCTCGAAGCTATCCGCTGCCGCTGATCGCGTTGTTACCTTACGACAAGCCCAGCACGCCCAGCAGGCCCAGGCAGCCGATTATGCGGAGAGCGTTGAATGGGCGACGGACACACAGGAGCTACACCGGCTCATGTCCGATCTCATGCTTCGGCTGAACCCCACCGAGCATGAGGCGCTCAACCTGATGAAGGCTGCGAGAAAGCTGAACGCGGCAGCTCGTTTGCACAGCTCGGCGGCAGTGATCCTCGCGGATGAAATCATGGTGCGCCATGCGCAGTGGGTCCTCAAGGCCGAATGGGAACGGGTGAAAGAAGAGGCTGCCGGTAGTTTGCAGGCGCCCAAGTTCTGTATTCGGCGCTGGCGGCGGCGTAGAGCCTATAAGCAGTTCTTGCTGGGCGCCGGCTCCCTCCAAAGGCTGGACGCGATCGGCGCGGGTAGGTCTGATCGCGACCTAACATTGCTGCGTAGCGAGATAGATGCAATCTGAAGGTTGAGCGGTCGTTCGTGGGACAAACCCGTCGTTCCGATGCCACAGGTTGAGCGTCGGCTCTTGTCGGAAGGCGACGTTCAGCGCTTGTCCGCGCGGTCTGGCGTTACGACTTAATCGGGGCCGGAAACTGCCCGTCCTCTCTTGGCTTCAAAACATTGGAAACCAAACAAAGGATCTTGGTGCTTGGGCCCGATGCGCAACTCGCAATGTTGAAGATCTGGTCGTGAACCAGATACCAGCTAGCACGATCGTGAACACGATGAATATCTGGCCAATCAGGAGCTTAGTGGGAGTCAACGCGCTCTCCGCCGCAGAAGACGCGGTATTGAGCTCGCATTTCATCGCGAGCGAGATAGCGGGACTGACCTGATCTCGCCGGGCCTCGCCAAATCACGCCGCTCGAAGATTGCCCGGGCGCGTCGCGATTAGAAATTCCAAGTCCGCAGGTGCGTTCCGATATAGCCAATTTCGATAATACGCTGCTCGTTGTCCAGGATGAGATGGATGCGATTTCCACGATCGATCCAGACGTGAGTCTCGTAAATTCTCATGTCGCCGTTCGAAGAACGAAAGCGACGCTCGTCGCTATAGTTCTGCATCGTCAGATCACTTTCGCCCTTCAGCTCAAGCCCCCCTGAATCCGGATTGGCGGACCCTGTTTCCTGCCAACGGCGTGCCATGTCATCGAGCGCAGCGAGGCGAGTAAATGCTAGGCCGAGATACTCCGCGGGAAATCGTTGAAGCTGGCCCGCGACCTCCTCACCCCAAAGAAGTGACGGAAAGGCCAAATGGCGGATGGCCTCGAAATTCCTGCGCGTCACTTCCGCACGCGCGGCCGCCAGCTGCCGCTGAACAATCGAGTCCACATGTGCAGGTCGGCTGGCGTGATCGATCTCGACCGTCTGCGCCCCGCACGCGACGACAGCTCGATCAAAGTTCCACCGATCATGGTCGAGGCTTACCAGCGTGCCATCGGTGACTGCGCATTGCATGGCGTCCAAGCCGGCAGCACAGATCGCCGGATAGATCGCCTCAAAGCCCGGAGATGAGCCTGTGGGCTCAAGTCGGAGAATAGCTTCGATTGTCGCGTCGACGAGCTGATCGGCGGCTGGCGCATAGCACTGCAGGGCGTCGAAGAAGGTCGCCAGGTCTCGCGTCTCTCCCGCTCCAAAGAAGTCATTGATGATTTCGCCAAGCGACACGCCTTCCCCGGTCGCGCTGACCGAAACTTGCAGGTCCCACGGATTCTGCGGAAGCTTCAACGGGCGCGGCGGACCCGCAAGCTGGTCATCGAGTTCGGCAAGCGTTTCGACCAGTATGGCAACCAGCGAGGTGGCTGCATGGAGCCCGCCATTCTGTCCGTCGTTCGACGCCGCGTTGAAGACATACTCGGTCACGACTAGGATCGGCGCGGGCGCGCGAGGCGGGCCGCGTTTCTCCGATGCTGGTCAAAAAAGCCCTCCGGCCAGTCGGAGAGTCGTCCCTCATCGTCGATTAAGGGGGTGGTGCGAACGGCCTTACCCTCGACTTGCTGCAGATAGTGAAACACGGCGTCGTCACGGTCCAATAGCCCGTCCCGAACTGCCAGGCGGCAACCGTCGAGCACATGGTCGCTATGGGTCTCGATGACGACTTGGACGCCCGCAGCTGCTGCACGCGCGCAAAGCTCTCCCATCTTCGTCTGCCCGCGCGGGTGCAGGTGAGCCTCGGGATTCTCGATTAGCACGAGCGCATCTTTCGGGGCTGCTAGAAGTGCCGCGAGGACTGGCAGGATATAGCTCAGGCCGAAGCCCACATTGGTGGCGCGATAATCCGGTGAGCGGAGGGCTCCTTCACGACCGAAAGAGAACGATCCGACGGCCATATCCGCGCGCGGAACGCCGGCAATGTCGAGCTGGACTCCCGGGCTGATCTCATTGAGCCAAGCTTCGACCTGATCGCGCAATCGCCCGCCCGGCGCGTCCGGCAGGGAGCGGCGATCATCGAGCGAGACGGTCGTTCGATCCTGGTGAAGCAGCAGGGCGTTGAAAACATATTCCCCATGCTTGCCAAGGTCGAAAAGGCGACCGTGGCGATCATCGACGGGTAGCGCTTTGCGCGGTCCGTATCGCTCCGCATTGAGATAGTTGAACTCCGCAACCTGCGGTGCCCCGAACGGTCCACCACTGAACAGTGCTACCCCTCGTTGCGCCATGATTTCGAACGTCTCGCGGGCCTCATCGAGATTTGCCCAAGTCGCCTCACCACCTTCGATATCGACCAGAAACGCCGCTTGCAGAACGGGGCATTGGTCGGCCTCGAGCTCGAGGAAAATGGTATCTTCATCGGCCGAACTGAACAGAATGTCCGCCGCGCGCCCTAGATCGATTAGGTCCCCGGACAGCGGAACTTGCGGAACGGAGAACGCGCCACGCATGCAGATCTGTCGAAGCACGAGGAGCGCCTGGATGATGCTGCTCTTGCCCGCGCCATTGACCCCCGACAGAAGCGTCAAACGCTCCAGCGGCACCGTCTCATCTTCGAAGCATTTGAAGTTTCCGAGACGAAGCGACCTGATCATTGACTTGCTCCCTGGAGAACCTCGCCCACCAGGTTCTCAACGGCCTGGAACCGCTTATGCACGCGCTGGACGGTGCCCGTTGAAGACGAGATTGAAACGTCGAAGAACCGATCTTCGACCATCAGTTTACGAAACGCCTCGCGGACGGCTTCGCGGCGAAAGACGAGCTTCTCGCGCTCTTCGGGTGAAAGTTTGGCTAGGTTCACGCTCCACGCTTCGAACAATGCCTTGCTGACGGGCTTGCGGGAATCTGCCGCAGAGTAGCGCTTGCGGAATGCGTCATCGCCGAAAATGTCGAAGGCGGCATCCATGGCAATCTCAAACCGGGCTCGTACTACGCCTAGTTTCTCAACGCCAACGCTGTTGAGCAGCCGCATTGCCTCACTCAAATATGCGTCGAGATCGTTTCGATCGTACTTGCGCCAACCATCGAGATGGAATGCCGCAAAGCGAAGTACGCATTCCTGCGCGTCCATGCGATCGTCGCTGACCCGGCCATCGGTCGCCCGTTGGAAGGCTTTTGACGATACCAGATCCGCAAGGAACTCCCGCACCGGCCCTTTGTAGAGGGCATTGCGAATTTCCTGGCCGCTCAGCGGCAGCCCACCGGTGTTCAAGCGCTTGAAGATGTTGATCATCACCTCGTCCGGAGTACCCGGCTGAATAATGTTCATCACCAGCGACGTCTCTTCGATGCGGCGCTGCATAGGGCGCGGCAGATTCGAGAAGTGCAGCCCCTCGAGCTGATGGAGATATTCCAAGCCGAAAAGAGGGAAGCTGTCGGACATGAAGTCATGGATCGTGGTGAGGCGCTGCAAGCCATCCACAACCGACCACATATCGTCCTCGGTCGCCGCAACGTAAAATACAGGCAGAGGAATCCGCAGCAGGATGGATTCGATCAACTGGCCCTTGCGATGCGGCTTCCAGAGTCGCGCGCGTCGCTGAAACGCCGGAGCGAGGTCGATCTCATGATGGTTGATGCGGCGAAACAGCAGATCGACGGTCCGCGGTTCGGTAGTAACCCTGATCTTGCTAGGGTCAAACGGGTGGGTAAGGTCAACATCTTCGTCAACCGGTTCCTCTTCGACCCCGTGTGCCTGCTCAAGCGCCTGCTTCTCGCTCTCGCTAATATATTCTTCGGACAAGACAGGTCCCCCTTGCGCGTATGATCGCATCGCGACGACCTTGTACTAGATGGCGAGAGGATCGAAAGCCTCTCGTAAATCAGATCGCGCCAAAGCGAGTGCGTCACGCCAAGCCAACCGGCTGGTTTGCGCGACACGAATGGCGAGTTTCACCAAGATCCGCCGCGAACATCAACGACGCTGAATGGCGTGATTTGGTCGGAAGCGGACACGGATAATTGTCATATGCGAATGGCAGCTTCGCTCGATCCGGCAACCAAGACCGAACAGTCTCCTTACGGCCCAATTGCAGCCACCTCAACCTTGCCCCGCAACTCTCACCCTGCCGCACAGAACCTGGCCCAGTCCTCCATCAGCAGACGGCGCTTCTCGAGCAGGTTGCCGCGCCGGTAGGCGGCCTCGGTCTTGTTGGCGACCATATGGGCAAGCGCCGCCTCGGCAACTTCACCCTGGTGCTGCGTCTCCTCGCTGACCCAGTCGCGGAACGCCGAGCGGAACCCATGCACCGTGAACGGCTCCTTCATCTCCTTGAGCAGCTTGGTCAGCGTCATGTCGGAGAGCGGCTTGTCTCCCCTTATGCCCGGGAACACCACGGAGCGCCTGGCAATGCGCAGCTCCTGGCAGCGCTCGATGATCCGGATCGCCGGCTTGGTCAGCGGCACCACATGCTCGCGGTTCGCCTTCATCCGCTGCTTGGGGATCGTCCAGAGCTTCGCCTCCAGATCGAACTCGTCCCAGGTCGCTCCCCGGACCTCGCCCGACCGGGCGGCAGTGAGGATCGCGAACGCGAGCGCGAACCGGCTGAAGCTCTCGCGCTGGCGCAGCTTCACCATGAAGGCCGGTACGTCGGCATAGGGCATCGCCGAGAAGTGCCCTTCCTTCTTCGGCTGCTTGGGAAGCCCCTTGGTGATCGCCCGCATCGGCGCCTCGCTCTGGCGGTATCCCGAAGCATAGGCCCAGTCGAGCACGGTACCGATCCTCTGCCTTACCCTGCGGGCGGTCTCGGGCTTGCTGAGCCAGATCTCCGCCAGCACATGCCTGATCATCGGCCCGGTGATGGCATTGACCTGGATATGGCCGATCATCGGGAAGACATACATCTCCAGCGTCCGCAGCCATTGCTGCTCGTGCTTCTCGTTGCGCCAGGTCTTGCGATAGGCCTCCAGCACCTTGAGCGAAGTCTCCTTGAAGGTGGGGATGCCCTGCGCCTTGTGCCGCTCGAAGGCCGGGTCGAGGCCCAACTCCACCCATGTGCGAATCTCCTGCGCGCGTTCGCGCGCCAGCTTCAGCGACACTTTTTTCGCGCTGCCGAGACCGAAATCATGGCGGAGGCCGTTTTTCTGGACCCGGCAGACCCAGCTTTTCGAGCCGCTGGGTTGAACGACCAGCATCAGCCCGTCGCCATCATGCAATTTACCCGGCCGCGTGGCGGCGGCGACACCTGTCCTGGAGAGCTTGCCCATGGCCTGATTTTCCCACACTCCTTCCACATTTTCCAATTTGGACGCCGGTGAACCGGCATGGATGTGTGGGGAAGAAATCCGACGTAACCCAATGAAAGCATTGGGCTATTTTCGGATTTTCGTGGCTGTGGGTGGATCAGGCTATGGCGGAGCGGGAGGGATTCGAACCCTCGATACGGGGTTACCGTATACACACTTTCCAGGCGTGCGCCTTCGACCACTCGGCCACCGCTCCGCATGCCTGTCGGGAGGGCGCACCTAGCCGTGCCGGTGCGGCAAGGCAAGCCACTCGCTTGCCGCATTTGTACGCCGCCCCTATTCATCTCCGGATGGAGCGCAGGTTCGGCACCGCACCCTCGGCCGAAGAGATCGAGAAACTGGCCCGCGCGGCGCTTGATCGTCTGCCCGCGCAATTCGTGCGGCACCTGGGCGACATCCTGCTGCAGGTCGAGGAATTCGCCGATGAAGAACTGCTGGCCGAACTCGACATCGACGATCCCTTCCAGTTGAGCGGCGTCTATGAAGGGCTGCCGCTGCATGTGAAAAGCATCGAGCATTCGGGAACCATGCCCGATCGCATCCGCCTGTTCCGCCGCCCAATCCTCGATGAATGGGCGGCGCGCGGGGACGAGACGCTCGAACGGCTGGTGGCGCATGTGCTGGTGCATGAAGTGGGGCACCATTTCGGCCTGTCGGACGAGGCGATGCATGCGCTTGAGGAAGCGGCCGGTTAGCGGCAGGAAGAGGGGATGAAACATATCGCCCCCCTCGCCGCCCTCGCTCTGCTCGCTTCGCCCGCCGCCGCGCAGGACGATGCCGAGGCGCCTACCCCGGCATCGGTCGTTGCGGCGGCGCCAGACAGCGAGTGGAAGCCCATTGCAACGAAAGACCTGCTGGTGATGGACCTCGCGCCCGATGCGCAGGTGCGCGCGCGGCGAGTGGTGATCCAGCTCATGCCTGCACCGCTGAGCGAGCAGTGGGTGGAGAACATTCGCCGGCTCGCCCAGGCGCATTGGTGGGACGGCACCAGCGTCTATCGCGTGGTCGATAACTGGGTGACCCAATGGGGCGATGTGAGCGAGGAGAAGCCGCTGCCGGACGGCCTGAATGAAGTGCCGGAGAGCGAATATGTCCATCCGCGGTTCCATGATGGCGGCACCGACTGGCCGGGAAAGCTGGTCGATTCCTATGCCCCGCATGTCGGCTTTCGCGGCGGTTTCCCCGTGGCCTGGAATGCCGACGCCATCTGGCCGGTCCATTGCTATGCTTCGGTCGGCGTGGCGCGCGATCTGTCGCCCAATACGGGGAGCGGATCGGAACTCTATGTCGTGATTGGCCATGCGACGCGCCAGCTGGACCGCAATATCGCCGTGGTCGGGCGAGTGATCGACGGGATCGAATATCTCTCCACCCTGCCGCGGGGCGGCGGCGAGGCGGGCGTCTATGAAAGCCGCAATGAGGATACGCCGATCCTTTCGGTCCGCCTCGGCGACGAGCTGCCCGAAGCGGAGCAGCCGCATTTCGAATATCTCGACACGGCGAGCCCGAGCTTCGCCGATTACGTGCATGTTCGCGCCAACCGGAACGATCCCTTCTATCGCGTGCCGGCTGGCGGCGTGGATATTTGCGGCGCGCCAGTGCCGATCCGCGAGGCGGACGAGGAATGAGCGCCGGGATCGTCCGGTTCTCTGCACCCTTGCAGATCTGGACGAACGAGTCCGAGAACAGCTCGGTCGGCTTCGTGATCCTGCCGAAAGATGCGGCGGAGCAAGTTGCCGCGCATGAACTCGCGCGGCGGCTGGAGCTCGGCAAAAGGCGCGGCTTCGGTTCGGTGAAGGTGACCGCGCGGATCGGCGACAGCGAGTGGAGCACTTCGGTGTTTCCGCAGAAAGGCCGCACCGGCTGGTTCATGGCCGTGAAGGTCGGCATACGCCGCGCGGAGGCGATCGAGGCAGGCGACGAAATCGCCATCGCGCTGGATCTGCTCTAGATCCGCTCCGCCTCGGCCACGGAATCGCTGGCGCGCAGCGCGCTGATGATGCGCGTGAGGTGCGCGAGGTCCTGCACTTCCAGATCCACCTCGTAAGTGTGGAAGGGATCGTCGCGCTCGGTCAGTTCCAGGTTCATCACATTGGCATGGTTGCGGGCAAAGACACCGGCCATTTCCGCCAGCGTGCCGGTGCGGTTGTACAGCACCGCGCGCAGCCGCCCGACCGCGCCCTGCGACCGTTCGCCCCATGAAAGGTCCACCCAATCGGCATCGATGCCATTGGCGAGTTCGAGGCAGTCGATCGCATGGACCTCCACCCCCTCGCCCTTGCGGCGCAGGCCGACGATCCGGTCGCCCGGCACCGGGTGACAGCATTCGGCGAGACTGAAGGCCATGCCGGGGGTGAGGCCCTTGATCGAGATCGCCTTGCCCTGCCCCGGCTCTTCGGGAAGATCGGCGGTGCTGCCGGGCACCAGCGCTTCCATCACCTCGCGATCGGGCAGCTTGGCCGCGCCGATCGCATGCATCAGATCGTCCTCATCCTCCAGCTCGAGCCGTTCCAGCGCGGATTTGACCGCCTTCTTGCCGACGCGCGCAGGGATCCGCTCGACAATCTCGTCGAACAGCTTGCGGCCGATCGCCACCACTTCGGCCCGCTCCTTCGCACGAACCGCGCGGCGGATCGAAGCGCGGGCCTTGCCGGTCACCACGAAGCCGAGCCAGCTCAGCTGCGGCTCCGCCGTAGCGCCCTTGATGATCTCCACCACATCGCCATTGTTGAGCGGCGTGCGCAAGGGCATGTGCCGCCCGTTGATCTTGGCGCCCACCGCCTGCGCGCCGAGATCGGTATGCACGGCGAAGGCGAAATCGACCGGCGTCGCGCCCTTGGGCAGCTGGAACAGAGCGCCCTTGGGGGTGAAGGCGAAGATCCGATCCTGATAGATCGCCAACTTGGTATGCTCGAGCAGTTCCTCGGCATCCTGGCTGGCATCGACGATCTCGATCAGGTCGCGCAGCCAGCCGACCTGCCCGTCCGGCCGGTCGCCCTGCTTGTAGGCCCAATGCGCGGCCAGACCGAACTCGTTGCGGCGGTGCATCTCGCGCGTGCGGATCTGCACCTCCACGCGCATCGACTTGCCGTAGATCAGCGCCGTGTGCAGGCTGCGATAGCCGTTGTTCTTGGGCGTGGAGATGTAATCCTTGAAGCGCCCGGGGACGAATTGCCATTCCTGGTGGAGGACGCCCACCGCGCGATAGCAATCCTCGGGGCTTTCGGTGACCACGCGGAAAGCCATGATGTCTGTGATCTGTTCGAAGCTGACATGCCGCTCGGCCATCTTCTTCCAGATCGAATAGGGGTGCTTTTCGCGCCCCCAGACCTCGGCCTGGATGCCGGCATCGGCCAGCGCGTGCTTGATCTCCAGCGCGATCGCATCGACCTGCCCGCCTTCCTCGCTCCGGATCTGCGCGAGCCGCCCGGTGATCGTGGCATAGGCTTCGGGCTCGAGCTGTTCGAAAGCGAGCAGCTGCATCTCGCGCATATATTCGTACATGCCCACGCGCTCGGCCAGCGGTGCGTAGATATCCATCGTCTCGCGCGCGATGCGGCGGCGCTTTTCCGGGCTCTTGATGAAATGCAGCGTGCGCATGTTGTGCAGCCGGTCGGCCAGCTTGACCAGCAGCACGCGCAGATCCTCGCTCATGGCGAGCAGGAACTTGCGCAGATTCTCGGCCGCCCGCTCATCCTCGGGCATCTGCTCGATCTTGGAGAGCTTGGTCACGCCGTCCACCAGCCGGGCGACTTCGGAGCCGAAATTGGCCTCGACATCCTCGATCGTCGCCAGCGTGTCTTCCACCGTGTCGTGCAGCAGCGCGGTGATGATGGTTTCCTGATCGAGCTTGAGGTCGGTCATCAGCCCGGCCACTTCGACCGGGTGGCTGAAATAGGGATCGCCGCTGGCGCGCTTCTGGCTGCCATGCTTCTGCACGGTATAGACATAGGCACGGTTGAGCAGCGCCTCGTCGGCGTCCGGGTCGTAGCTCTTGACCCTCTCCACAAGTTCGTACTGGCGCAGCATTTCCCCTCTGATGTGCGGATTGATGCGCGAACGGCAAGAGGAAAGCGGCGCTTTCGGTAAGTTAGTTGCGCACAATGCAAGTTTGCCATCTTTGCGCGTGTGCCTCGCGGGGGAATGCAAGAGGGGGGCGGGAGCGGAACGAGGGTGCATGGAACCGGGCATGGGACGAGGCGCGGCCCGTAGGAAAGTCCGCTTGCGTGGCCGGACCAACGCAACGCCCTCCTAGCCGTCCGCCGACTAGCCGGCCCCCAACCCCGTTCACCCGCGGTTCACGCGCCGGACAGGACTTTTGCGCCGCCTCTTTCCGGAGAATCCGATCATGCGACTGACCCTGGCCGCCGCAGCGCTCATGGCCCTGCCTTTCGCCGCTCACGCGCAGATGATCGGACCGCCCGCTCCCGACGATACGCAGCTTCCCGGCATCGCCGTCACGCATTCTGCCAGCTCCAACGAGGCCGACATCGCCCACCAGCTACAGGATGCGCACGACACCATCCGGCGCGGCCGCAAGAATGGCGAGCTGACCAGGCACGAGGCGAAGCAGCTGAAGCGCGAGGCCGGCTATCTAGACGAACTTTCCGCGCGTTATGGCAAGGACGGCATGTCCGACCCCGAACGCCGCGAACTGGAACTGCGCACCAGCGTGCTGCAGAACGATGCGAACCTGCAGCGCGCCACGCAGGCCCCGCCGCGGAACTGAACAAGGCCCGTCCATCAGACCGGATGGACGGGAGCCCTGGCGAGGGCCGGGCGCGGGCTAGCCGGTCTTGCTCTTCGCGGGCGTTCCGTTGGCATGTTGCGACAGGCTGCTGACCGAGCCGAGATCGTCCACGCTGAAAGGATCGATCAAATAGAGACCGGCGATATTCTCGCTGCTCCAGCGCACGACCCCGTCTTTCTCTTCGCCATCCGGCAACATGACTTTAACGGGAAGGCCCGGCTGGAATTCGCCCTCATGCGAAAGCTTCACGCCACTTTGCGAGACGTCCTGGATGATCGTCTTGCGGACGCGCCCCTCGATCAGCACGCGGGCCGGCATTTCCGTCTTCAGGCGCGGCGCGCGCGCCCCTTCCGACCTGGCTTCGGCGGATGTCTCGCGGAGCAGGGCGCCGCTGTCGATGGTCTCGGCGAATTTGACGCCGCAATCGTCGCCATTGACCCAGGCGACCTGGCCCTCGAGAACCACACTCGGCGAAAAGGCCACCTTGACGGTATCGTTGAGCCTGACGGGCATCGTAAGGCGCAGGGCCATGCCCCCGTCGGAAATGTTGCAGCACCGGGCAAGGCCCTCGTCCCGCTCGTTCTGAACATGGACCAGCCGGTAAACGGCGCGGGTGCGCTCCCCGCGTCGGCGATCACTCGTCTCGGCCGCGCCCCCGGCGTTAACCGGATCCGAGAACTCGTCCTTTCCCCTGTAGGTCATCTCTTTCTCCAACATTGGCTGGATGAGCATCAATGCAGGAGAAAATAGCGATGGATATCCCTTGGTTCCTAGTTAGGGAGAACTTTGAAGGTTAATAAACTATTTATCTGTTATTATCTTATAACTTTCAATTACTAGCCTGGTTAAAAACCAGTTTATGTATTGTTAAGTATTTATCCACAGAGAGCCGGGTCGGGAAGCATCCCGGCGAAGGAATCGCCACCTCCTTCTCTGCGAAAGGCCCGACTCAGCCGCCGCTCCGCCCGCTCCCATCGGTATCGCCCAGCACTAGCATGGTCGGCGCGGTTTCGCTGTCCGGTTCGTCCGGCGCGTCGCCATAGATGAAGCCGAATACGGGATTGGTGCGCGCGCCGAGAGCACCGATCGGCGCGTACCAGACGCGCACTTCGCTCCAGTCCCCGGCTTCCGAGACATCCTCCGCCAGCGCGTGGTGTTCGATCCTGCCCGGGCCGGACCAGTTCGCATGGTCGAGCAGCACCCGCCGGTCGTCGAGGATCTCGCCGACCACGGCGACATGGCCCAGCGGCATGGCCCGCGTGGGGCGGAACGCCATTACCGCGCCGACGCGCGGTTCGTTGCCGCGGGTATAATGCCCCTCCGCCTTGCCCCACCAGAGCCGGGCATTGCCGTAAATCTCGATGCCCGAAACCTGCCGCGCATAGGGAACGCATTGCAGGTGGCGCGCCGATGCGGCCTGGGGCAGCGCGATGCCCGCAACCAGCGCAATTGCCGCCAGCACCGCGCGCAATGCCCTGCGCGCATGCCGGCCATGCGTCTTCGCCATGAAGTGAATTTCCTTCCGTCCCGGGCTTGAAAGCCCGCCCTCAGTCCATAGCTTTGTTACAATATATCATTGAGGTCGCCAGCCCCGGGTTCCTCTTCCCGGCGTGGCCATGCCTCGCTTCGTCCCGAACGACCGGCGCAAGCGCCTGCCAGGAGATTTCCAGCGATGAATGCCGAGAGCCAACGCCTCTCCCGACTCGACCGATGGGGGATGATGATCTCCAGCGTCTGCCTGGTGCATTGCCTGGCCTTCCCGCTACTGACCGCGCTGCTGCCCTTCTTCGCCGTGGCATTGCCGGGAGACGAATGGCTGCATCCGCTGCTGCTCGGGCTGGCGCTGCCGGTGACGGGCTTCGCGCTGCTACGCGGCTATTGGCGGCACCGGCTCAGGCGCCCGCTGCTGCTCGGCATGGCGGGCCTGGCGCTGATCGCCGCCGCGCTGTTCGCGCATGGCGAGTTGGCGGAAGCGGCGCTCACCGTAACGGGCGGCCTGCTGGTGGTCGGTGCGCATTGGCTCAACTGGCGCGGGCACCGCGCCTGCGCCTGACGTGCCGCCGCGCCTACCCCTCCCAGCCGACGACCTTGTCCACCGCGCCCTGCGTCACCGCGTGATAGCCACTGCGGGTCCTGGCATAGATGCGCTTGGCGATCGGCGCGCCCCAGCCGCCCTGATCCACCAGCGCCTGGAATAGCGGGCGGACGAACTTGGTGCGGCCGACGGTGGAGAGGAACTGCTCGGCCTGCGGCACGGCCGGATCGTAGCGGTTCTCCAGCGCCAGTTCGAGCCAGGCGAAGCGGATCTCGTTATTGCCGGTCTTGGAAAGGCCGAGCTTGTCGTCCAGCTCCGCCAGCTTCGCCGCGCTCAGCTTGCGCGGCAGCTTGGCGAGGAAGCGCTGCCGTTCGGCCGTGGTCCATTCGCCCCACAGCGAAGGATCGAGCGCGCCGTCGGCCTTGTAGGCCTCGGCCGCCGCATCGACCTCGGCAAAGGCGCTGGCCGGCGGGTGGGCGACATTGTCGGGCAGGCCCGGCTCATAGACCCACGGGTCGAGCTGCAGCTTCTCCTCCAGCGCCTCGTCGCCCTTCACGAGGTTGGCATGCATGTCTTCCAGCAGCAGCGCCGAGGTGGCGGGCTGGAAGGCGTGATTGTCGAACCACTGGCGCAGCCATGCGTCGAATTTTTCGCGGCCGACGATGGTCTCCACCGTGCGCATGAAAGTGGCGCCCTTGTCGTAGATGATGCCGGAAGAGCCGCCATCGGGCGTCGCCTGCTCGGGCGGCAGATGCAGCGCGGTGATCATGTTGTCCGCGCCCTCTTCGGCGATCGCATCCTGCATCTCGGCGAAGCTCAGCGCCGCCTCCTGCTGCGCGCGCTTCTCGCCATAGACCTTCTCGACGATGCGGTTCTCGAAATAGGAGGTGATGCCCTCGTTCAGCCAGCTGTCTGACCAGTTGGCATTGGTGACGAGATTGCCCGACCAGCTATGCGCCAGCTCATGCGCGACGAGGCCGGTCAGGCTCTTGTCGCCGGCGATGAAGGTCGGCGTGAGGAAGGTCAGCGTCGGGTTTTCCATGCCGCCATAAGGGAAGCTGGGGGGCAGCACGATCATGTCGTAGCGGCCCCAGCGATAGGGGCCGTAAAGCTCCTCGGCGGCCTTCACCATCGCCTCGGTATCTTCCAGTTCGGCGGCGGCGGCATCGAGCATGGAAGGTTCGGTCCACACGCCGGTGCGCGGGCCGAGTTCGCGGAAGGCGAGATCGCCCGCGGCGATGGCGATCAGATAGGGCGCGACCGGCTTGGTCATTTCGAAATGGAAAGCGCGGCGATCATCGCCGACATCCTCGGGCTCGCCTTCGATGAGGCCGGACATGACCACGGTCAGCGGCTTGGGCGCGGTGATCCGCGCGGTCCAGCTCTGGCGGATGCCGGGGCTGTCCTGCGTCGGGATCCAGGTGCGGTTGAGCGTCGGCTGGCCCTGGCTGAACATATAGGGCCGCTCCCCGCCCGCCGTCTGTTCGGGCGCGAGCCATTGCAGCGCCTCCGCCCCCGGCGCGGCGCTGTAGGTGACGGTGATCTGCCGCGCGTCCCCGATGGTGACGGTGACGGGTTCGCCCTTGCCTGCCACGCTCTCGCCCACGGTGAAGGGCAATTCCGCGCCATCCTCGCCGGTGATTTTCGCGATCTGCAGCCCGTTGCTGTCGAGCACGATCGTGTCGGCATCGGGCTCGGCCAGGATGTCCAGCTTCGCCGTGCCCGCAACCGACTTGGCATCGAAATCGAGCGCCAGATCGAGATCGACATGCGTCACCCGTGCCACTTCGGGCTGGGCAAAGCTGGCCGGGTCCTTCGCATCCTCGCTGGTGAGGATCGGGGAGACGATCACCTCGTCCTCGGGCGCGGCCTCTCCGCCGGGCTTGCAGGCGGAGGCAAGCAGCAGCAGGGCGGCGGAAAAGGCGAAACGCATGGGGAACTCCAGCCAGGGAACGGTTTCAGGCGAGACCTCTTAGGGGCGGTGGTTGTGCCTGCGCAAGTCAGCCCGCCCCTTCCGTGCCGGGCGGATCGCCGGCGATGCTCTCGGCATATTTGCAGGTGAGGCGCACCAGCTCCTCGAAATCGCGCTCGTCCCAGCTTTCGAACACGGCGCTGGCGATCCGCTCGCGCGCGGCGTCGATCCGCCCGGTCATTTCCTTGCCGGCGGGGGCGATCACCACTTCGCGCATTCGCTTGTCGGCCGGATTGGCGCGCCGTTCGACCAGCCCGAGCGCTTCGAGCTTGGCGACCTGCCGGCTGACCGTGGTGTGATCGCGCCCGACCCGCCCGGCAAGGTCCACCACGCCGATCGGCCCGAAACGCTCGGCAAGCACGAGCAGCGGGAAAAGCGCGCGATCGAGCCTGATCCCGGCGGCGCGGATCAGCTGCTCGTCACGCTGCGGCCGGTTCATCACCGCCACGATCTCCAGCAAGGCGAGGTGGAACGCACGGAATTGCGCGGAGATATGTGTATTTTGCACGTTTTCCATTGACGAACCCCGATCCCTCCAATATCCGTGCATCATACACATATATCTGCATGCCGAAAGGACCCCACGCAATGAAGGCAGCCATTGTCCACACCGCCGGCCAGACGCCCGCTTATGGCGATTTCGCCGAGCCGGTTGCCGCAGCGGGCGAGAACCACGTCACCGTCACCGCCGCGGCGCTGAGCCCGCTCGCCAGGGGGCGGGCTTCCGGGCGGCATTATAGTTCCGAAGGGGTGTTTCCCTTCGTCGCCGGGGTGGACGGCGTCGGCCGGCTCGATAATGGGCAGCGGGTCTATTTCGCGCTGCCGCGCGCGCCCTTCGGGGCCATGGCCGAACGCAGCGTGGTGGCGGCCTCGCACTGCGCGCCCCTGCCCGACGATCTGGACGACATCACCGCCGCGGCCATCGCCAATCCGGGCATGTCCTCCTGGGCGGCGCTTGTCGAACGGGCGAAATTACGGCCGGGAGAGACAGTGCTGATCAACGGCGCGACCGGCGCATCGGGCCGCCTCGCCGTGCAGATCGCGCGGCATCTCGGCGCGGGCAAGGTGCTCGCCACCGGGCGCGATCCGCAGGCCCTGCGCGAGATCGAGGAACTGGGCGCCGATGCGGTGCTGCCGCTGGGCGCGGACGAGGAGACCATGCAGCAAGGCTTCGCCGGGCATTTCGCGCAGGGCGTGGACGTGGTGCTCGATTACCTCTGGGGCCCGAGCGCGCGCGCGCTGCTGATCGCCGGGGCCAAGGCCGGGCCGGAAAGGCGGCCGATCCGCTTCGTCCAGATCGGCTCGATCAGCGGCGAGGAGATCGGCCTCCCCGCCGCCGTGCTGCGCTCCTCGGCGATAGAGCTTATCGGCAGCGGCATCGGCAGCGTTCCGCTGGAGCGGCTGGTGGCGGCGTTCGGCGCCGTGCTCGAAGCGGCGGTGCCGGCAGGGCTGAAGATCGCCACCGCGCCCGTGCCGCTGTCGCAGATCGGGCAGGCATGGGACGCCGATTTCGGCGGCAGGCGCGCCGTGTTCACCGTGGAACCGGGCGGCACCTGATCCCGGCGCGCGCCCGGCGACGGCTCAGTTCAGCGGCTTGAGCCCGGCAGCCGCGATCGCGGCGAGCGCGCAGGCCTCGTCATTGTCGCTTGTATCGCCGGTGATGCCGATCGCGCCGACGATCGTGCCGGCCTCGTCCACCACGATCACGCCGCCCGCGGCCGGGACCATGCCGCCCTCGCCCATCGTATCGACCGAGGCGATGAAATGCGGCCGGTCGAGCGCCATGTCGCCCACCGTCCGGCTCGACACGCCGAGCGAGAGCGCACCGCAAGCCTTGCCGCCGGCCAGCTTGACCCGCAGCGTGCTCGCCCCGTCTTGCCGCTGGCAGGCGATCAGGTGGCCGCCCGGATCGTGGATGGTCGCGGTCAGCGGCTTGAGCCCCATTTCCGCGCCCTTGGCGAAAGCGGCATCGATCATGGCATTGGCTTGGGCAAGGGTCAGTCGGTGCATTCAGATCAACTCCATTTCACTTCGGGCGGGAGGCTCATCAGGATCGCGTCGATATTGCCGCCGGTCTTGAGCCCGAACAATGTCCCCCGGTCATAGACGAGGTTGAATTCGACATAGCGGCCGCGCCATTCAAGCTGCTGCTGCTTTTCTTCCGGCGTGAATTCCATGCCCATGCGGCGGCGGACGATCCTGGGGAAGGCGGCGAGGAAGGCTTCGCCCACATCCTTCGTGAAAGCGAAATTGCGTTCCCACGCGGTCTCGTCCGCGCATTCGAGATGGTCGTAGAAAATCCCGCCCACCCCGCGCGCAACATTGCGGTGGGGGATGAAGAAGTATTCGTCCGCCCATTTCTTGAACTTCTCGTAATAGGTCGGGTTGTGGCGGGCGCAGGCCGCGCGGAAGGCGGCGTGGAATTCCTCCGTATCCTCGTCATAGGGAATTGGCGGGTTGAGATCCGCCCCGCCCCCGAACCACGCCTTGCTGGTGGTGATGAAGCGCGTGTTCATATGCACGGCCGGCACATGCGGATTGGCCATATGGGCGACGAGGCTGATGCCGGTGGCGGTGAAGCCGGGATTGTCCTCGCTCGCGCCGTTGATCGTCTTGGCGAAGCCGGGCGCGAAATCGCCGGAAACGGTCGAGACGTTGACGCCGACCTTTTCGAACACCTTGCCCTTCATCTGCCCGCGCGTGCCGCCGCCGCCATCGGATTCGTCCTCGGTCTCGCGGTCCCAGGGGATATATTCGAACGCCGCGTCGGAGCCGGCCTCGCGCTCGATCGCCTCGAACTCGGCGCAGATGCGGTCGCGCAGCGTTTCGAACCATTCGCGCGCACGCTCGGTATAGGGCTGCCAGTCGGTCATTCATCTCTCCCCCCTCCCGCTCGCGGGAGGGGCCAGGGG
>Ga0207828_100339_pt1 | contig 19567 bp, 19 predicted proteins | sample TtaePargueraPR_11_FD_187276 | JGI IMG/M metagenome (GOLD analysis project Ga0207828, IMG submission 187276) | Aerobic enrichment media microbial communities from Bioluminiscent Bay, La Parguera, Puerto Rico - Tt and P2 (3) (SPAdes) | ecosystem: Environmental > Aquatic > Marine > Unclassified ...
CTTTTCGAAGGTCAGTTTTTCATCTTCACCGGGTTTGGGCCAGTGATAGGACGAGAAACCGCCGCCTGCCTTGTTGCCAGACGCGATCAGATTGCGGATGAAATAATTGCCTTGGGAATCTTGCGCGTCGTTCAGACTTTTGCCGACAAGTGCTGGATTGGCTCCGTGCATTTCGGTCATGCCGTTGGTCGCAAAGACAAAGAAATATCCGATCTTGCCGTCATATTTGCCAGCACCGGCCAACTCGTAGAATTGGCTGATCGCGTCTTCCTGATTAAGAAGACCAGCATCAACCTTGTCCTGATAGGACTCTGCGATTGAAGTGATGTAGTTGGTGGTGGACCGGATCTTGTCCTTGCGATCTTCAAGGAGTGCATCGCGCAGGGTGGAGAGCTGAAGCCCGCCAACGACGATGACGCCCACGAGCGCGATGGCAGACAAGATGACGATTTTATAACCAATCTTTAGGTTGCCAAGCATATGGTTTCTCCGCCAAACGAGGCCTGTTGATCAAAATATACGAATATATTGGTGTGGTTTCAGATCATGTACAAGAGAGATTAGCCTAAAGTGTAGGTTTATGTATAGGCAAACGTCGAGGTGGTACTTACTGATGGGCGGGTGGTACTGGTTTAAGTTTTTGACTGAATGCCATTTATAAGTTTTGGAGCCATCAAAAAAGGCCAGGGCATTTCTGCCCTAGCCTTTCGGATGGTTTTCTTGTCGATGCGGATCAGTCGGTTGCGCGTTTGCGCAGATCGGCAAGGAAGTGTTCAACCGCCTCATCAAGCGACTTTGCTTCGTCGACCAGTTTTTCGGCCGACTGGGCCAACTGGCTGGTGCCAGACGATACGCGACCGGCATTTTCGTTGACGGTCTCAATCCGTTGGGAGACTTCGCTGGTACCGTCAGCGGCTTGCTGAACGTTGCGCGAAATCTCGCCAATGGCGGCGTGCTGTTCTTCGACAGCTGCCGCAATCGCTGTTGAGCTATCTGCGACCTGGGCGATGGTTTCGGAAATCAGACGGATCGCCTCAACTGCTTCGCCGGTTTCATTCTGAACCGAGAGGATCTGCTGGTTGATTTCCTCGGTCGCCTTGGCGGTCTGGTTGGCAAGGTTTTTGACCTCGCTTGCGACCACGGCAAAGCCTTTGCCAGCATCACCTGCACGTGCCGCCTCGATGGTGGCGTTAAGGGCCAGCAGGTTGGTCTGTTCGGCGATGTCCCCAATCAGCTTGGCAACATCGCCAATCTTCTGCGCCGCATCGGCCAAACCTGTGACGGTCTGGTTGGTGCGGGTGGCCTGTTCGTTGGCCTGATTGGCGATCTCGGCGGAATGGGAAATCTGTTGGGCGATTTCATCGGAGGATGCGGTCAGTTCCTCGGTCGCGGCAGACACAGTCTGAACGTTGGTCGAGGTCTGGGTTGTTGCCGATGCCACAGCCGCAGAGAGAGAACTGTTGGTGTTGCTGGCTTCTTCCATCGAGGAGGTGGCTTTTTTCATCTCGGTGATTGAGCTCGAGATCGAACGAATCAAGCCTTTGACTCGCGATTCAAGGCTGTCGGCCATATCGGTGATGTCCTGACGGCGTTGCTTGTCGGCCTGGGCTTCGAGCTCTTGCTGGCGGGTTTGCAGTTTCTGGTTTTCAAGCGCCTGCTGGCGGAAGGCGACCACTGTGCGGGCCATATCACCCACTTCGTCGCCCCGATCCTGACCTTCGATTTCGCCTTCAAGTTTGCCACTGGCGATTTCGGTCATGCGGCTTGAAAGTTTACTTAATCCGACCGTGATGTTGCGACCAATTGCAAAGGAAACGGCCAGCATGATCGCGATGACAATCGCGATGACGACCAGAACGAAAATCGCCTGTTCCCAGAAAGCCGCATCGACATCATCAATATAGATGCCAGTACCAATGACGTCGCCCCAGGGCAGGGTTGCAGCAAAGGACTGTTTTTCGAAAAGCTCTTCTTCGGGATGGCCTGGCTTTGGCCACAGATAGGTGAAGTATCCACCCGCCGGTGCCTTTGCGACGTCCAGCATGTTCTGAATGATGAAGGAGCCACTCGGGTCCTGAAGTTTGCTCAGGTCCTTGCCGACAAGGGCCGGGTTGGCCGCATGCATCATGTTGACGCCCTTGTTGTCATAGGCAAAGAAATAACCCGTGCCATCGTCGAACTTCGATGCCGCAGCAACCCGGTAAAATTCGGTTATGGCTTCTTCCTGACTGAGGTCGCCGCTATCGACCAGATCCTGATAGGACTGTGCGGCCGTCACAAGCATTGTGGTTGTGGCTTTAACCTTGTCCTTGCGATCCTCAAGCAAGGCTTCCCGCAATGCAAAAAGTTCCAGCGCCGAGATTACAAGCAGTGCAACCAGTGACAGCAAGGTCAGGCTCGCAACCTTCTTGCTGATCTTGATGTTTTGTAACATGTGATCTGTACCCGTGTATGTTGCCATTTCAGCAGCGATGTCAGGGGGATGGCATCCCGTCATTGCCCCCGGCAAGTGCGTATTCTAAAGCAGTTACCTGTCAATAAGCATAGTATTATTCAACTGCAATACCGAAAACACTAAACAAAGGTGGTGGTCCTTGCGGTGCATCAATGCAGGCGCATACAAAGATGAAACTTTGATGTTTCGGGGGGCGACCGGGAAATAAAAAAGGACATCTGCGATCATTGCAGATGTCCTTTTTGAATGTTGTGCGACGAATCAGACGCCTCGGGTCAGGCAAGCACCTTTGTCAAAAATCCTGCGGCAATGCCAAGGCCTTCTTCGTCAATGCCATGTTGCAGACCGGGCCTTTCATGAAGGCTGACCTCAATGCCATTGGCCGCCAGCGTTTCCTTGGCAAGGCGTGATGCCTCAATCGGTACGACCGGATCGGCGGTCCCATGGACCAGCACCATCGGCGGACGGGATTTGATTTCAGCACCAAACGTCTGTTCACCCAGCAATGCACCGGAAAAGCCGACAACACCGGCAATCTGCTGATCGCGTCTGGGGGCTGTTTGCAGGGACATCATTGTGCCTTGCGAAAAGCCGACGAGTGCGACCTTGTCTGCGGTTACACTATGGGTTTCCATGACATGCTCGATGAAGTCATCAACATAGGCGGCACTTTTACGCGCCCCTTCGGCCATGGCCGCAAGGGCGCCTGACATGGTTTCCGGCGCGCGGCGCAGGAATTCGGGATCATATTCGGCAAGACTGAACCATTGGCGACCAAACGGTGACATTTCACACGGGAAGGGCGCGTTTGGTGAATAAAAGGTGGTGTCGGGCAGGGCGCGTGCCAGATGCGGCGCCAAACCGATCAGGTCATTTCCATCCGCGCCATAGCCATGCAGAAAGATGACGACGCTTTTGGTGGTGCCCGATGCAGCCGGGACGGTTGGACCAGATAGCAATGTGTCGGTGCTCATGCGTGCTTTCCTGAATTTCCCTTTGCACCTGCTTAGCAATGCAGTCGACTGACCACCAGCATTTTTTGTCACAAAACCAAAGGTTCCCGGACTGCCGTGATTGCAGGAAACCCACAAACCGTCATGGCCTGTGGATAACTTTGTGGATGGAAAAGCAGGTTTGGGGAAAATTATCCTGTAAAATGTCGAAAACATCAGTTTTGGTCTTGAGTGCTTATTCCTCAGTATAGATTTTCTGGGTTTCCTAATTTAAAAGATGTAGATGTTCTGTAGTTAATTTTAGTAAATAAAAACAAATAGTTATTTGATTTTTCTGGTTTTGATGTTCGGACGTCCTGTGGCAGCCACTCGATTATCGAGTCAGATTTGCGAAGGCAATTCGCGCATAAGCTGCATGAGGTGGACAAAAAGTTAACGATGTGGATTTTTTGGACAGCCGGTCATTAAAAGGTGCCTTTTGCCGCCTGGTAATCTGTGCCACAAGAATTCTTCCGGTTCGCCCGGATGCCCCACAGCATGATCCATAGACCGAGGTCCAAATGAACCGCACGCGCCGCTGGTTCGGCAAGGGTGATCGACGCGTTCTGGCGTTGACCCTGCCGATTATTCTTTCCAATGCGACTGTTCCGTTGCTTGGCGCGGTCGATACGGCTGTGGTCGGACATCTCGATAGCCCGCACTATATCGGGGCGGTTGCGGTTGGCGCGCTTATTTTTTCCTATGTGTTCTGGAGCTTTGGCTTCTTGCGCATGGCCACCACGGGCCTTGCCGCACAAGCTTATGGGCGGCGTGACCCAAATGGCGTGCGTGCGGTATTTGCCCGCGCGGCCCTGATTGCCGTGGTTGCCGGTTTGGCGGTGATGGTGTTGCAATGGCCGATCATTGAGCTGGCGATGAGCCTGATTGCGCCGACACCGGCGGTCGAGGCCGCCGCACGCGATTATTTCCATGTCCGGATCTGGGCGTCGCCTGCGACGCTGATGCAATATTGCATGCTGGGTTGGTTGCTTGCGATGCGTGACAGCCGGGCTGTGTTTATTTTTCAGGTGGTCCTCAATTCGCTGAACATCATCCTTGATATCCTGTTTGTGCAGGGGTTCGGCTGGGATGTGCGCGGGGTGGCCGGCGCCACGGTAATTGCCGACTATTCCGGTGTGGTGTTGGGCTGGTTTTTGATGCAGCCGCATCTTAAAAGATTGGGTGGGACGTGGCGCGGCATTGGTCTTTTTGATCGTGCGCAACTGGCCCGGCTGATGAAGATTAATGGCGATATCTTTATCCGCACCATGGCGCTGACATCAGCGTTTGCACTGTTTACCAGTTTCTCCGCCCGGTTTGGTGAAGTGACGCTTGCCGCCAACGCGGTTTTGCAAAACTTCCTGATGTTCGGGTCATTTGCCCTTGATGGTTTTGCCCATGCGGCAGAAACCCTTGTTGGGCAGGCCTATGGCGCGGAAAAGCGCAAGCAGTTCCTGTGGGCGGTGCGCAAGACAACTGTTTGGGGGATTGTTTCAGCCGTGGTAATGGCTGCCCTGTTTGCCGCATCAGGGCCTTGGATCATTGATGCCCTTACAAGCATTCCGGAAGTCCGCGCAGCATCCTATGAATATCTGATGTGGGCGGTGGTATTGCCGATTACCGGGGTCTTGGGCTTTCAGTTTGACGGTGTGTTTCTGGGCGCGATGCAAACCAAGCATTGGCGCAACATGATGTTGCTGTCAGTCGCGATCTATGCCGGTTTTGCCTGGTGGGCCGTGGTGATGGGCAGCAACCATTTTCTATGGGCTGCGTTTAACGGCTTCTTCCTGCTGCGCGGGCTGACACTGGCGGTGCTGTTCCCGACGATCATTCCCAAGCCGCGTCAGGCTTTGGCTTGATGTCGTAACGAAAAAGCGAGGGGAGCTTGTTGATCGAGGTCCCCGCTTTCGCGGGGATGACGGTGGCAGATTTGGTTATTTCGCTGTCACTTCGTGATGGCAGGCACTGATCCGATGTTAGTCGGCGTCAGCAACCGGCAGGGTGGTGCTGTTTTTGACTTCGTGCAGCGTAAAGCTTGATTTCATGTTGGCAACGCCGGGCAGCTTCATCATGACTTCGGACAGAAAACGCTGATAGGCGGCCGGGTCCGGCACGACGATGCGCATCATATAATCCTGATTGCCGACCATGGCATAGCAATCAACGATTTCCGGGTGTTCCTGCACGGCCGTTTCAAAGCGGCGAAGCGACGGTTCATCATGCTGGGTCAGTGACACGGTGACGAAGACATTCACGCCAAGGCGAAGATGGGCGGGGTCCAGCAGGGCAACATATTTGCGGATGACGCCACTTTCTTCGAGCTTGCGCAGACGCCGCAGGCACGGGGAAACGGACAGGCCAACCTTGTCAGCCAGTTCGACCATAGAGATTCGACCGTCTTCCTGAATTTCACGAAGAATTTTGCGATCAATTGCGTCGAAACCGTTGCGCGCCATAGCGTGCCACACTCCTTTGGACGATAAGATGTCGGGCCGAAATTCACCCTGAGAAACGTCATTTCCGGAAGGGTGGATTTTGCCAAATTCCCGACCGAGCGTACATAATTTCTGCTGCGCGATAAGCCATGACTTCGCGTTTCTGTCAATCTTTGCGTCGCCAAACGGTGCAATTTTTACGTCGAAATCCTGTATATGATCGCAATGCGGTGCAACAGATCTTAACCGCACCATGCATGCCAAAGACTTGCAACAGGCAAACAATGCAAGTATGACCTTCAATTCCTTAGAATGCCTGCAGTTGTGAGCATCTGCAGCGGAAGTTATCGTTGCCGTGTGCCATCCGGGCAGTGTAGTATAATCGTACCAATTTACTTATTTCGATTGTGATTATTCTCCTGCCGGGAGCCCGGGGGAGGCTGGCACTGTCTGGCACAGGCCTGACATTGGCAGCCGATATACTGAAAGGCACATATGGTGGACGCTGCGCAAAACACGCCAGGATATAACCTGGTTACAATTGGCGAGCATAAAATCAATATTCGTCCGGCGGTTCAGGCAGATCTCGCCAATGTTGTCGATCTTGATGACCGGACCACGGGGCTGCGCAAGCCGGATTACTGGGACGACCTGTTTACCCGTTATGGCAACCGCAAGGATTCCCGTTTCTTCCTGATTGCCGAAGAAAACGGAACACTTCTGGGCTGCATTTTTGGTGAAGTCCGTTCGTGGGAGTTTAATTCTGTGCCGTGCGGCTGGGTTGGCACCGTTAGTGTTGAACCGGACCTGCGCATGGGCGGGATCGGTACCATCCTTTATAACGAAATCTGCCGCTGTTTCCGCAAGGCCGGGGTGACCAAAATCCGCACCATGATTCCGCGCGATGCGACCGATTTGATGTCTTTCTTCCGCGCACAGGGCATGATGGCGGGGCCGTTCATCCAGCTGGAAACAGATATGGAAGAGGGGGAATAAGCCGATGATGTCCTTGCAAAAGGCGACGCTGTTTGCCCTCTATGCTGTGCTGGAACTGGCCGAAGATACCGACCGCCAGCTTTCGGCATCGGAAATTGCCGAGCGTTACAATATCTCGACCAACCATCTGGCAAAGGTCCTGCGTGATCTGGGCCGGGCGGGGCTTGTTGAATCGGTCCGTGGTGCGGGTGGCGGTTATCGTTTCTGTGGCAATGCCAAGCGCACGACACTTTTGGATGTTGTGCAATTGTTTGAGGAAGTCGGCACAAGCCCGTCCAACAGCATCGTGCAGAACACCAATGCCGGTGCGGCGCTTTCGATGGTGATGGATGAGATCGAAGAGATCACCCATGCCACCTTGTTGTCGATCACGATCGAGACGATGCTGAAACTGATGCGCAAGCGTCGCCCGGAAAAACCGACATCCACCGGATTGTTCCGCGCGGTTTAACGCATAAACCAAAGCCCAGATACCCACCAGATAGACAAAAGGCCGCCAGATTGCTCTGGCGGCCTTTTTGATTTGCGAACGCGCGGCGTGCTTAGCTCTCGCTTTCTGCCGGGGCCGGTTCTGCTGATGACTGGGCGGTATCCGCGGCCTTGTCAGCCGTTTCTGCCTTTGGGGCAGCCTTCTTGCGCGGACGGCGCGGTGCGCGTTTTTTGACTTCCTTGGCCGGTGCAGGGTCAGACTTTGCGTCGCTTGCGGTTTCAGCCGGCGCCTCGGTTGCTGCTGGTGCAGCATCCTCGGCCGGTGCTTCGTCGCTGGCCTTTTTTGTCGAACGGCGCGGCTTTCTGGCGGTCGTTGATTTCGACTTTTCAGCGGCAGGCTTGCGCTTGGCCGTGGTGGTCTTTTTCGGTGCTTCCTCTTCTTCGTCAGAAGGCTTTTTGCCAAGGCTTGAGGCCGGCACTTCGGTCAGAAGGAAGCTTGGAACGTGATCGCCAAAGCCGATGACTGTTTTGTCATCGCGGTCGTCACGGTCACGGCGATTGTTGCGGTTGTTACGGTCATTCCGATCATTGCGATCGTTTCGATCACTCCGCTCGGTCCGATCCGGCCGCTCAGCGCGGTTGCGATCAGTGTTGCCCGCGTTATTACGCGCGTCGCGTGCCGGTGCCTTGGGAGCATCGGCATCTTTTTGCGGTTGCGCGTCGGATTTGGCTGGTGACGGGGCGTCAGTGGCCGCTTCCTTTTTATCCGATCTTGCCGGACGGGCGGGTTTGTCGTCACGCGTATTGGTGGGCTTGCGGCTTTTCTTGTTGCGACGCTTCTTGCCGGTAAAGTCCAGTTCCAGCGTCTCGATGCCTTCAAGTTCCGTCAGCGGGATATTCATATTGATGGACTTGTTGATCGCAGCAACAAGTTTTCCGTCCTCTGGCACCGCCAGGGTAAAGGCCTTGCCATCGCGGCCTGCACGACCGGTACGACCGGTACGGTGGACGTAATCTTCGGCGTTGAACGGTACGTCAAAGTTAAAGACGTGCGAAACATCAGCAACGTCAATACCGCGCGCGGCCACGTCCGAGCAGACGAGCAAGGTGATCTCGCCGGTTTTGAATTTTGCCAGCGTTTCGGTACGTTCGCTTTGTGCCAGATCGCCATGCATGCGCCCGGCATTAAAGCCGTGCTTGGTCAGCGATTTATAAAGAATATCGACGTCTTTTTTACGGTTACAGAACACAAAGGCGTTGCGGACATCCTCGGCGCGGATCAGGCGGCGCAGGGCTTCGCGCTTGTCGAAATCATCAATAACAAGGAGCTTGTGTTCAACCGTTGTTGCCATCGTCGAAGGCGGCGATACGGTGATTTCCTTGGGGTTGGACAGGAATTTGTCAGCAAGGCGTTTGATTTCCTTGGGCATGGTCGCCGAGAAGAAAAGCGTCTGGCGCTGCTTGGGCAGCATGTTGACGATCTTTTCGATGTCGGGAATGAAGCCCATGTCGAGCATGCGGTCGGCTTCGTCGATCACAAGCAGTTTGCAATCAGACAGCAGCAGCTTGCCGCGCTCAAACGTATCAATCAGGCGGCCCGGCGTCGCAATGATGACATCGGCACCTTTTTCAAGGACCTTGCTTTGCTCGGCGGCAGATTCGCCACCAATAATCAACGCCTTGGACAGCGAGATATATTTGCCATAGGTGTCGAAGTTTGCAGCAACCTGGGTGGCCAGTTCGCGGGTCGGTTCCAGAATGATGGAACGCGGCATCCGCATGCGGGCCCGACCATGATGGAGAATATCAAGCATCGGCAGGGTGAAGCTGGCCGTTTTGCCCGTACCCGTTTGCGCGCAGCCCAGAATGTCACGTGCCATCAGCACCGACGGAATAGCTTGGGCCTGGATCGGGGTTGGGGTGTCGTAGCCGGCGTCTGCGACGGCTTTGAGGATATCTTCGCTCAGACCGAGATCGGCGAAATTCATATGGTTCGTTTTCCCGCAAAGAAATGCGTTAAGGTTAAGCGGATCGCTAGAAATCTGATTGCGTCGTAAAGCCAACCCTTAATTAAGTCAAGAAAAACGCCGCTTAATTGCCTTGGAAAACCCATTCGGCGGGGTTTGAGAGGCTTGTTTGCAACAATTTGACAGCGTAATCTGCCACAACAGCTCATACTCGGGGAGAAAAACAGTGCTGATGGACGCAACCCGTTCAAGTTTGCTGATAATCGACGTTCAGGAAAAACTCTATCCGGCCTGTCTGGACCCGGATCAGATCATCGCCAATTGCTGTTTTCTGATCAAATGCGCCAATCGCCTTGAGGTGCCGGTGATCGTTACCGAACAGTATCCCAAGGGGCTTGGGCATACGGCCAAGCCGATTGTCGACCTGCTTGAAAAGCCGGGTGATACTGCTGATGGCGGCAATGTCGTTTCCAAGGTGGCATTTTCCGCCGTTCCGGCCGATGGCTTTATCGAAAAGATGGAAGAAAATCAGGGGCGTGATCAGGTTGTGGTTGCGGGCATGGAAACCCATGTCTGTGTGCTGCAAACCGTGATGGATCTGATCGAACGCGGTCGGGAGGTCTATGTCGTCTCCGATGCGGTGACATCGCGCAGCCAGCATGACAAGATTTTCGGTCTTGAGCGCATGCGCGATGCTGGCGCTAAAATCGTAACCCGCGAAAGCGTGATGTTTGAATGGCTTCGGGTGGCAGGCACGCCGGAGTTCAAGGAATTGAGCGCGCTGATTAAATGAGCTCGACCTCAAAGAAAGATACCGGGCACGCCGAAGGTGATGGCGTGCCCGTTGTGTTTTTGTCAGGCATGCTGGCTGATCAGCGTATGTGGCATCCGGCGATTGCGGCCTATGCCGATTTGGACGCCGCGACCACACCTGCAATTCGGCCGGTATTTTGCGAGTTGTTTGATCAGGATAACGTGGCAGATATGGCGCGTGTGGTTCTTGCAACTGCACCGGACCGGTTTGCGTTGGTCGGCATGTCGATGGGGGGATATGCCGCCTTTGAAATCCTGCGTCAGGCGCCAGATCGGGTCAGTCACCTGATGCTGGTCAATACAAGGGCAACTGCGGACAGCGATGCTGTTCGACGCAGGCGGTTGTTGCTGTCGCGGTTCGTGACGGCCAAGGAGCCGTTTGTTGCGGTCAATGACGGGATGCTTGATGAGATGCTCCATCCTGATAGCCGTAATGACAGTGCATTGGTTTCACTGCTGACCAAGATGGGCGATGCGTGCGGGGTGGGGGTGTTTGAACGCCAGAACCATGCGGTTGCGACCCGCCCGGATAGCATGGCGGATCTTCGCAATATTGCAGTGCCATGCAGCGTTGTTGTCGGTACGCATGACCGGATCATAAGCCCTGAAAGCCACCGGGAGATGGCGGATGCGATCAAAGGGGCGTCGTTTACCATCGTCCCAAGGGCAGGGCACTATGTACCGCTAGAAGCGCCAAAAGCATTTGCCAAGGGGTTGTTGGACCTTTTGTCGCGTTAAGCGTGACGTCTGATCAGATGCTTAACAGCCCGGGACACGGCGGGAGCAACGGTCATCATCCTGATTGAGGATATGGCGAGGGAATAGTTGGTGACTTAGCGTATCCGCACTATCGACCAGTTGGGTTTGGAAGGTATCGCTTTTGAAGCGGGCGCGGGTTTGCGAAATTACTTTACCCCCGACGCAAAAGCCGAACCGCACAATGATTTGATCCGACGTTCCATCCATTTTGGCCGATTGTGGCGCGGTACACATGTTACCGCCAAAGGTTGATTGGGTAGGATTGACGACGGCAACCAACCGGTTTTCAGGTTTAAGGGTTTGCGTATCAGTGATGTCATCAGAATTGGTGATGAAGGTCAGGCGCGGCGGAAAGCCATGATTTGACAGCGCAGCGGACCATGCCGTATCGGGCAGGGTGTTGTTGGCATCGACAACGTCAAGCATCATGATCTGACTTGGTGCACCTGCGACCTTGAAGCTCTGGACTTCGCTGACGCTATAGTTTGGCGGTTCAATCAAGGCAGCGCCACATCCGCTGAGCAGTGTCAGTACACCCAATGCACTGATAGGAGCCAGTTTAAAACGGTTACGTGTGATCATCGAATTTATCCTTTGGTGAGGCAAAATTTACTGACCGAAAACATGATCCTTCAATGTGAATTTGTTGGGGCACCATGACATAGGAATGCTTTTGGCATCTGCCTGTCTTGGCTGAGATAGTCGACCAACATGCTCGGGATCGAAAAAAACAAAACCCGGCGCAAAGGCCGGGTTTTGTCGGTTGTGGTGCGTGCCGATCAGACGTCAATATCTTCGACGAAACGGGCGTGTTCCTGAATGAACTGGAAACGTAGCTCCGGTTTTTTGCCCATCAGGCGGGTCACCAGATCCTTGGTCTGTCCGCGGGCATCCGGTTCGGCTGCATCGGGCAGGGTGACACGCAGAAGGGTGCGTTTCTTGTGTGCCATGGTGGTTTCGCGCAGCTGTTGCGGCGGCATTTCACCCAGACCCTTAAATCGGGAAATCTCGACCTTGTTCGGGTTCTTGAACTCGGTTTCGAGGATAACTTCCTTTTCGGCATCATCCATGGCGTAGATCGACTTGCCGCCTTGGGTCAGGCGGTAAAGCGGCGGCATCGCCAGATACAGATGGCCGTTTTCGATCAGGCCAGGCATTTCCTGATAGAAGAAGGTCATCAGAAGCGATGCGATATGTGCACCGTCAACGTCAGCATCGGTCATGATGATGATGCGTTCATAACGCAGGTCATTGATACGGAAATCGGACCCTGACCCGCAGCCAAAGGCTTCGATCATGTCCTTGATTTCCTGGTTGGCCATCATCTTGTCGCGGGTCGCCGACGCCACGTTGAGGATTTTACCGCGCAGCGGCAGGACTGCCTGGGTTTCGCGGTCACGGGCCTGCTTGGCAGATCCGCCTGCGGAATCACCCTCCACCAGGAAGATTTCAGTGCCAGAAGCAATCGAGCGCGAACAGTCGGCAAGCTTGCCGGGCAGACGCAGACGGCGGGTCGCCGACTGACGCTTGGTTTCCTTTTTCTCCTTGCGGCGCTGACGTTCCTCGGCGCGCAGGATGATGCGTTCAAGAAGCTTCTTGGCGTTTTCCGTATCCCCGGTCAGCCAGTGGTCAAAGTGGTCGCGAATGGCGGTTTCAACCAGTTTGGTCGCGTTTTGCGTGCCAAGCTTTTCCTTGGTCTGGCCCTGGAATTGCGGATCCGGGATGAAGACCGACAGCATCACACAGCCACCGCCCAAGACATCCTCAGCGGTGATCGAGGATGCCTTTTTCTGACCCAGCATATCGCCATAGGCCTTGATCGCCTTGGTCAGGGCATAGCGGAAACCGGCTTCGTGTGTGCCGCCAAGCGGGGTCGGGACGGTGTTACAGTAGGAATGGAAATAGCCTTCACCGCTTTCCGGCCAGCCAATCGCCCATTCAACACGGCCGGGGCTGTCGGCAAACTTGCCTTCGCCCGCAAACGGACGGTCTGTGACCATCTCGCGGCCCTCAAGCGTCATTTCGAGGTAATCAAGAATACCGTTCGGGAACTTCAGGACTTCCTGCTGCGGGGTCGGGTCGTCACTGGTCAGAAGCGACGGGTCAACCGACCAGCGGATTTCAACACCCTTGTAAAGATACGCCTTGGAGCGCGCCATACGGAAGATGGTCGCTGCCTTGAGCTTGGCGCGGGTGCCGAAAATCTCGGGGTCGGGTCTGAAAATAACCGTGGTGCCGCGACGATTGTTGATCGCACCGCCATCCTGAAGCGGCCCCAGCGGCGTGCCCTTGGAATATTCCTGAAACACCATCTTGCGATCACGGCAGACTTCAACGCGGAATTTGTCGGTCAGCGCGTTCACCACCGACATACCGACACCGTGCAAACCACCAGAGGTCTCATAGGCCTTGCCAGAGAACTTGCCACCCGAGTGCAGGGTGGTCAGGATCACCTCAAGTGCGGATTTGTCGGGAAATTTCGGGTGCGGGTCGGTCGGAATACCACGCCCGTTATCGCGTACCAGCACAGTATTGTCTGGCTGCAATTCCAGTTCGATCCAGTCGGCGTGGCCAGCAACCGCTTCGTCCATCGAGTTATCGAGAATTTCCGCGACCAGATGATGCAATGCGGCATCATCGGTGCCGCCGATATACATACCGGGGCGTCGACGGACGGGCTCAAGGCCCTCGAGAACTTCAATATCCTTGGCGGAATAGGCTTTATCGGTGGACTGGTTTGAATCTTCAAAAAGGTCGGTCATGCCCCGGAACGCAACTTCTTTTATTGTGTTAAAACAAGGTCCAATACCGTATATCTGTTCTTCGATATTATGGTCTTGGAAGCCTCGGCGCTAAACGAGTACCATATCTTTATCGGTTCGTACCAGATGATCGGTGCGCACCGACCATAAAAATGTGTTTTTGAATCCAATGCAAGTGATGGTCGCGACTTCCGACCATAATTTTGCAGGGCTTGGACGCAGAAAACCGCGACCGGGAGGTCCAATAAAAAAATGGCGTGTCGTAACAGGCGTGCCGCCAACTGGAGTGAGCCTGATGGCGACTGAGAAAGATCAATCCCTTCTTGCGGAAAGCACGATGCCGCGCGGTGAACTTTGCACCCGAACCCTTGCCATGCCCGCCGATACCAACCCGAGTGGTGATATTTTCGGTGGTTGGCTGATGTCGCAGATGGATATCGCCGGTGGCGTGATGGCAAGCCAGGTCGCCGAAGGGCGTGTTGCGACCATTGCAGTGGACGGCATGACGTTCCATCGCCCGGTCTATGTCGGCGATACAGTTTGCGTTTATGGCGACATCGAAAAGATCGGCAATACATCGATTGTGCTGCATCTCGAATCCTGGGTGCTCCGCCGCAATCAACCGCCACGCATCAAAGTGACCGAGGCGACATTTACCTTTGTCGCGATTGACGCCGAAGGTCGACCGCGCCCGGTACGCAAGGATGAGGCAGACGCCTAAGCCAACGCGAAATCAAATTCAGGAGCCCCGCCATGCAGAGCCGCACTGTGTCCACTCTTTCGACTGGTCTGGTTCTGATCTGCGGGGCTTTGTTGTTTCCCGTGCTGGCTAACGACGGCGAAGCCGATGTGGTTGCGGCCAAGGCGACCAAGACCGGCGAGAATATCTATCGGTTTGATGTGACCGTGGCGCATAACGACACGGGTTGGGATCATTACGCCAATGTCTGGCAGGTGATCGGGCCGGATGGCGCAATATTGGGGGAGCGAGTGTTGGCCCATCCGCATGTCACGGAACAACCCTTTACCCGATCACTTTCAGGTGTGACGATCCCGGATGCCATCACGTCGGTCACATTGCGGGCAGGTGATCTGGTGCATGAATTTGGCGGAATGGAACTGTATCTTGAGTTGCCAAAGCGGCCCGGGCAATCGGTGACTGTCGCAGAATAAACCGACCGCGCCCTTGATTGATCCGGGCCGAAGCCCGGACCGTTCGCGTTACCAGCTTGCCTTGGCAATGCGCATGAAGTTTTCGCCCATGATTTTATCGACATCATCTGCCGAATAGCCAATTGAAATCAAGGCATCCGCAAGGGCAGGGAGCTTGCGCGGGTCAAACACCTCAGCGCCACCTGCGCCGGGGCCATAGCCGCTGGCAGCAGGCCAATAGAAGTCCTTGTCAACACCATCCGGGAAGTCGTTGGTGCCAGCAACGGAGGGCATGGTATCAAGCCCAATGCCGACATGATCAACACCGACCAGATCAACCGCATATTTGATATGGCGGATCATGTCGGGGACTTCCGGTGCGTTTTTGGATTTGATGAAACGCTGGAAACCGCAAATGCCGATCACCCCACCGGTATCGGCACAGGCCTTGATCTGTTCATCATCAATGCAGCGTTCATGACCGCCCAATTCCTTGGGATTGGCGTGGCTGAACACGACAGGCTTGGAGGATACCCGCATGATATCACGCGAGCTTTGCCGTCCGGTGTGCGAGCAATCCATGATCATGCCGCTGGTGTTCACGGCCTTGACCATTTCAAGACCAAGGTCGGTCAGCGGGATATCGACATCATGACAGCCCCCAGAGACCGAGTTGTTGCGGTTATAGGCAAAGTGGATCTGCTTGACGCCAAGCTTGGCAAAAACCGGCACCATTTCGGGCATGTCCTGGAGCATGACCGAGCCTTCAAGATCAAACCCGACACCGAGCAGGCCCTTGGATTTGGCAATCGCCAGATCCTCAAATTTTTCGATCTGCATATATTTGTCAGGGTGGGCGGCAATCTTGGCGCGGAAGGCAGCGATCACGCGCAGGATATGGGCAACGCTGTTCATATCCATACCGACATTGACGCAGACATAGTCGATATGACCGGCAACATAGGTATCCAGCAGGTCTATCGGTGTCTTTTCATCCAGCGGCAGGCAGGCATGCGCATCCCATGTGAAGGACGGGATATGCCGACGTTGGCAATTGGCAAGTTTGCTGTCGGCCGGGGCGAAGGGTGTTGCGAAGCTCAGTGTGGTGGCGGAAGTCATGGTGTCTCCGTTCAGTCCCAGTCGACAAAGCTGTCGACAACGGCGCGGTCATAGCCGCCGGCAGCCTTGTAAAGCTGTTGCGAATAGGGATGTTCAAGTCTGCCATCGGCCAGTTGGCTTGCGGTGGCGCGTTCAACAATACGACCATGGTTCATAATGGCAATATCGTCGCACATATGGGCCACCACGGCGAGGTCGTGACTGACCATGATGTAGGTCAGGCCAAGTTCGCGGCGCAAGCGCGACAGAAGATTAAGCACTTCGGCCTGAATAGATACATCAAGGGCCGATGTCGGTTCATCAAGCAGCAAAATCTTCGGTTCAAGGATCAGGGCGCGGGCAATCGCAACACGCTGGCGCTGCCCACCGGAAAGCTGATGGGGATAGCGGAAGCGAAACGAGTTATCGAGCCCGACCTGTTCAAGGGCCTGCACCACACGCGCATCGGAATTGCCCAGCCCGTGAATGTTGACCGGTTCGGTCAAAATGCGGTCAATGGTATGACGCGGATGAAGCGATCCGAACGGGTCCTGAAACACCATTTGTGCAAGGCGGTAAAACGTCTTGTCCCGCGTTGGGCCGAGTTCCTTGTTGTTGACAAGGATTTCGCCTTCCCAGTCATCGACAAGGCCGGTGATGGTGCGAAGGACTGTTGATTTGCCCGATCCCGATTCCCCGACCAAACCGAAGGATCCGTTTTTCGGAACATTGATATCGACATCCTTGAGAACGTGGTTGTCGTCAAACCAGGCGTTGAGTTTGTTAATTTCAATCATGTGACTACCCCTTAACCTTCGGCCCAGCTTGCTTCGCGTTCAAGGATCGGCAGATCAGAATGATCGCCATCCATTTTCGGCAAGCAGTTCAAAAGTCCCTTGGTGTAGGGGTGTTTGGCTTCGTGCAGGGCAGACGCCTTGATTTCTTCGACCACGTGGCCTTGATACATCACCAGCACACGGTCGCAGAAGCTTGAAACCAGTTGCAGGTCGTGACTGATGAAAATCAGCGCCATACCACGATCCCGCACCAGATCATCAAGGATCGCCATGACCTGAAGCTGCACAGTGACATCAAGGGCCGAAGTCGGTTCATCGGCAATGATCAGTTCAGGATCGGGGATCAGCATCATGGCGATCATGACGCGCTGTCCCATCCCGCCCGATACTTCGTGCGGGTAGGAATTGAACACCCGTTCGGGATCACGAATTTTAACCGCATCAAGCATATCAATCGCGCGGTGGCGGGCTTCCTTGGCGTTGACCTTATGGTGTTCGCGGTAGGCCTCGATGATTTGATCGCCAATGGTCATGACAGGGTTCAGTGAATATTTTGGGTCCTGCATGATCATGGAAATGCGCGCACCGCGTACCTTGCGCCATTGTTTGGGCGTCAGGTTTGCCAGATCGACATCATGGAAGGTCATCTGATCTGCGGTAATTTTACCGTTGGCCGCGGTCAGACCCAGGATGGCGCGCCCGGTCTGGGATTTGCCAGACCCGGATTCGCCAACGATGCCAAGCCGTTCACGGCCAAGATCAAAGGATACACCACGCACGGCATGGACATCCCCCTTGGGCGTGTTGAAGGTAACTTCGAGGTTTTTGACCGACAGAAGGGTTTCACTAGACATGATCAATCGCCTCCACGCGGGTCAAGAACATCACGCAGGCCATCACCCAGAAGGTTAAAGCCAAGGCTGACAATCAGAATGGCAATCCCAGGAACCGTGGCAACCCACCACTGTTCAAGCAGGAACTGACGGCCATCGGAAACCATAGCACCCCATTCCGGCATCGGCGGCTGTGCACCAAGGCCAAGGAAGCCAAGACCAGCTGCAATCAGGATCATGCCCGCCATATCAAGCGTGACACGTACAACGAGCGAGCTGATACACATCGGCATGATGTGACCGGTAATCAGACCCATATTCGATGTGCCCTGAAGACGGGCGGCTTCGATAAAGTCGGATTTGCGCACCGTAATGGTTTCTGCGCGTGCGATACGGGCATAGGGCGGCCATGCGGTAATCGCGATGGCAAGAATGGCATTTTCAATCCCCGGGCCGAGGGCGGCCACAAAGGCCAGCGCCAGGATCAATTTCGGGAACGCCAGAAAGACGTCGGTGATGCGCATAAGCGTCGCATCAATCCAACCGCCAAAGAAGCCGGCGGCTGTGCCCACCAGAAGCCCGACCGGGGCGGCGGTAATTGCCACGAGGCCAACAATCAGCAGGGTATATTGCGCGCCAAAGATCACACGAGACAGGATGTCACGGCCCAGTTGATCCGTGCCAAACCAGTGTTCGGCGCCAGGCGGCTGAATACGGTTGGTAAGGTCAGCTGCCAGCGGATCATAAGGGGCCAGAAGCGGGGCAAAGATCGTTACCAGAATAAGGCCAATCACGATCGAAAGACCGATCATGGCAAGCTTGTTTTCGGTAAATTTCAACCAGCCCAGCCAGACGCGGCCACATTTTGCCTGCCAGCGCGATTGCGGCGCATCAGATGTCAGCCATTGTTTCAGGCCGGTTTGCGAAGTGTTTGTTTGTGTTGTCATGATTATCTCCGCGCTCTGGGGTCGAGCAGGCGGTAAAGCACGTCAGAAAGCATGTTCACGCTGATAAAGACCGCACCGACCACAATCGTGCCGCCAAGAACCGCATTCATATCGGCATTGAGCAACGAGTTGGTGATGTAAAGGCCAAGCCCCGGCCAAGCGAAGACGATTTCGGTCAAAACCGAGCCTTCCAGCAAATTGGCATAAGACAACGCAATCACGGTCACCAGCGGAACCATGACATTGCCAAGAGCGTGACGCCAGATGATGCGGTGTTCGGAAATGCCTTTGACCCGGGCGGTCAGGATGTATTCCTGGCTCAGCTGTTCGAGCATGAAGGAACGGGTCATGCGCGCGATATAGGCCAAAGAGAAATAGGCCAGGATCGAGGCAGGCAGAACAATGTGCGAGACCGCATTCCAAAACAGGTCTATGTCGCCTTCGATCAGGGTATCAACCAGCATCAGACCTGTGGTGGGTTCAATGAAATCGACATAGAACGAATCAAGGCGTCCAGGACCCGCAACCCAGTCGAGCTTCATGTAAAATACCAGAAGCCCCATCAGACCCAGCCAGAAGATCGGCATGGAATGGCCAGCGAGACCGATCACGCGAACCACGTGGTCAGGCCATTTACCCTTGTTGATGGCGGCAAAGACGCCAGCGGGAATACCCAGAAGTACACCGATAATGGTTGCAATGGTTGCCAGTTCAAGGGTGGCCGGGAAGACACGCTTGATGTCATCGAGCACGGTATTGGATGTCAGCACCGATTGGCCGAAGTTACCCTGCAGTACGTTGGAAATATAAATAAAGAACTGCTGCCAAAGCGGCAGGTTAAGCCCCATTTCTTCGCGCACGCGGTTGTACGTGCTTTGCGATGCATGATCGCCAACAGCGGCCAGCACCGGATCAATCGGCAAGACGCGACCGATCAGGAATGTGACAAGCAGCAGGCCAAAAAATGTAATGGCAAGCGAGAATACCAGCCGCAGGAAAGTTCCTGTCGGGCCGGAAGCGAAACGGGCGCGGTTGCGCCCGTCCCGTTTTTTGCGTTTAACAGCGGACATTACGACCGTTGTCTCCTTCGTCGAGATTAGTCTTTGGTGACATAACGATAATAGTTGTTATC
>Ga0207828_100340_pt1 | contig 19528 bp, 20 predicted proteins | sample TtaePargueraPR_11_FD_187276 | JGI IMG/M metagenome (GOLD analysis project Ga0207828, IMG submission 187276) | Aerobic enrichment media microbial communities from Bioluminiscent Bay, La Parguera, Puerto Rico - Tt and P2 (3) (SPAdes) | ecosystem: Environmental > Aquatic > Marine > Unclassified ...
ACAACCGGCTGCTGTTGCCATGCCGCGCACACGCGCGATGACGGGTTGCGGCAGACTGACAATCGTCATCATCAGGTCGCTGCATTGCGTAAACAGGCTGGCATGCTGATCACACTCGGTAATGCCGTTCATTTCCTTAAGATCATGCCCGGCACAAAAGACAGGACCCTCTGCTGCCAGAATGACACATCTGACGGTGGTCTCCTTGGCGATCTTGTCAAAGGCGTCTTTAAGTGACGTCATCATGGCACCCGACAGGGCATTGCGGCGTTTGGGGTTGTTCATCGTCAGGGTGACAAAGCCGTCATTGTCTGTGCGTGTGACAAGCTCTGGCTCGGTTGTGGAAACGGTCATGGCGGGCCTCCCGGATGGCTGTATGTGTTTGGCGTTTTTTGATTTTTAAAACACGGTATACCGTAGTAGAATTACACGCAAAGGGTTAGCGGCCTGTGCCAATAATAAAACCCTGGGGATGTGCCGAATGTTATTCTGTCTTTGCCTGATCAATAAAAATTAATTCGGCAAGTGGTTGTTTTGCATGAGTAAAGATTTCCCAAATCGGCGGGGGCGGGCACCGGGGCGTTTTGTTCCGACCCGGACGGTCCGTGAGTCTGTGCGGCTGACGAAACCCGTGCGTGAAACGCCCATCAAGCGGTTTGACAGCAAGGACATGATGGAACGCGATCTTGAAAGATATCGCGCAGAGGCCCGTGCACGTCTTTTGCAGAACGGTTTTGATATTCCAGCCTTTTTGATGCCCAAACCCAAGATCAATCCTGAAGACGAAGACGCCGGTGAAGCACCTGATCCGGTCATCGAGGAAGATCTGCGTCCACCAGCCATGATCGGGCCAAAGCCAACCATGCCGGTTAAGAGTGAAAAGCTCTCTGATGTCAAAAATGCGGCTGCTGTTGCCGCGGCAAAGGTCAAACCTAATCGCCATGTCTATGTCCCGGACAAAGCAAGCGGGCTTGTTTCGATGTTCCTGCCTGACGATAGCCAGCTGAAATCTGGTGCATCAGACGCGGCCGGCGCAGGGGGCGGAGAACTGATGCGACCGCAGGATCGTGCAGCCCATGAAGCTGCCCAAAGGGCTGCCATCGACAGGGAACGTAGTGCCTATGACGACTATGTCGACAGCCTCAATGGCGGTAAGACATTGCTTGATCGGACTCGGGAAAAGGACAGCCAGGGCGGCGATGTTGGCAATGACATTGCAGGCCGGGTCGACGACTTGAAAGAGGCCGAGGTGCGAAAGTCCCGCATCAATCTGCCAGATAGCGAAGACAACTGGGCCCTGCATGAAGACCTTGATGCCAAACGTCAGGCGATTTTGCAAAAGCAGGGAAAGTCGGCAGGATCTACAAAAGGGCAATCATCGAAGGGGCTTAAACAGCCGGGTGAACCTTTAGGCTTTAACAAGATGATTGCGCGGTTGGCGGCCTATATGATTGCAGCGGTAGCTGTGGGGTATGTGCTGGTTCTGACGGTCAACGAATTTTCGGCAATTCTCGGCAGATAACACAGATAACAAACTATTGCCGAACGATTGCCTTAATCCCCATATATCAGTGAGGAATTCGGTGCTTCGACGTCAGGGCCGCATTGAGCTTTGCGCGTTGCGCAACGATAAGAACAAGGTACGGGGAAGGCAGAGCGAAATCATCCGAGGCGGGGGCCGCAGTGATCATGGCATGATGGAAATGATGCCGGGATCAGGGCGAAATAACAGTTCACCCTGTTGCAGGAGGCAGCAATTGATGCTGTGAAGTCGCCATGATGTATGACGAAACCGGTCAGGAAGACCGTCAGCCTGTTTACTTGCCAGAGAACCGCTTTCACTGGGCATCCAACGACGAAGTCGACAAACCGCTGCGTGATCTTTCGCGTGGGCCGGTTCATGCCCGTTTCAGGCAAAAATCTGATCAAGGGCCGGGTATGTCGCCCGGCGAGTGGATGCGTGAAAAATTGCCCGGGCTCGGTGCAACGGCGATTGCGGCAATCGTGATCCTGTGTGTCGTGGTGGCGATCTATACCGACGTGGCCGGGATCTTGACCCGCTAGTGGGTTGGGATCTAAGGTCCCCTAAAAGCAGTCTGTGTATGCGCAAATTGTTGACGTTAACGTAAACGTTATGTCAGGCTATCCCCCTGAAACAAAAATGCTGCGTCAAAGCAGCTCCAGAGGGAGGTCATCCAAGCCATGAACAGTTCCGTGACCCGGACCGGCGTAACGCCAGCCGACTTTGATGCCATCATGCGCGAGAAGGTCCCGTTTGTCGGCGATATGGATGTCAGGACCGAAAGCCTTTCAGACGATACCGCAATCCTGCGCCTGCCATTCAAGGAACGCTATCTGCGTCCGGGCAATGTGGTGACCGGGCCTGCGATCTTTGCGCTGGCCGATATTGCACTGTATGCCGTGGCATGGCTTGTGGTCCCCAAGGCGGATCTGGCGGTAACGACCGAGGCGACAGTGCATTTCCTGTCCGGGGCAAAGCCCGGTGATTTGATTGCAGAGGCCAAAATCCTGAAGGCGGGCAGGCGGCTTTTGATTGCCGAATGCCATATTCGATCTGCCGTTGATGACAGCCTTTGTGCGCATGTGATCGGGACTTATGCGATGCCGCCGGCCGAAAAATAGGGTAAATGGTTGTGGTAAAATAATACCGTAAACATTAAGTCATTGATTTAATGTGAAATATTCCTGTTGTTTTCCTGTTGGATGCTGGCATAATGCGCCGACTTTCAACGAGGGAGCATTCCCTCCGTGGAACCCAGTTTTCGAGTATAGAAATAATGAAAACCTTCACTGCGACACCGAGCGACATCGAGCGCAAATGGTTCGTGGTCGACGCAGAAGACGTCGTCCTTGGCCGCCTTGCAGCCGTTGTTGCCAACCGTCTTCGTGGTAAACACAAAGCGATGTTTACCCCGCACATGGATTGTGGCGATCACATCGTCATCGTCAATGCCGAAAAAGTCAAACTGACTGGCCGTAAACTTCAGAACAAGAAGTTCTACTGGCACACCGGTTACCCGGGCGGCATCAAAGAACGCACCATGGACAAGCTCCTGAACGGTGAGCATCCGGAACGCGTCATCATCAAAGCTGTTGAGCGTATGATGAGCCGTGGCCCGCTGCGCAGCCAGGTTCTTTCCAAACTGCACGTCTATGCTGGTACCGAGCATCCGCATGAAGCTCAGAAGCCGGAAGTCCTCGACGTAGCGGCTATGAACGAAAAGAATAAGCGGAGTGGCAAATAATGGCCGACACCAAAACTCTTGAAGATCTCAAGGATCTGGCACAGGGCGGCGAAGTTGCTGCTGCTGCAGAAGGCACCCTGCCGGAGCCGAAGATCGACGCACAGGGCCGTTCCTATGCAACCGGCCGTCGTAAGAACGCAATTGCACGCGTCTGGATCAAACCGGGCTCGGGCAAAGTCACCGTCAATGGCCGTGAGTTCGAAGACTACTTCGCACGTCCGGTTCTGCGCATGGTGATCAACCAGCCGTTCGGCGTAACCAATCGCAAAGATCAGTTCGACGTTGTCTGCACCGTTTCCGGTGGCGGTCTTTCCGGTCAGGCCGGTGCCGTTCGTCACGGTATTTCCCGTGCACTGACCATGTTCGAGCCGGCACTGCGTCCGTCGCTCAAAGCTGGTGGGTTCCTCACCCGTGACTCGCGTGCTGTTGAACGTAAGAAATACGGTCGCGCCAAAGCTCGTCGTAGCTTCCAGTTCTCGAAACGTTAAGTCGTTTACGGGCACAAGGCTCGCGATACTGTTTTGGAAAAGCGTCACCCTCGGGTGGCGCTTTTTCTTTTTGCGAAAGCCAATAAAAAAAGCGGCGTCTTCATTCAGAAAGACGCCGCTTTTTGTTTCGTATCAAGACGTGCCCGTTGCTTATTGCCAGCGGTCCGAGAAATCGCGCGGGATCATCAGGATATCACGATCCACTTTGGTGACGTCCGTACGCCCACACAGTGCCATGGACACTTCAAGCTCCTTTTGGATGAGCTCAAGCGCCTTGGTGACACCGGCTTCGCCCATCGCGCCAAGGCCATAGACATAAGCACGGCCGATATAGGTGCCCTTTGCACCAAGTGCCAAGGCCTTCAGCACGTCCTGACCAGAACGGATGCCGCTATCAAGATGGACTTCGATCTTGTCGCCAACGGCATCCATGATCGCCGGCAGGGCCCGGATTGAGGACAGGGCGCCATCAAGCTGGCGTCCGCCGTGGTTGGAAACGATGATGGCGTCTGCGCCGACATTCAATGCTTCCAAAGCATCGCGCGGATCAATGATCCCCTTGATGATAAGCGGCCCGTCCCACATTTTGCGGAATTCGCGAATACGATCCCAATCAAGCGATACATCGAACGCTTCAGCGGTCCAGGTGCTCAGCGATGACGCGTCGGCAACACCCTTGGCGTGACCGACAATGTTGCCAAAGAAGCGCCGCTTGGTGCCGAGCATGCCAAGGCCCCATTGGACCTTGGTCATCATGTTGGTAACCGATTTGAAAGTCAGCTTGGGCGGAGCGGACAGGCCGTTTTTCAGATCCTTGTGGCGCTGGCCCAGCATTTGAAGATCGACCGTGATGACTGCGGCCGAACATTTGGCGGTTTTGGCGCGATCAAACAGGCGCTTCATGAAATCATCGTCTTTAAGTGTGTAAACCTGCAGCCAGAATGGCTTGGATGTGTTCTCGGCGACATCCTCGATCGAGCAGATCGACATGGTCGACAGCGTGTAGGGGACGCCGAATTTCTCTGCCGCACGCGCAGCCTTGATCTCGCCATCAGCACTTTGCATGCCTGTCAGTCCGACTGGGGCAAGGGCGACGGGCATGGAAACATCCTGACCGATCATCTGGCTTTTGGTGGTGCGCCCGGCCATGTCGATTGCGACCCGCTGACGCAGGTGAATTTCCTGAAAATCGGTGGTGTTTTCACGGAATGTCTGCTCAGTCCAGCTTCCGGATTCTGCGTAATCGTAAAACATGCGCGGTGTGCGCCGTTTATAGATGCGTTTAAGGTCTTCGACGCAGGTAATCACTGGCATGAGCTCAACTCCGAATAAAATGTGCCTTGTATTGGTAATACCACTTTCCGAGATTGTCGCAAACCGAATTGAAAATCAGCTTTTGAGTTGCTGTTTTCGTAAGCCGGATTCAGCCCGATGTTGTTGGCACCAAAGAATTTTAAAAAGAGGGATCGAAAATTCGAAATGTTGTGATATTAACAAATCTCTGACGCGATAAATTTTTGAATTTAAGGTGTGATCCGATGGTTGGAACAATGCGACGAGTTTTCAAAACATAACTGTTTGAACCTCTGTTGGATAACCTTGCGATATGTGAAGGGCCGCTAATGGAGCGGTCTTTTTTTATGCCAATTTGAAAGTTTGGCACTTACCTGAAGCCCAAAGAAAGGGACCCCCGATATGCAGTACAGAAAGCTGCACGACGCCGATTTTGATGCCGCAAACGCATTCCTTGCCAATCATGCAGCGACCTGCATGGTGCTGCGCGGAAACCTGCGAACTGCCGGTATCGAACGACGTCGTCACCCGCTTTCTGGCAGCTGGTTCGGGGAAGTCGCCCCGGATGGCGGCATCAGTGCAATTGTCGCGCAATTTGGCAATGGCAATGTCTTTGTCGAGGCCGGTAATCATAAAGCCATCCCAAACGGCCTGACGGCGGCGTTTGTTGCAGACCCGCTGAAGCCGGTTGCAGGTGTGTTTGGTCAATCAGATCAGGCGCAGAATATGCTGTGCCAGCTGGGGCTTGAGGACGCGGCCTATGCGATCAATGCATCGGATGTGCTTTACGAGCTTGATCTCAGCAATTTGATCGTGCCGCAAAACGCCCGCGCCGATGATTTTCAGATGGTTGATGCGGAAAAGATTGACCGCAATACATTGCTGCGCTGGCTGCGCGCCTACGAGATCGAGGCACTCGGCGCGGCAGACACGCCAAACCTTGATAGCAAAATCGCCTCACGCCTTGTGCATGCGCTGGATGCCCGGACCATGTGGGGCCTGATTGTCGACGGCAAGGCGGTGTCGCTTTCAGGCTTTAACGCAACCTTGCCCGACATGGTGCAAGTCGGCCCCGTTTGGACGCCGTCCGAAGAACGCTCCAACGGTTATGCCCGTATACTGGTTGCAAAGACGCTTTTGGCAGTGCGGGTGCGGGGTGTTAAACGTGCTATTCTGTCAACCGATAGTGAAGCGGCCGCCAAGGCGTATGAGGCGCTTGGGTTTAAGAAGATCGGCCGGTATCGGTTGGCGTTGTTGAAATAGGCATGGATCGGCTCATCCGGATATGCTTCGCATAGCATTGAGCCAACGTCGCACGTAAGAACCGAAACACATGCCAAAGTGTTTCGGTCACTATTGTGAGTTAGAAGAATTGATTTTGATGAACGGCGGAATATAAATCTTCTCGTGTTCCAGCCAGCGTTTTTGATAATATCTCAGGTCGATGCTATCAGTATCAAACTGGTAGGGAATTTGAATGCTTTCGCCAGCTATGGTGCGTTCTAAACGGTCCGTACAAGCGCCAATGGAGAAATGCTCGTCAACGAATTTCGCGCGTTCGTTAAGGGTGCTTGGTGGCATTCCAGACTCTAAAAACAGGTCAATTGCGTTTTTTAGGTCATTAGTATTCTCCGATACATAGTCATCCCCATACATGCCCACTTTTGATTTGGCGCCAAACACGGGCAAACCCATCTTCATCGCATTTATGACGGATGTGCCTCCACCTTCTGGAAAACTGTCAATATACGCTTGCGACGCAGCCATCAGTTTCAGAGTTTGCGTGCGATCTTGTATGCCAAGTAGTAAAAGATTTTTTTGAGCTTGCTCTGTTAGTTTCGCGAATGGAGTGCGATCTGATGGACCGACAAGAATCAGGTTTTGGTTTTTTGTGCCGCACAAGTACTCAACAAAGTCGACAAATTTGTTTGATTGCTGAAGTTGGTATTTTTGGACGCCACCTACAGATATGAAGTACGGATAGCTTGGGATTGAAGTGTTTCCCGTCTTTTTGAGGTCCGCCACATTAAACGTGCTGCTTGGTATGCCTAAAAAGGATTGGCTTTTGGGGAAGCGGTATTTTTGACTGGTTATCCAACTGGCCCAAGTGATTTCAAGTATAGAGCTGCAACTTGATGGTCCGTAGCTGAAGTGGAGGTCTGCATGGTTCACAAAATGGCAATGTATTCCGTGCCTCTCCGCAATCATGGCTGCGAGAGCAGCCATGATGTCATCAGGGTGGATATGAAGGACTATAGATTTACTGGATAAGAAAATATTGCATAAGGATTTTAGTTTTTCGATGCCCACACCTTTCGGATGAATAACTGGAATCGAAGCCTCGGAGACCTCATCAATTATTTTTTTTGTGGCTTGGCGTGTTATTGCAAGAACTACGTCCTCTTTTCTTCTTTTTTGTTCTTTGATGAGATTTACGCAAAGAGGGGTGTGTCCGCCAATGTCATAGCCTTCTGATAATACGTGCAGAGTTCTGGTTCGCTCTGATGGAACAACTAAATCGCCGATAATTGGTTCAACCATCTGAAAAACATGCCGCTCAAGCTCGGGTAAAGCCCAACGATCTGTTGTGTTCAACCAATGAAATTTTCCGAAGTGTTCGGCTAGGTTTAAAACTTGAGCTACATCTCTGCTATTGCTTATGGCCTGTAGTATTACACCATCAATTTTCGAAACGAGCTGTTGTTTATTTTCCCCAGTAAGCAAAGTCGTCTCCCATTTTCGTCGTGTCGATAGTGTTCATTAGTTTGGCTGCGATATGAAATTTTAGCTGCCGTTTTCTGACAAAAAACTCAAAATATTGGTAGCAACAAAACGTGCATTTTGGGCGCTTATGTGAGGCCCTATTGGCAAGCTTAGAACTTGCTCAGCCATTTTTTCGGCGATGGGATAGTGATGCTCCATCATGCCAATTGCGCGGTACGCTTCTTGGCGGTGAGGTGGGATAGGATAGTGGATCAAGCTGACGATATCGTTCTTGTCCAGATACTCGCGCAAGACATCCCGTTTCGGGTGTCTTATCACGAATAGATGCCAAACATGGTCATAATTGTCCGGTGTTATTGGTAGCTCTATTGCCGTTCCGTTGAGCGCAGACATGTAAATCTCGGCAATTTGTTGCCGGTGCTTGTTCCAGCGATCCAGATGACCAAGTTTCACAAGAAGCATTGCTGCTTGAAGTGGGTCTAGACGGCTGTTAATGCCGCACACCTCATTTTCGTATTTTGTCCTCGACCCATAGTTTCCCAGTATCCGAGTGCGCTCGGCAACAATGTCAGAGTTTGTCGTTATTGCTCCTCCGTCCCCGAATGCACCCAAGTTTTTTCCTGGGTAAAAGCTCCAGCAAACGGCGTCACCATGCGAGCCAATACGGGTACCATTGATGCGTGCGCCATGAGCTTGCGCAGCGTCTTCTATGAGGAGCAAATTGTGTTTTTTGCAAATATAGCTGATCGCGGGTAAATCAGCCGCCAATCCATATAAGTGTACTGCAATAACTGCGCGGGTTTTGGGGGAAATGGCGCTTTCAATCTTATCGGGGTTTATATTAAATGTTGCTGGGTCCGGTTCTACTGGAACAGGGGTTGCTCTTACAGAGGTAACGGCTAACCAAGTCGCAATAAAAGTGTGGGAGGGGACAATGACCTCATCTCCTTCGCCAATTCCCAAAGCTTTTAAGCTGAGAATAAGTGCATCTAATCCACTCGCTACGCCGACACAGTGTGCGGACCCACAGTATTTTGCGAATTCGGACTCAAATTGGCGAACCTCTTCCCCGAGTATATAGGTTCCGCTGTTCATTACCCTTAGGTACGCGTTATCGATTTCCTCTTTGAGCTCCAGATAAAGCCCGTGCGGGTCCAAAAACTGGATGGTCATTCAACACTCCTGCAAGATTCGATGAATTCGGCATAATCGCGATGATAATCGTCTTCGCGATAAACGCTTGAAGCAAGAACCATGCAGACAGATCCTGTCGAGAAATTGTTGAGCTCACGCCAAATCATAGGGCAAACATAAAGTCCATTATAAGAGCGATTGAGGTGAAACGTCCTTTGGGCCTGACCATCATCCAACGTAATGTCGAAGCTTCCCGATATGGCAATTATTAGTTGATGAAGCTGTTTGTGCGCGTGCCCTCCACGCGCAGCTCCGCCAGGCACGTCATAAAGGTAATAAACGCGCTTAATGTCGAAAGGGATGTGGTTGCTTCCCTCAATGAAAGTGAGGTTACCTTGCTGATTAGATATTTTAGGTAAATCAATCATTTTGCATTCGGAAAGCGGCATAGAATTTCTCGCATTGGTTTTAACGTGAATGCGTCCAAAGGGATATATTTCTTGATGTGTTTTGTGCCTAGTTTGGTTTGGATTGCCAATTGTTTAATTTGATCAGGAGAGTATCAATCTTGGCGTCCTACTCAGGAATTGCGTAAAGAACTGTATCCATGCCTTCTTCACCATGACTTCTAAGGTAAAGTTTGTACTTTGGATTCCAATCTAAAATAATCTCAGGCAACTCCCACAAGTCGCCCGGAAGGTGGTAGACGCTTATAGCTAACGAAGGCGATTGGTATTTAATAAGCTCTTGAGTTCCTCTCAGGGCTTCTTTCTCATATCCCTCTACGTCATACTTGACATAGTAAGGTCGCGGTGTTTTCGAGGCAATTTGGTCAACAGTTACAACATTTACCTTGCGTCCGCCTTCTTCAACAACGTGTGCGCTTTCATCGTTTGTATCCATGAAGTTTACAAAACCCTCCTTATCCCCGACTGCTGCTGCGACAGTTTGAAGCTCCAGCAGGTGCTCGGTCTGAGCTTGAGAAAGTTGAGTTTTTAGTCTTTCAAGGTTTGACGGATCTGGTTCGAAAGCAATTGCAGATACTTGGAGGCCGTTTCGCCAACTCAGGAGGCGTGTAATTGAATCCCCGTCATATGCGCCACAGTCTACCATACAAAAAGATGGATTTTTCTTTCCCGGCAAGAAGTCTGGAAAATAGATATCTCTATCAAACTTATCCATGTTTTCATAATCATGGTAGAGCCGAAAATTGATCCATCTTCGCAATACTTCTTTGGATTTCTCATCAAAAAACTTTGAGTGAAGATTTTCAATATTCTGATATTTGGTTTGAAGAAAATCGACGCTTGAGAAATAGTAAAATGGAATAGTGTTTCCGGTTGCTCTGATGTAGTCAGGCAGCGGAATAACCGTTGAAAAGCCTGATTCTGTTACATCAAGCTGAACATTCTTAAAAAACACACCTGCTTTGAAAACGCAGACTACAACTGGTGTTTGGCAGCCAAATTTCGATAGGGCTGAAGACCTGCTGTATACGGGGATACCTTCGACACGTGTACCGTCCTTTCCGGGGGTGTCATCGATAAATCCCAGAACTTTAGGCTGGTTGCCGTGTTTGTTTAGTCTGACAACTTCTCTACCTGTGTTACCAGCGCCAAAAAAAAGCACCCCATCAGTCAATTTTCTTTTTATAGAGGAAGTTCTAGCGTGTTCATCTTTGATACGTTGAGACGAGAAAAGGGTACGCAATTCGATGGATTTACTCATTTTTCGGACACCCTTTCTATTCGTTGTAACCTCCAGTCATTGATGTTTTGAGCTGGATTCCATTCATAGCCGAAAAGTTGCCGATGCGTCGGGTCATCTGAAAATCGCCCGTTTAGCATTCGTGCTATGTCAATTTGTTGGTGGATTATTGGTAGGGTGTACAGATTGTTTACAGCCAAACGATCACAGCTGGTCTTGTTGGGGGCGCCTCTATGATAAACCATTGAGTCAAAAAGAATAGCGCTACCACTTGGAGCCTCAAGCTGAACCTCTGTTTTCTGGACAAACCTATCCGATGGAAACTCTTCGAATAGGTGTGATCCGGAGAGGAAAAATGTCCCACCATTCTCTGCTGTGAAATCATCTATGGCGACAAGGGATTGAATTGCGAGTGGGGATGAAGAGGTGAAGTGTTGATACTGCAACTCTCGATGCCAAGCTTCTTGGTAATTTTTGAAGTTAGGGCTGTTAATGATTCCAACTTGGGAAGACAAGCTTACGTTGCGCCCGAGCAATTCTCTAACAATCGATAAAACCATATCATCTGCGGCCATCTCGACAAAAAAATCATCGTATACCAAAGGAGTTCGGACGATATTCACGTCGTTAATCTTTCTGAGCTGCTCAATGCCTCCGATTTCGGACACCTGCTGATCATAAATGTTGTAAAGCGTTTTCTTCGCTGACAGCATTTCATCTTTAGAAAACACGTTTTCAACAACTGCGTAGCCATTGCGCCGAATTTCTTCGCAGATGTAGCCGATCTCGTTTTCCGGTGTCGTTTTCCGAGTTACGCCATGTGTTAGAATGCTCTGTGTTTCGCTCATTCACGTGATCTTTCGACTTCGAGAAGCTCGATTGGATTGGCTTTTGATTCATAGGAAAAACAGCATAACTGTTAACTATAGTCATTAATGTATGTTTAAAAGCTGAGCACTTGAAGTTTTGATCACGAATATGTTTTGTTTTCGGTAATTTAGTTGGTGTGACAATTGCTCTCGCCACTTGGACAAGCAGATCAGAGGGGAGGTATAAAAGTATCTGTCGTTCATGGTTCTGCAGTGTGGCATTAGGGCTTCGTTTTGAAGGGTATTTGGTGTGGCGTGGCAAGATTTTGGGACTGTATGTTCTGTAAATCGTCTCAACTCTTGGGCGATATCACACGCTTATGTTCCGACTGCGATTGAACTAGACAACAAGTTGAGGGTTTTCGCTGCTTTCCTCGATGAAAAAAAACACGGTAGATTAGGCTATATAGATGTTGATCGCGATAATCCGTGCCAAATAATTGGAGTCAGCAATCAGCCTGTTCTAAATGACTCGGCCCCCGGAAGTTTTGATTGTAATGGTACGACGCCACTAAGCGCAGTTGCCGATGGGGCTGGTAAGCTAAAGCTTTACTATGCGGGGTGGCGGCTTACTGAGGGGCAGGCTGATCGTTACGAATTGTTCACTGGCTTGGCGATTGGTGAAGAAGATAGCGAACTATTGCACCGTTACAGTGACGAGCCAATTCTTGGTCGTAGAAACGCAAGCGAAAATGTTCGAACCGGTGGATGTGTTCTGAAGCTAGAAGATGGTTTTCATTGCTGGTTGGCGACACAAAAAGGTTTGCATGGAAAAGCTGGCAAGACCCTTCCAATATATGACCTCGAACATGTTGTTTCCAAAGACGGTTTAGTTTGGCCTGTGCAACAGGATACCGTTCTAAGATACTCATCCAACCAAATTCTTGGCTACGGTAGAAGTGCGATTTGGAAGACAGACGAAGGTGGTTTTGAGGGGTTATTTTCTGTCCGAAATTGGGATGGCTCCTACACTGACATTTGCTATTCTAAATCTCATGATGGAATTAAATGGGCTCCGCTGTCTCGGGACGGCATGGCTTTCTGTGCCGAAATGACTTGCGACGGTCAAAGAAGCGTAAGTTTCCCGAACCTAATCCATCAAGATGGCCGTAAGCTGATGTTCTATAATGGGAACGACTTCGGGCGCGAAGGATTGCGGCTGGCGATTTGGACGGATTGAGGTACCATAGCTCAGCGAATTAAGGCTATGACATGCAGCAAGTGCGAGGAGTGATGGGCGAAATCGATCTTGCAAAGGTAGAACTGAACTATGAGCGGTTTCGCGAGTTCGCAAACAATCGCGATCTTTCGGAGCGTGAGCGGATTGGTTTTCCTGAGAGTTATCGGGCAGGATACGAAGAAGCAATCCTGAGTGACATTGTTTCAAAGCTCGAATTCGGGTTCCGAAAAGGTGCGCGTCTTCTGGACATCGGATGCGGTGCAAGCCCGATGACATCGGCAATCCTCAAGGCTGCAAAAGACTTCGAAATCTCAGCGGTAATGAACGACTCACCCGAGATGTTGTCTCTTATTGATAGTGACTTGCCATTCGAAAAGCTGCCAGGCCGGTTTCCGGAAGTTCTTGACCAAGCGTTGGAAATGCACCCTGAAGGATATGAGTTGATCCTCTGCTATAGTGTTCTGCATTACATTGTATTGGACACCAGCATTTTTGATTTCATTGATGCAATATGTCTTGCACTAAAGCCGGGCGGGTGTGCGTTGATTGGTGATATTCCCAATCTTTCGAAGAGAAGACGTTTTTTTGCCAGTGAAGAGGGGATCGCCTTTCACAAGGAGTTCATGAAAACTGACCTTCCGCCGGAGGTGAAACACTTCGAGATTCAGCGAGATGCAATTGATGATGCGGTATTGGGCGCGGTCGTAGCACGCGTGCATGCAAACGGGAGTGACGCCTATATTGTTCCTCAACCAAGGTCGCTTCCAATGTTTAATCGTCGTGACGATATTGTGGTTCAAAGGAGGTTATGATGGGATCCAAACTTATCATATTCGGTCTTTCGAATATTGCTGAGTGTGCTTACGAGTATTTCACTCATGACTCTGACTACGACGTTGTCGCGTTTACGGTTGACGCTGCATACATCCCCAAGAATGTCGAGCTCATGGGGAAGCCGATTGTGCCGTTCGAGAAGCTGACAGAGCATTTTTCTTGTGACGATTGCCATGTTTTCGTTGCTGTTGGCGCCCAACAACTCAATCGCTTCAGGACAGCAAAGGCGGAAGCCGCAAAGGCTATGGGCTTCAAGCTTGCATCATACGTGAGTTCCCGGGCTTTTGTTTGGCCCAACGTTACACTTGGCGAACATGTGTTTGTTCAAGAAGACAACACAATTCAGCCATTTGCCAAGATCGGCAACAACGTGACGTTGTGGGCGGGTAACCACATCGGACATGCCTCTGAAATCAAAGATAACTGCTTTGTCACTTCGCATGTGGTTGTTTCAGGCCACTGCATCATTGGTGAAAACTCGTTTCTTGGCGTAAATGCATCTGTTGCTGATTGCGTTGAGGTTGGGCGGGACAATTTGATTGGTATGGGGGCAATCATTTCCAAAAACACGCCCGAGGATGCGCTGTACTCGACGAAGAAAACGGAGCTGGCAAAAATCTCTGCGCGCAAGTTTTTCAAGGTCGAGGATGTTTAGTATCTGTCGCTATCAGCCAGGACAAGAGCTGACTTGGCAACAGGTTGTCAGCGAAAGTGATAACAATCACTTTATGTTTGATCGCGCCTATATGGATTATCACGAAGACCGGTTTAATGACTGCTCGTTCCTCGTGTATCGGGATCAGCAGCTGGTTGGCGTTATCCCCGGGAATGTTCGAGGTGAGGCATGGTATAGCCACGGCGGATTGACCTTTGGTGGTCTGTTGTTGTTACCCAAGTTCAACAGAATATCCGTCGTCAAAGAAGTATATGACGTGCTGTTTTCAACTTTGCGCGAGCAGGACATGAAGACGGCTTTCGTTAAACCTGTTCCGTGGATTTATCATCGCGTTCCCGCAGAAGGCGAGATTTATGCTCTTAATGCTTTGATGAAAAAAAGCTGCATAACCGAGGTAACCACCACAGTAGATCTCACGGCCGAGGTCAAACCATCGAGTTTGCGGATCCGTGGGCGCAAGCGGGCTTTGAAAGCAGGTTTTTCTGTTGCTCAAAGTGATGGGTATTCATCGTTTTGGGAAATCTTGAGTGCGCGATTACAGGATAAGTATGAACGTGCACCTGTGCATTCCTGCGAAGAAATGGTTCTTTTGGCATCCCGTTTTCCCGAGCAGATCAAACTGTTTTTGGTCGAGGACGGAAACGGAGACCCGCATGGTGGTACGGTTATTTTTGAGGCAGGGAGTGTTACCCACGCCCAGTATATCTCGGCAACGCCTGAGGGAATGAATTCCGGTGCACTGGATTTGTTGTTCCTTGAACTCATCGAGCGGTATCGAGACCTCGGTTTACGTTATTTTGACTTCGGGATTTCAACAGAAAATGATGGGCAGTACCTCAACGAACAGCTTGCCTCTTTCAAAGAAGGGTTTGGCGGGCGTAGTGTCATCCATCACAAGTTTGAAGTAAGCCTTTAATGTAAAATTGATAGATACCTGCCACGCTCGGCAAAATTCAGTTGTCCGAATTAAACAGAAAAGTTTTGCCGATTATGACTACTCAGAAATTATACAACATCTGCATCGTCCAACCCCCGGGTTACATCCATTCTCTGGCGTTTGCAGAGTTGGCCGAGCTCTTGATGTATTCGATCCGTGACGCGGGGCATCCGGCACAGATTCAGACCAATCAGTTTGTGCAAGGTGGCGTGAACGTCATTGTTGGGGCGCATTTGCTTGATGTTTCAGCTCTGCGCGTCGTGCCAGAGGGAACAATTATCCTTAATACCGAGCAGCTTACGGGTGTTGGTGAAAAATGGCGGGATCAGCTGACGGGCTGGTTCGAGTCCGGCCTTGAAATCTGGGATTACAGTCCGGCCAATATCGAGGTCATCAAGGCGCTGGGGGCTGAAAAGGTCCGTTACTTGCCGATTGGCTTCCAGAAAGAGCTCCAGCGGATCGATATTACCGTCGAACAGGATATTGACGTTCTGTTTTATGGATCGATCAACGAGCGTCGGCGGGACATCCTAAACCAGATCGAAGCCAAGGGGCTTAACCTGAAGGTCCTGATGGGGGTCTATGGCAAAGAACGTGATCAGTGGATTGCACGGTCAAAAGTCATTCTGAACCACCACTTCTATGAGAGCCAGATTTTTGAAATCGTACGTGTCTCCTACCTTTTGACCAACGCCAAGGCGGTCGTCGCGGAAGTAAACCCGGAAACCGTGATCGAGGATCGATTCCGCAAAGGGGTGATCGATGTGCCTTATGCCGGTTTGGTGGATGCCGTCTTTGGCCTGGTCGAAGATACGACCAAGCGCAAGGCATTACAGCGCCGTGCATTGAACAGCCTCATCAAATATCCGCAGGTCGAATTCACCAAACCCCTTCTGGAATTCACTCACTAAGGCTTGCCGACATGCTCCGAGCAGACACGCGTATCAAGGTTGCTGCGTGCCGTGCCGGTGCCATGTTTGCGCTTGTCTGCGTCATTGCCTTTGGGGGTGTACTTCCGGCAACAGCTGAGAACCTGTCACAGGTCATGTACCGATTTGAAAACCGGGCGCTGACCTTGGGGCGATATGGCGCGGTGGCGGTATTTCAGGAGCGGCTTTTTACGCAGGCGGCGAACTGTGCGAGCAAATCGACCAGTACCTATGGTGCGCCAGACGGGGTCGTCGGGGCGAAAACGCGTCAGGCGATCATTGATCTGCAACCGTGTTTGAATGCGGCTGTGCGGGCTGCAGTCGGGGCCGAGAGTTACGGGGCAATCACGGTCGGGCTTTGGCGATTATTGATGCCAGTCCAGTTGCCGCCACCTGATGCGATCACGCGGGCCAACCATCTGACCTTTGCGCTGGAGGGCACGGACTATGACGTCATCCAGTTCAATTTCTGTCAGTCGAGAAATCCCCGCAGCGGCAAGACCTTCCTTGAAGGCGATCCTTATTGCCATACCAATGACCCGCGCGCCTATCTGACATGGGGGCCGCGCGGCGCAACCGCCGGGGCAGGGGCGGAAATTCAGCAAATCCTGTTTGCCGCCGAGCGCGCCAATCCCGGATTGTTGCAAAGCGTCTTTGGCCCGTTTACCGAGGATATGCATCGCCTGGCACTTGGCAACAATGATGCGGCGTTTGATATACTCTGTGCGATCTGGGTCGATGAGCGGAAGCGCACTGCTTTCGAAAAACGCTTTGCCGCCTATGGCGCAAGGTACGAGGTGCAGGCGGCCTATCACCGGGTATATGACGCGGCCAATGCCGACGGCGGCAAGATAGCGCGATTTTTCAAATTATATAGTGCTCTGAAACCAGTGATAAATCGCGATCCGACCGAAATTGACCTAGCCTTTTTCATCGATCGTGCAACGCATGGATCGGTGCCACCCGGCGATATCAGCGATCTTGTAGATCGCATGACAAAATTCGTCACCCGCACGCGAAATGTGCCAAGCCCGGGTGAGCTGCGCAAACAACTGGCCGCCTGGCTGCCGACGCACCACAAATACAATGACCGGCTGGCACGGGATGCGATTTTTCTGGTTGATGACCCGGATGTAGTGGTGTCCGATGCCCATCGGCGCATGTGGTTACAACGATCCGGGCTAAAGGCCAGTGATTTTGGGCTGTCCGATGCGCGCTACGTTGCAAGCTATCCGGTTGCAAGCCCCACCGGATACGAGAAGATCGATAAATTCTATACCGTTTTGCCCGAGGATGCGCGCGCCTGTCCCGATACCGTACGCCGGGCGCGCAAGAAATAGGGCGCAATGATTTGCAACCATGAGCAAAGCGCATGGGGATATTGCAAATCGTAAGGGGTATTTCCCGCCTAATTGCTTGCATCTGCGGGGCTTGTTTGCCAACATCCGGGCGTTATCAATGCCTGTTTTCGAGCAGGTGCTAAATATGGAGTAGGAATTGAAATGAGCGACGTTAGGGTCAAAGTCGGAATTCTCGGTGCCAGTGGCTATACCGGGGCGGAACTGGTTCGCATTCTTGCGCATCATGAAGCTTCGGAAATTACCCTGTTGACCGCCGACCGACGCGCCGGACGTCCGTTCGGGGAAGTTTTCCCCCATCTTGCCCATATCAAGCTGCCGACCATGATCTCAATAGCCGAGGCTGACTGGTCGACCGTCGATCTTATTTTCTGCGCGCTGCCACATGGCACGACGCAGGAAGTCATTGCCGGTCTGCCAGACCATGTGAAAGTGGTTGATCTTTCGGCTGACTTCCGGCTGTTTGATCCGGAAACCTACAAGGAATGGTATGACGCGGAACATGCAGCACAGGACCTTCAGAAAGAAGTCGTTTATGGTCTGACCGAACTGCACCGCGAAAAGATCAAGAAGGCACGTGTCGTTGCCAATCCGGGCTGTTATCCGACCCCGGTGCAGCTTGCACTGACGCCGCTTCTGGAAGGCAAGCTTGTCCATGCTGAGGACATCATCATTGATGCCAAATCCGGTGTGACGGGTGCCGGCCGTTCGCCCAAGGAAATGACGCTGTATGCCGAAGTGACCGAAGGCATTCATGCCTATGGCACCGGCGGGCACCGCCATGCGCCAGAGATCGAACAGGGCCTTGCCTGGGCGTGCGGCAGTGATGTTGTGGTGAACTTTTCCCCGCATCTGATGCCGATGAGTCGCGGCATCCTTGAAAGCATCTATGTCAAAATGACCAACGGCACCACGGCCGAGGATATTCAGGCTGCCCTTGAAAAGCGTTTCGTCGATGAGCCGTTTGTGAGAGTTCTGCCATTCGGTGTCACGCCGCAGACCCGCCATGTGCGTGGGTCCAACTATGTGTTGATGGGCGTGGTCAAGGATCGCGTGCCGGGTCGTGTGATCATCGTTGCGGTCGAAGACAATCTGGTCAAAGGTGCATCCGGTCAGGCGGTTCAGAACATGAACGTCATGCTAGGCCTGCCCGAGACCATGGGCCTTGAGATCGAGCCGCTGTTCCCGTAAGCGAACCGGTAAAGAGTGAACTAAAGGCGGAGCCATCTGGTTCCGCCTTTTTCGTAATCGGCGATAACATATCGGGCAATGGTCGAATTTTGCCACAGCAGGCTTTCATGTCGACCGGATCAACTTTAAACTGACGGTGACTCATTGAATGCCAGTTTGTGAAAGGTCCCACAGCATGCGTTTGTCCTATCGCGGGGTGAAGCCCACCATTGATGAAACCGCCTTCATTGCCCCCAATGCGACGATCATTGGTGATGTTGAAATCGGGGCTGAGACTGGCATCTGGTTTGGCTGTGTCATTCGCGGCGATGTGCATGAGATCCGCATTGGGTCGCGTACCAATATTCAGGACCTGACCATGGTGCATGTCGCCAAGGGCAAGTTTGGCACCTATATCGGGGATGATGTTACCATCGGTCATTCGGCGATCATTCATGCCTGTACGCTTGAGGATCGAAGCTTTGTCGGTATGGGGGCAACCGTCATGGATGGTTGCGTGATCGAGCAGGGTGGTATGCTGGGGGCTAATGCGCTTCTTTCGCCGGGCAAACGCATTCCGGCAGGGGAACTTTGGGCCGGTGTTCCGGCACGTAAGGTGCGCGATCTGACTCAGGAAGAAATCGAGTTCTTCAAGGTATCCGCCGATCGCTATGCCGATCTGGCCCAGGAATATGTCAAATCAATCCCCGAGGATCTGGCGAAAAACACATAAGCGCGCCTTGATGTTCTGCGCCGAATTTTTACACCGCTATCACACGCTCGGGTTATCCGTGGATATCCCTTTGACAGCGACGCCTTTTGCAGATCATCATATGGTATGAGTTTAAAAAGAACTTGCCGATTGAGGCATGAAAATCACCAGACACACCAGCAATATGACGCGGGATAACCGAAACAAAAAGGTGTGCTGATTAAAACTTGATGTGGGGTGATGGTATGACG
>Ga0207828_100341_pt1 | contig 19464 bp, 18 predicted proteins | sample TtaePargueraPR_11_FD_187276 | JGI IMG/M metagenome (GOLD analysis project Ga0207828, IMG submission 187276) | Aerobic enrichment media microbial communities from Bioluminiscent Bay, La Parguera, Puerto Rico - Tt and P2 (3) (SPAdes) | ecosystem: Environmental > Aquatic > Marine > Unclassified ...
CCGAAACGGTTGTCCGGACGACACCGAAACGGCTGTCCGGACGACGCCGAAATCACTGTCCGGATGATACCGAAATGGTTGTCCGGCTCAGACCGAAATCAATGTCCGGATGACCCCGAAATACGCAACTACAGAGGTTTCAACCGCGACAAAAGAACAATCGAATGTTGCAGGGGATATGGCACAGCGACTGCAGCACGTATCAGACTCCGTTAAGGCTGCAAACGCTTCATTTAATGACATAGCAAAGGTCATGCGCCACTTGCGTGAAAATCAGCTTGAAGAGTTACAGCTTTTGCCCGATGACGAGCCGCAAATGTTGCTGCGCCTGGCTAAATCTGATCACATAGTTTGGGTTGATAAGGTGATCCGCTTTGCTTTATTTGGACAAACCTCGCTCAGTGAAGCTGAATTAAAAGACCACACACAATGCCGTCTTGGCAAGTTCCTAGATTCGGAGCGTGGTCAGTCACTGTTGTCCGATAAGCCAAATTTCTCAGAGCTGTATAATAAGGTTCACCCCAAGGTTCATCAATTGGGTCGTGAAATATTCAGTAAAGCTAAAAGTGGGGCGCGTCATGATGAACTGGAGCCGATGGTAGAAGAGCTTATCGCAATATCGGACCGCGTTGTTGGCCTGCTTAATGAACTTATATAAAGTACATTCTGCTTTTGCGAGCTTTCATTGCTAAAAGCGGTTAACTACTGTTAGTAATTTAGCCGGCCGGGCTCTTTTAATTAAGACGACGATAGTATCGCTCGATTGCGCCCCTGTTGTTTTGCCTGATATAACGCTTTATCCGCGTTAGTCAGGTCGAACTGATAATCAGGGTGACCCGAATAGACTGATATACCGATACTCACCGTAATATTGATGGTTGAACCATCAGCTAGCTCAAATTTTTCCTGGCTGATGGACGTGCGTATTTTCTCTGCAATTGCTTGTGCGCGTTTAGTATCAATATCGACTAAAACCACCATAAACTCTTCACCGCCTAAGCGGAACGTGTAGTCGCCACTGCGGGTAGCATTGGTGAGTAACACGGCTAATTGTTGGAGCACTCGGTCACCGCTTTCATGGCCGTAAGTATCGTTAATTCGTTTGAAGTAATCAACATCAATGATAAGCACGGCATACTTTTCAGACCGTTGTCGGGCCATATCGAGCTGTTTTGACATAACAGCAGGTAAAAACTTTCTGTTAAGCAATCGGGTTAGAACGTCTTTTCCTGACTCGAGCTCTTCACTGCGTTGGAACAAGCTATCAATACAAAACAAAACGCTTTTCAACGCCGTCCGTAACTCTCTTATATGTTCAATATTAGGTGTCGTGCTTTGCTCTAGAGAGGGGAGCAAACTATTGTCAATTGAGTCCATCAACTGCAACACTTTTGTGCACTCCGCTGCTCCCTCAAATGCATGTAAGCCTTTATGTCTGAACCATAAGCCGAATTCAGACTGAGCTATGCGCATGACCTTGTTGTCACTTGCGCCGGCCGCATAGTTGTATAAAAGCTCGTTTTCCCAATCAAGTAGCGCAGCACGCTGATATTCTTTTTCACGACCGATGTTCTGAGTGATTGAAAACAACCGGTACGCTTCCTCTTCACGGTTGTTTCTATCGTTATTTTTTTGATAGGCAATCGACATGATTTCAAGTGCTATATCAATTAAGCATGCGAAAAAATTAAATTCCTCAATATCGGGTTCACAAAGCGATAAGAAGCTCTTTTTAAGTGCACGGCCGCCTCGAGATACCAGGTGTACTGGAATATTTATTCGGCCATGCACTTCGCCAACAACAAGTTGTCTTTTAATGACGGCATCAATATCACCCTCACTTACGGAGGAGTCAACTAGAGCTGTTAGCCATGACTGCAGAGATGATTTAAGGCGTTGCTGGACAACCGTATGATCCAGATATTGAGATGCCTCAGGATTTGTCAGCATGGCCTCGTAAAAAGAGTCAGTTAACGCACCGTTATGTCGTGTAACTTTAATAGCAACATCATCTCGAACGTTGTCGGAGACATTGCTCAATATTGCGTGCCAGTCTTTTTTTAGTGCGTCAGCGTACATCCGTGCTATTCCAATCCAAGTTAGTCATGTTTATCAGTTACGGAGACAGGTATTTTACGCTAATTTAAACTGTCTAACTAGGATCTGTTGTTCCTGACCTAAAGCGCTCAAATCCGCGCTGGTTTTAGCAGTTTCATCAATAGCGGCCGCAGACTCCTCGGCGGCATTTCGGATGCTGGTAATGTTTTGATTCATTTCTTCGGCTACGGTACTTTGCTCAACCGCAGCGGCGGCAATTTGTTCATTCATTAATTCGATAGATTTAATATTGTCATTGATACTCTCTATTGCGAGTGTTGCATCGTCAGTTCGTTTAAAGACCTTATTTGCAAGAGATGCATTCTCATGCATTTCCGTCACGGTGTGGGTTGCCTTGGCCTGAAACGAAGCGATAACTTCGCCAATTTCTGATGTTGCGTCTTTAGCGCGAGTGCAAGGAGCCGCACCTCATCCGCTACGACTGAAAAGCCTCGTCCCGCTTCCCCCGCCCGAGCAGCCTCAATTGCAGCATTGAGTGCCAATAAATTGGTCTGTTCAGTGATATTGGTAATAACATCAAGTATTGACGTTATGTTGGTGACTTCAGCTTCTAGCTTCGTTACTGATTCGGCGGACTGATTGACGCTTTGTGCAAGCGACTTTATCTCGCTTAGAGTCTGATTCAGTATGGTGGTACTTTGACTCACTTTATGAGACGACTCAGATGCGGCTGATGAAGCTTCCTCTGCACTTTTAGCGACCTCTTGAACAGTTGCCGACATTTCATTCATCGCCGTTGCGACTTGATCAGTTTCAACGCGTTGTTGCGACACGCTCGCCGATGTCTGTTGTGATACTACGGCCATCTGCTCGGCGGATGTAGCAAGCTGAGTAACTCCACTGGAGAGCTTAAAGATCAGTTCACGCAAGTTTTGCGTCATTCTATCCATCGCTCTTAGCAAGCTACCGACCTCATCCTGCCGGTCTGTTTGAATAGAGTGTGATAAGTCGCCGTCAGATATTTTCTGAGCTACATCAACTGCCGCTTTCAACGGTTTTACAATTGAAACAGTAACCACATAGGTTGCTAACATGCCACTTACTAGCGCAATGAGTGTCGCGATAATGATAGTTATTCGCTCAAGCTCTTCATAAGTTGTGACGTCATCAAGCTGAATTGAAATTGCGTTATCAAGGTTGATGCTAATATCATCGGCCTGTGTCTCAAGCTCTTCGACAACCTGCAGCACGCGAGCCTCGATATTATTACTAGCAATAGTGGACCCATTAAGCACTTTCAATGTGTTGAGTAATTGGGTGTACTTCGGCAGCTGAGTGCTGACTTTATCAATAATTTGCTTACTCTCAGGATGAGATGCATTTGTTTTAGCAGCCGCTAATAAAGAAGATATTCTTTCTGTCTTTCGCACGGCGTCATTAATATAGCTAGCTTTGCCTTTAAGTAGATAGTCCTTTTCAGCCCACAAGGTTTCCCCTAAAAGGATGCCGGCGGATTTAAGATCTAACAGAGTCTTGTACTGATGACTAAGTGCGCTTACTGAGCGAACAGACAAAACACTGATACCGAGTAATATTAACAACACAAACCCAAAGCCAAGGCTATTGACGCTACATAGCAAGTGATTGAATGGCGAGGCAAACCGGCTGCTATTCGCTGCGATAACGGACTACCGCACGAGTCAACCATTTTTTGAACAAAAGAATCCTGCCGCTGTTAAGCGGTTAATCTTTTTTGAAGTTAAGCTCAATACCCTAACAAACAATTTTGCTAACCATGATGTACAAGGGTCCAACTGGACCGAACGGACTTAACACAGCATTATAAGGAGTCATGGGCGTCGAGCATTATCTACTAGGTCGCAATGCGCCTTAACGGCCCGTTGATTTACGTCCCATGACTAACTTCAAAATATCCGCGGTAATCAACATTCTTTTTGACTACCGCGTGCGCGACTCGCGCTAATTTGGTCGCAACGGTTGTGTAAACTTTTCGCTTGTTATCGCTATCAGAGCCATTCAAGCGGATATAGCGCTCATATTTATGCCGAAAGCTGTTTTCGCGTTGCCGAATGGCATTGGTTGCTGCCAGCCAATACGCATAGCGCAATCGTGCATTACCTCGTTTTGAGAGCTTAAAGTTGCTTTGCCGCTGACCGCTTTGTACGGAAGAGAGGCTAAACCCGCAGTACGCAAGATATTGTCGGTAGTGCTTGAATCGGTTTAAGTCCCCGCTTTCCGCGATAATCATTAATGCGATGATGGGACCAACGCCCGGCAGTGTTCGTAATCGCTGATAATCAGCTCTCTCGGCTAGAAAAAGTTCAGACTTTTTTTCTAGATCAACGCGTTGCTGAGACAGCTCAATATAGCGGCGCAGTTGCAGTTTAAAAGTCTCTACAGAGTGACTAGCAACGGATACCGGTAAAGCAATTGACTCCCGAGCTATGTCATATAAGTGTTCAAGAAACTGCTGCTTGTACTGCTTGCGGCCAATGATATCCCAGGCACGTTTAACGAATGTTTGTTGCTTATAACGAGTTATCGCTAGTGGTGTTGGAAATTTTAGTAAAAATTGACAAAACCACTCAGCCCTCGAGGCATGTAGAAATTGCTCGGCCTCAGGAAAATAAAGAGTTAAGTAATGATTTACTAAACTATTCAAGCAACGCGTCCTGGCAATTGTTATCTGATGATAGGTATTAGATATCTCCTGAATATCCATAGTGCTTGCTATCAGAGGCTCGTAAAACGGTTTAGACAACCCGGATGCGAGTAGGTAAAGGATAACTTTGCTATCTTTGCGGTCATTCTTGTCCCAGGTGTTATAAAGCATTTCTCTTGTTCGGGCACATGATAACGACGATACTAAATGACAGTTGACTCCTTGCTGACTTAGCCAGTACGCGATATTGCGATGATAATCAGACGTTGGCTCAAACCCAACAATAATCCTGGAGGGTTCAACCTTTGCAAGCGAAAGTAGCCGCTGATAGCCCTCTAACGTATTGGTAATACGCACTGAAATGGTTTTACCCGACGGTAATTGAATGAGCGCATCGTGGTGCTTTTTAGCAATACCCAGTGCAATCAATGTGTCATTTGTACTATTGTGCAAGATGTCAGCCATTGTTGTTTCTCCACTTGTTGATTGGTCATTACAAGTAATAGAAAATGGCTGACATTCTTTACAGCTTTATTTGTTAAAGAGCGATACTCAATAGGTACCATGGCCCTGAATACCTTTCGGGTGAGCTCATCAGTTGGGCTGAAAAACATCAAATTACGATGCTCTATATTCAACCAGGTAAACCAACTCAGAATGCCTATGTTGAACGATTTAATCGAACAGTACGACATGAATGGCTCGATTTACATATGTTCGAGAGCGTTGAGCAGGCATAAAAACTTGCTACTGAGTGGCTTTGGATTTATAACAACGAAAGGCCGAATACGGCCATTGGCGGCATCCCGCCCAAATATTTAACGCAAGCGGTTCACTAATTCTACGAATAACTGCTGCTTAAAATGGGGGGATTACATTCCGACCTCCCTCAATTTTTGACTTATACGCAAATGGTGTTCACGGAGGAGTTGCCGCTTTTCAACAAGGGGACCCGAACTTAAAAGAGGAGTACACTCTGAACAAGGAGGTGGCGATTAGCTATTCAACGCCTGATGTTCAGATCTCTGCTGCTATTTTCCACATTCACCAATTCGAGGAAGAACAATGCATGGAGGTTCCGTATGATGAATGGCCACCCATCATACGTCTACTATTGAAATCGATTGACGAGTGCTATGAAAAACTATCTCAGGAATTAGAGGCCTAATCGGTTAACCGATACTTGACCCGTTACTTGACCTTATTTATCTTAATGAAGATAAAGTTAGTAAAAACTAACCTTTAAGCCTTTTAAAATATGGTGGCCCCTCGCAGATTTGAACTGCGGACCAACCGATTATGAGTCGGGTGCTCTAACCACTGAGCTAAGGGGCCATATCAAGATGGAATGCGTTTAAGCGGCGCAGATTATACGAACTTTTTACTCGCTTGTCATGGGTATCTGCATGATAAATCGTGAGTTTGCGCCATCGGATTGATAACTCACGTCACCACCAATGGCTTGCACGGCATCACGTGCCAGCTTCAGGCCATTACCATAGTGCTGAGGCAAGACATCATCCTGCCGAAACAGTCTGCGCTCGTCTTGCGAGGATAATCCTTCAAACTCATCGATGACTTCAATCACTACCTCGTGCTCGTCGCCACTGGCTTTGATCAGCACTTCTCCCTTATTAGGACCAAAATTGAGGGCGTGGGCTATCAATGTGTCGAGCGCGAAACGCACCAACAAGCTGTTGCTTGTCAGCGTCAGCGGCTCAGGACAAATCGCGGTTAACGTCTGACCATCGTTGGCGGTACGTTGCTGATGGAAGGTAATAATTTGCTCTAACCATGGTTGTAGCGTCAGGGTTTCGTTACCATCGCGGCCCGGATTCCGGGTATCGAGATTTTCAAACCCTACCACCAGGTTTTCTATCCGCTGCAAGTCCTCGAGCAATACGTCCAACTGGTCGTTGTCGATTGACTGCTTTTCCGATAGCAGTTGCTGGACGCTCAGTTTCCACTGTTCGACCCGTAGCACCAATTCTCTAGCCAACGACGAGGATAACCGAGCGATATGCGACAACTCCTGGTTTCGACTCAATTTGGCCTCGAGCGCCGTTATGGTTCGCTCCAGGTTGATGTTTTTCTGCCGTGCTTGATACAACAACATCAATAACGGTTGTATTTCGTTAATATCGGAAGTTACCGGTACCGGTTTCGACTCATCTTCGCCCTGCTTAACCAAACGATCGCGCTCGAGATACCAGCGCCGCTCAAATTTTATGGTCTGCGCCAGCATTATAATCGCCAACACACCCAGCAATACAAACAACACGCCGGTCGTTACCGTATTGTGCACAGGAACCAGACTCGCGCGCTGCATTAACCAGGCACTGAGTCCTTCGTGTGTTGTTATCGGGCAGGCCACTGCTATCAGCGCACTATCGGCATTACGTTGCACCGCTTCGACTAACTGATCCTGTTCAAGGGCGCGCTGAGACAACGAGCTTAGCAAGGTTTTTTCGGCGTTGGGTACATCCGTTTTAATGTCGCTGCCAAGATAGGTGGGGAAGGCATAGCCGAAAAAGTTGGTATGAATATGCCAAAAGCCGCCTTCAACGCCCGGTAAATTGGCCGTTACGCGGTTGATTTGTTGCTGCAGTAAGTCGGGATTGCCAACGCGAACTTGCTTCTGCTCATTACGGGGGAAAAGCTGTTGGATGTCGGTCTGCAGTTGCTCGCAATTTTTACTGAGTAGTGCAGTTTGCTGAGAGACCGTTTGTTGCGCCGATTGCCAAAGGGTAAATACAAAACCAGAAACGGCAATGGCGATGAAAATCATCGCCATCCATCGATTCAGTTTTGAATGGGAAGACAGAGAGTACACCCAATAACCACGCTTTAATTAAGACAGACCGTTACGGGAGCTTATAAAACTCTCGCGCATTTTCATAGAAAACTTTATCGATCGCTTGTTCATCATCCAAAGCTTCAATCATGGTATCGATATCACTTGGTTCAAAAGAGCGGTTACTGCGCGTACCTGGCAAGTCGGTGCCAAACATTAAGCAGTCAGGGTTGGCTTTATAAAGCGTTTTCATTGCATCCGAGACATTCACTTCGGTACGACCAAAGCCACTGGCCTTAATCTTTACGCCACCTTCGGCCAGGCGGCGCACTTGCGACAAGCCTGATTTTGCCATACCCAGGTGATCAACGCTGAGCTTAGGCAGCTTCAGTAAGGTCGGCACCATATCGTCTAGCTCTCGGCTATCGACGTATATTTCTAAGTGCCAACCGGCCAGATCCCAGATGCGCTGACCAAATTCAACGATACCTTTAATATCACGGTGCACACCGCGCTTAAGGTTAACTCGCACACCGCGAATACGGTGCTCATTCAGCTGTTGAATCTTTTCATCACTGACGCTACCGGGTAACTGAGTGACGCCAACATAGTTGTCGCCCAAGTTTTCCAGTGCCGCTTTAAGGTAGCGTTGTTCGAAGCCCTGAAATGAGCCAGAAACAATAACACCGCCTTCAATTGGCATACCGGTAACAAGCTTACGGTAATCGTCAATGTAAAAAGGCTCTGGGATATGCCCTTGGTTTTCAATCAACGGAAATTGATCGTCATAAATATGCAGGTGCGAATCAATAATCCGTTTTGGCCAGTTGTTGCGGCTATTTCCCATAGTGCCTCCTGAGCTTATCTTCCTAGTTTGGCCAGATTAACGCATCTGGCCTAAGAACGTAAATCGCAGACCTTATTACTCGTCCAGGAACGACTTCAGTTGTTCAGAGCGACTTGGATGACGCAATTTACGTAATGCTTTGGCTTCAATTTGACGAATTCGTTCCCTTGTTACGTCAAACTGCTTACCCACTTCTTCTAACGTGTGGTCCGTATTCATATCAATACCGAAGCGCATACGCAACACTTTCGCTTCACGCGCGGTCAACCCGCCAAGCACTTCGCGAACCGAATTGCGCAAACTTTCCGAGGTCGCTGAGTCAATCGGTAGATCCAGCGTATTGTCTTCAATGAAGTCACCCAGATGCGAATCTTCGTCGTCACCAATTGGCGTTTCCATCGAAATCGGCTCTTTCGCAATTTTAAGCACTTTGCGAATTTTATCTTCCGGCATCATCATTCGCTCTGCCAGCTCTTCAGGCAGCGGCTCCCGACCCATTTCCTGCAACATCTGACGTGAGATACGATTCAGTTTATTGATCGTTTCGATCATGTGCACCGGGATACGAATGGTACGCGCCTGATCCGCGATCGAACGTGTGATCGCCTGCCGGATCCACCACGTTGCGTAGGTTGAGAACTTGTAACCACGACGGTACTCGAACTTATCCACCGCTTTCATCAGGCCGATGTTACCTTCCTGAATCAGATCCAGGAATTGCAGACCACGGTTGGTGTACTTTTTAGCAATTGAAATAACCAGACGCAGGTTCGCTTCGACCATTTCTTTTTTGGCCCGGCGCGCTTTCGCTTCGCCAATCGACATGCGGCGGTTAATGTCTTTTACCTTGGCAATGGTTAGCCCGGTTTCACGTTCCACTTCAAGCAGTTTGGTGACACTACGTTCGATATCGCCACGAATCTCACGCAAACCTTCAGAATAACCTTCACCGGCGTTGATGTGCTCGTCGACCCAGGCCATTGAGTTCTCGTTACCAGAGAATGCTTTCATGAACGCGCGTTTTGGCATGCCAGCCTGTTCCACACAAGCTTTCATCACCAGGCGCTCTTGCACGCGGACACGATGCATCATGTCACGCATGTCTTTCACCAGACGATCAAACTGCTTTGGCACTAACCGGAACTGCTTGAACAGCTCGCTCAATTTATCAATTTCAGCGCGCGCTTTCGGGTGGTCACGGCCATTATCAATGATGGCCTGACGGGTTACTTCGTACTGTTCACGTAGCTCAGTGAATTTTGCGCGGGCAAACTCAGGATCGATGCCAGTATCAGCTTCTTCTTCGTCTTCGCTGTCATCCTCATCATCGTCTTCTTCTTCCAGCTCTTCTTCTGAAAGCTCAGAACCGACGTGCGTGGCGCTGACCGGTGCCTCGTCCACTTCATCGGGGTCGATAAAGCCAACTATGATATCGGTCAGGCGAAGCTCTTCGGCTTCGTAGGAATCCCATTGTTCAAGCAGGAAGTTAATCGCTTCCGGGTATTCAGCAACAGAGCACTGTACCTGGTTGATGCCTTCTTCAATACGCTTGGCAATGTCGATTTCGCCTTCGCGCGTTAACAGCTCAACGGTACCCATCTCACGCATATACATGCGCACCGGATCGGTCGTGCGACCAATTTCACTGTCAACCGTAGCAAGTGCTTGTGCGGCTTCTTCTGCGGCATCTTCGTCCGCAGCACTTTCCGCCATCATCAAGTCATCGGCATCCGGCGCGCTCTCGAACACGCGAATACCCATGTCATTGATCATGCGAATAATATCTTCTATCTGATCGGAATCAACAATTTCCTGAGGTAAATGGTCATTAACCTCAGCGAATGTTAAAAACCCTTGTTCTTTGCCTTTCGCAATAAGGACTTTAAGTTGCGATTGCCGACTCTGCTGCATACAGACGTTCCACCCAATAACTGACAATGAGATAACAATGAAAAATCAGTGAGAATACCCAAAATGACCAGAAAGTATAACAGATTGCTGCCTTTTAGGCCAGCAAAACACTCACTTCCGGCCTGTCACTGCTTTTTCCTCAGATGCTGTAATAGCATCAAATATTCCTGCTTTTCAGCTCTATTTAGCTGATGTGTTTGCTCTTTTCGTAACAAGTCGTTCGCACGTTGTTCAACGTACTGATCGATGAGAAAAACAAAGATGTCATAAAATTCTGCATTGATTTGCTCCTCATCTAATTGGTGCTCCCAAACCGCCAGTTTTTCAAGGGCACCATGAAATTCTGTGTCCCGCCAAGCTTCCAGCAACTGCGCCGTGGTCATTGCCTGAGCCGCGGTTTGCCGGTGCAGTTGCATAAACAACTCAACACCGTTCAAACGGAGTTGCCCGAGTTCTTCTCGAACCGGTACCGTTTGCCCAAGCCCCGGGTACTGTAACAGCAATGCGATGGCTTTACGTAACGGTGTCATTTTCATCGCCTGCGGCGTCATCCGTTGCTGTTTCGGTTTATCCACGTAACGTTCAAGTTGCGAGCGGTCCCGACGCAGCAAGTTCGCGAGTTTTTCCATCAGTGATTCGCGATAAAAGTCACTCGCAACTTTTTCGATACGGGGCTTTGCTTCACTCAATAATTGAGAACGTCCTGCGTCATTACTTGGATCGATGTCAGCCAGCAAATGTTCAAAAAAGTAGTCAATAAATGATGTTGCCTGCGCTAATTGTTGCTCAAAAGCCTCAGCTCCTTTGCTTTGCACCAGCGAGTCCGGATCTTCTCCGTCAGCCAGAAACAAGAAGCGCATATCGACGCCGTCTTTTAACAGCGGCAAGGCGTTTTCCAGTGCCCGCCAGGCGGCGTCGCGACCGGCTCGGTCGCCGTCATAACAACATACCACCGTGGAAGTGGTTCGGAACAAACGCTGCAGTTGCTCTGTGGTCGTTGCCGTACCCAGTGATGCGACGGCATAATCAATACCCGCCTGCGCTAAACTGACGACATCCATGTAGCCCTCAACAATCACAACTTGCTCGGGGCGTTTACGCTGTTGTTGTAAATGCCAGAAGCCGTACAGTTCATGCCCTTTGTGAAACAGCCGGGTTTCCGGCGAGTTCAGGTATTTCGGACCATCGCTGTCGATCACCCGACCGCCAAATCCAACGACTCGTCCACGCCGGTCATGGATTGGAAACATGATGCGGTCACGAAAAAAGTCGTAATGACGGCCGTTGTCATTCCGGTTCACCAGTTTTAAGTCAACCAATTGTTGGCGCTGTTGTCCGGAGCGGCCAAAGGTGTTGAGCACACCATCCCACTCGTCGCCGGCATAACCGATTTGAAATTTCTTGACGATCTCGCCGGTTAATCCGCGTTTCTTTAAATAGGAGATGGCTTTTTCAGCCTGTGCGTGGTGTTTCAACTGATGTTGATAGTACCGCGCGCATTGACTCATTAACTCACTGTCCTGACGCTGCTGTTGCTGACGCTGTTGCTGCTGTTGCGGCGTGGTATTTGACTGCTCCCGAGGCACATCTAAACCCAGCATGCTGGCCAACTCTTCAACCGCATCCGGAAAGTCGAGCCCATCGTAGTTCATTAAAAAGTCGATGGCATTGCCGTGCTCACCACAACCAAAACAATGGTAAAACTGCTTATCCTGACTAACAGTAAACGACGGCGTTTTTTCGTTATGGAATGGGCAGCAGGCCTGGTGATTTTTACCGGCTTTTTTTAACGGCACACGGCTGTCGACAACTTCCACAATATCAGCACGATCCAGCAGATCATGAATAAATGATTTTGGGATAAGCCCTGCCATACGCGTTATCGCCCTTAGTTCTGTTGCCCCTAACTGAAAGGGTTACCAAAAACAAGAAAGCCGCGACGGCATTCCGACACGGCTTTCGAAACAAGACTAAATTAGCAAGTCATTGTCATTACGCGAAAGGTTTCGCTCTTCGCTTTGCCTGTCTTCGAGGCTAAAGCTTAGTACAAACGTGTACGACGAGCGTTCTCGCGAGCCAGCTTTTTAGCGTGACGCTTTACAGCTGCTGCTTTCTTGCGCTTACGTTCTGCAGTTGGCTTTTCGTAATGTTCACGACGGCGAACTTCAGACAGAACACCTGCTTTTTCACAAGAGCGCTTGAAGCGACGCAGAGCTACGTCAAACGGCTCGTTTTCTTTCACTTTAACGACTGGCATTAAAAAATCACCTCGGGTAAATTATCTATTTTGATTAAAAATTAACCACTACGGGTTTAATTGGTGCTGAATTGTACCGAGTCAAATTACTCTTGTAAAGCCTTATCCGAATTTGATCCTTCCGATCGTCCCGAGCTTTTCAGTTGTAAGACAGGGATAGAGTTCATTAACAGCCGATGCATGAGATCGACCCGATCATCATCGTTCATCACTGACTCCAGGCCAATACGCCACTGCTTAGGTCCAGCTTCTTCAACAGACTTGATACGCACCGCCCGTGTTTCATGCTCATCATCAGACAATTGAATCGTTAATTGCGCGTTTTTGCCAAGCAGTTGGCCTTCAAAACACGGTAATACACCTTCGCAGTCAAAGCCAAAACCATGTGCCGCCATATCATGCAGCAGCCCATTAGTCATCGGCTGCTTTTCACCCTCAAGTGTCAATTGCCCACGCACTTCAATTTGCATTCGTGGTGTCTTTCGTAACGATCTCGTTTGGGAGTTCTTAGGATAAGAAACAAACAACAACTTATCGGGGAACTGGGTGGCGTGGATCAAGTCAACCGAGCCGACGATAACTTCGCCCTGCGCTGAGATGGTTCGCATGACCAGTTGATCACTGCCGCGCAACGCCGGCAGTACGTCCTGCCAGCGATATAAATGTGACACTTCAAGAATCAGATAGTCTGGATAATGCTGACCAATCAACGTAAAATGGAACCGTTCATTCGTGTCGTGTCCGGCCTGAGATGCGCACTGTAATTCCACCACCTGATTGTACCCAGAGGCTATTAATTTGTGCTTGCTCGTTTGCATACCGTAAGTGTTGTTGATTGGCGATGGTTCCAGCATAGCGCATTTTTTCAGAATGTTAATAGTTGATTTTATGCACATTTTTGACGTCGCTTGACGCCATCCTGTTCAAATGCCTACCTTAAAGGCAACTTGTTTTGTCCTGAAACCGAGGATATAGGTACACTGAAAATGGATTAATGACCTCAAAATAACGCAAAAAGGTGCGACTTTGGCTCCCGAGGATCCGATAAATACAACCGAAGAGGCTCTATTTCCTTATCGAATAGCCGATCGTTACCACTGTAAGGGATACCTTGGTGGTGGCGGTAGCGGACTTGTATTTAAAGCATGGGACGACATGCTGCAACGCATGGTAGCGATAAAGTTTATTCGCAACCCCTCGCTTATCGCACGCCAAAGACTGGTTGCCGAAGCCCGAGCCCTGGCCAAAGTGAATCATCCCAGCATCTGTTCGATATACGATATCGGCGAGCCGGTTGATGAACACTCTTCCCTGTTCATGGTTATGGAGTTGATTGAAGGTCCACGGCTGGCCGAGTTGGCCGGGCAGTTAAGCACCGCCTCCGCAATTAAGATCATTCATAAATTGGCCGAGGGCTTGAGTGAGCTTCACGCCGCAGGGCTGGTTCATAACGACATTAATCCGGGCAATGTCATTATTAAGCAACAAGATGGTGATGAACCTTTCCCAACACTGATTGATATGAGTATTGCCGGCCGCCATAGCCACCCGATTCGATCGCGTGGTTTTGGGGTTACGCCTTTGTTTGCAGCGCCTGAACAAAGCAACGGCGATGTCATCAACCCGCGCCAGCGAGAGCGCGTTGATATTTATAGCCTGGGCGCATTATTGTTTTTTTTAATTACCGGTCAGGCACCCAATAAGCATCCGGAAAAGCAGCTTCGCGAACACAATGACCGATGTCCCGCGCCGCTGCGGCGTATCATTTTGCATTGTATCGCCCGCGATCCAAGCAAGCGTTTTCATTCAGCAACGCAACTGGTTGAGGCGTTAGGCCCTCTCCGTTACCCTAAGCGCCCTTGGCTACCTATCGCTGCGGTTGTCGCCGGAAGTTGTTTGGCCGTTGCAGCCGCCGTCACTGTTGTCCACAACATCGATTTTACGATGACACGTGGCAATACCGAGAACATCAAACTGCGAGAAGAACTGATGTCTCAGGCAACGGCTTACGCGCTTTATGCCGAACAATTACAGATTGACAATAAACATAATGAAGCGCGCAAACAGGCACAAAAATCCGTGCAATATTACCGCCGCGCCATTGCCGTTTCCGAAGAAACGAACATGCGTCCGATAATGCAACTGATCGATTTTCTACTGAGCTATCAGCGTTTATTCAGTACCTCGGAGTTATCAGCGCTATTGCTCGATACCCTGGCACAGCTTGAGGAAAGAAAAGAGATTAGCAGTGACGATCACTTGTTGTCGTTCACACGAGCACGAATTTATTTCAACTTAGCGAAATTACATAAAGATCAGGAACATTTGACTGATCGCTGGGCTCAACGCGCCTTGTCGGAAGTAAAACGGGCTGTTAAAAAACAGCCCGCTTTAGAACGTTATACCCAGTTGCAATGCCGGGTTGAAAAACACCTGGGTCAGTCAAGCACCGGTACTTGCTGATCTCTGGCAGCATAAAAGTTCTGCACGTACTCATCGAAAGTACCCTCATCCAACGCATGGCGCATATCACTCATCACGCGTTGATAAAAACGCAGATTATGAATGGTATTCAGACGCGCCCCTAGAATCTCGTTGGTGCGATCCAAATGGTGCAAATAGGCCCGCGAATAATTCTTACAGGTATAGCAGTCACAATCCGGGTCCAAAGGACCGGTGTCGGTACGATGAACCGCATTTCGAATCTTAACCACGCCGGTGCTGATAAAAAGATGACCGTTACGGGCATTTCGTGTCGGCATCACACAATCGAACATATCGACACCACGACGCACCGCTTCGACCAAATCTTCCGGCTTACCAACGCCCATAAGGTAACGCGGTTTTTCCACCGGCATTTGTGGTGTGGTGTGTTCTAAAATGCGCATCATGTCTTCTTTCGGCTCGCCGACGGAAAGTCCACCGATAGCATAACCATCAAAGCCAATCTCGGTCAGGCCATTTAATGAGATATCCCGCAATTCCTCGTACATTCCGCCTTGGATAATGCCGAATAACGCCGCGTCATTCCCTTCGTGCGCTTTCTTTGAGCGCTCAGCCCAACGCAACGATAACTCCATCGATTGACGCGCTTCCGCCTGCGTTGCCGGGTAAGGCGTGCATTCGTCAAAAATCATCACGATATCTGAGCCTAACTCCCGCTGAACCTGCATTGACTTTTCCGGTGTCAGCAGAATCTTCTCACCGTTAATCGGCGAGCGGAACGTTACGCCTTCTTCGGTGATTTTACGCAACTCGCCCAAACTGAATACCTGGAAACCGCCTGAATCTGTCAGAATCGGCTTATCCCAATTCATAAAGTCGTGCAAATCACCGTGTTGTTGAATGATCGACGTACCCGGACGAAGCATCAGGTGAAACGTATTGCCCAAGCAGATTTCGGCACCGGTTTCCTTCACTTCCTCTGGAGTCATCCCCTTTACGGTACCCAGGGTGCCGACCGGCATAAATGCCGGAGTCTCTACCGTGCCGCGTGCGAACTTCATGCGTCCGCGACGAGCTCGTCCATGTGTTTTATCAAGTTCAAATTTCATCATATTCTAAGCTTCGTTATCGTTAGCGCGACAGGAACATCGCGTCGCCATAACTGAAAAAGCGGTATTTTTCGGCTATAGCCTGGTGATAGGCGTCCATAATCAGGTCTTTGCCGACGAAGGCAGAAACCAACATAATTAGGGTTGATTCCGGCAAATGAAAGTTAGTGATGAGCGCATCAATGACTTTAAATTCAAAACCGGGATAAATAAAAATGTCAGTATCGTCAAAAAACGGTTCGATCAGCTCGTCACTCCGGGCAGCCGCCGATTCCAGTGACCGCACCGAGGTTGTGCCAACCGCGACGACACGTTTGCCGGCAGCTTTCGTTGCCTTAATTTTTTCACACGTTTCAGCAGGCACTTTGGCGTATTCGCTGTGCATGACGTGCTCTTTGATGTCGTCTACCCGCACTGGCTGAAAGGTACCTGCGCCGACGTGCAGGGTCACATAAGCAAACTCAACGCCTTTGTCGGTCAACTGCTGTAAAATGTCATCATCAAAGTGCAGCCCCGCCGTTGGCGCGGCAACCGCTCCTGGCTCACGGTTGTAGACGGTCTGATAACGTTCTTTGTCACTGTCCTCATCGGGACGATCAATGTAGGGTGGCAGCGGCATATGACCATACTGCTCCAACAACTCCAATACCGTCTCATCATGTTCAAAGCGCAATTCAAACAGGGCATCATGACGAGCCACCATGGTTGCCGTCACTTTACCCTCCAACCGTAATTCCTGCCCCGGTTTGGGTGCACGGTTAGCGCGCACATGGGCAAGTACGCGATGGTCGTCCAGCAACCGCTCCACCAACACTTCGACCTTACCGCCGGAAACTTTCTCGCCCAACAGTCGTGCAGGGATAACCCGCGTATCGTTAAAAACCAACAAATCGCCGGCATCGAGCTCAGCGACAATGTCCTTAAACATTTTATGCTCGATACGCTGTTGTTGCTGGTTGACCGTTAGCAGGCGACTGGCGCTACGTTGCTGCTGAGGATAACGCGCGATCAGTTCGTCCGGTAAATCAAAACTAAAATCGCTGACTTTGAGCGAAGTATCAGGCCGGGTCATGATTATACTGCATTCACTTTAATGACTAATGTGCGCGGATTTTACTCGAAACTCGGCAGCCTGTCACGGCTGCCGGTAGGGTTGGTCGGTTAGTCGGTATTAAAAGTAGTACGGCTTCGCTGCTTCAATCAATTCAGCGGCCCCGTCATTACCGCTGCACTCGCGAATGTCGTCCATTGCAAACACATAAACGCGATCCCGACGACGCTCACCGGCACTATTGTCCGCCCCCTCCAGAATAAAGGTGACAAACTCATCCTGTGGCAGTGCTTTCAGTGTTATGCCGTAATCGCAGAGGGTTTTTGACAACAGTTGCTCAGCATTGGCAATGGCTTTATCGCGCGTTTCTATCTGTTGTTGACGGATTTTTTCACGCTCAGCCTTTAATTCTTGCTTCAATGCCTCGGATTTTTCCCTCAATGCGCTCTGCTCCGCCCGTAGCTCATCTAATTGCCGCTTTATCTCATTACGCTCACGGGTCAGCTCCGCCTTTTCACTGTCTTCGGCGTTACGTAGCCGGAACTCAATATCACGCAGCTCTCGTTCCTGTTCGCGAATATCCCAGGCAAGGTCACGCTGCTTTTCCGACAACTCAAACCATTCCTCCGAGTATTCACCGCTAAGCTTACTGAGTATCCGGTGCGCCGTTCGCAATCCCTGCTCAACCACAACATCCAGTTGCAAATCACGGGCAAACTCTCCCATATCAGCGGCTTCCGGCGGCATTGGCGGCTCCGGCGCATCAGGCGCCACGAAACGCCAGCCAGACTGGCCAAGTCGAACTCGGTAAATCACGCCTTGATCGCGCACATAGGCGTATCGAAAGTCCGACAAACGGGCTTCGTCATCACCGCTTTGTCGAGCCGCTGTCTGGATGATGCCGGTAAAAATTTCTAACTGGTCTTTTAATTCACTATAAGGTTCGTTCGCTTGAGCGGCTGCGCCATAAAAGGCACTTGCTACAGCCAGCGATAATAGCCACTTTTTCATCACTCATTCTCCAACATCGGTGGATGGTTTTGCATTCCCACACGGCGTAATTGCTGTGCATAGAATGTAATATCTTCTTCGCGAGTATCGTTTACGTACTCAACCAGGTTTTCCATATCAGCCTGCCGTTCCTGCCGGTTGGTGGCCAGGATGTAAGTCGCCAGTTGTGTGGTCGACGTTGACAGCTGTTCACGAAAATCGTTACGCAAGTCCTTACTTTGCTGAGCCAGTCGCATTTTCTGCTGCTCCTCGAAAACACTCAGCTTTTGCTCAACAATTTCAGCCACTCGAGCATCAACCTGAGCATCAATATCGGCCCGGTAACTTTGCACAACCACCAGCGATACCGCCAGACAAGACAGGGCAAAAGATGCGAATGCCATTGGCTGAGACCACCAGGATAATTTGCCGGTCGGCCGGTAGTGCGCCCGGAAAATGGCTTCGCGATCCCATTCCGGCATGTCTTCCGCACTGCGGTATTGCTCGCCGGCATCGGTTAGCCACTGCTCAAAGCTTGGTTTGTTATTTGACGATGGCTTGTTCATAGACATCCTCCAGGTACACCTTTAATTTATCCAACCCAGCATACAGCCGAGACTTAACCGTATTCTCTGATTCACCCTGTTGTTCAGCAATTTCCCGCGTCGTCAACTGGCGAAAGAACTTTGCTTCGACCACCGCGCGTTGTTCCATCGGCAAACGCTGCAACGCTCGTATGATGCGCTGTTGTTGCTGCTCAAAGTCGGCACTTTCGTCGGGCGATGCCTGCAACGATTCGTCCGCCTGATCGTGTTGCTCAATATCCCAGCCGTCTTCCTCCTTACGGCGGCGGTAATACTCAACGCAACGTCGATGCGCGATGGTCATCAACCAGCCGCTGAAGGCATGCTGCTGATTCCAGTTGTGCAGGCTCCGAAACACACTGGCAAAGGTTTCCTGCACTAAATCCAGTGCATCATCTGCATTCGGCAGCATACGCAAGCCGTAATGAAAGACTCTTTGTTCATAGCGTTTAACCAGAGCTACCCAAGCCTTACTGCTCCCTTTGAGCGCCTGTTCGACTAGTTTTTTATCGCTTTTTTTAAACACGTGTCGTTGCGTCCGAGGATTTGTTTATAAAGTCGATAATGAACAAAAAAAAGTTGGATGGGAATGCGATTTTTTTTCGGGTATCGAGTAGGAGGAGGCCTCACGACCTCCGTCCTCTCACACCACCGGGCATACGGTTCCGTACCACGGCGGTTCATAGGTTACCTTTGAGCCGATGATAACTGTCCATCAGCGATATCAGATCCAGT
>Ga0207828_100342_pt1 | contig 19428 bp, 16 predicted proteins | sample TtaePargueraPR_11_FD_187276 | JGI IMG/M metagenome (GOLD analysis project Ga0207828, IMG submission 187276) | Aerobic enrichment media microbial communities from Bioluminiscent Bay, La Parguera, Puerto Rico - Tt and P2 (3) (SPAdes) | ecosystem: Environmental > Aquatic > Marine > Unclassified ...
TCGCCCTTTTGAAGTGTGTTGGTATGGGGTTTTGCCATGTCTGGTATCGCGATGGTTTGTGACATTCGATTCTTGCCAAGATATTGATTTTTATTGGTTTAGCCAAGTTTTAATGTCTCTTGGCGCGATCACTCTAAAGGATGATGCACTATATGGTTGAGGGCTTAGAAATCATATTGTAATACTATATGGCTTTTAAGCAATAAGCCACTCTTAGGGAGGAAATCGTGGTAAGTTTTAAGAAGATGGCAGTTTCTACTGCCGCAATGGGTGTTGCACTTGGTCTGTCGTTTGCTGCACATGCAGAAATGATGATCGGTTTCTCGCAGATCGGTTCGGAAAGTGGCTGGCGTACGTCTGAAACGGCGTCGATCAAGGCCGAAGCTGAACGTCGTGGAATTGATCTGAAATTCTCCGATGCACAGCAGAAACAGGAAAACCAGATCAAGGCAGTCCGTTCTTTCATCGCGCAGGGCGTGGATGGCATTCTTCTGGCACCGGTTGTTGAAACCGGCTGGGATCAGGTTCTCAAAGAAGCAAAAGACGCCGGCATTCCGGTCGTCCTCGTTGACCGTGGTGTTGATGCAAGTGAAGACCTGTATCTGACCAAAGTGGCGTCGGACTTCGTGGTCGAAGGTGCACTGGCCGCGGCATGGCTGGCGGCTGAAACCAATGGCGTTTGCGACGTTGTCGAACTGCAGGGAACTGTTGGTTCGTCTGCCGCCAACGACCGTAAGGAAGGTTTTGAGTCGGTTGTTTCCAACTTCCCGGCCATCAACATCATCCGTTCGCAGTCCGGTGACTTCACCCGTTCCGGCGGCAAGGAAGTCATGGAAAGCTTCCTGAAAGCGGAAAATGGCGGTGAAAACATCTGTGCGGTTTATGCCCACAATGATGACATGGCACTCGGTGCCGTTCAGGCCATCAAGGAAGCCGGTCTTAATCCGGGGGATGATATGCTGATCGTATCGATCGATGCGGTGCCAGATATCTTCAAGGCGATGGCCGAGGGTGACACCAATGCCACCATCGAACTGAACCCGCATCTGGGTGGCCCGTCCTTTGACGCGATCAAGGCGGCAAAGGCTGGTGAAGAAGTTCCGAAATGGATCAAGGCAAATGGCCCGCTCTATCTGCCAGATACCGCTGCGGAAGAATACAAAATGCGTAGCAAATAACCTCTGACTTCCCCCACGGGTTTTGCCCATGGGGACAAGAGGCACGCTTCTCATTGCATCGGACGTGCTCCGGCGATTGCCGGGGTGCGTCCGGCTGTATCCGCAGCAAAAGACTTCAAAGACAGACTAGGGAGAGGGGCAGGATATGTCAGACACAGTGCTTTCAGTGCGCGGTGCGGGGAAGTTCTTTCCCGGCGTCAAGGCGCTGGAGGATGTGGATTTTGACCTTGAACGCGGCGAAATTCACGCCCTTCTGGGCGAAAACGGGGCGGGTAAATCGACCCTGATCAAAGTAATTACCGGGGTGCATCCCCGCGATGCCGGTACGGTGTCACTCGAAGGGCAGGAAATCCATCCGCAGCATCCCGGTGATGCGCAGGAACTTGGCATTTCCACAGTTTATCAGGAAGTCAATCTGGTGCCGACCTTGTCGGTGGCCGAAAACCTGATGCTGGAACGCCAGACCCGTAAATTCGGGTTGATTTCATGGAAAAAGACCGAGGCCGATGCCAAGGCAGCGCTTGAGATTTTGGGCCTTGATATTGATGTCAATCGGCCGCTGGGCTCCTATTCGGTGGCGATCCAGCAATTGGTGGCAATCGCGCGCGCCGTGGCCCTTGATGCCAAGGTTCTTATTCTGGATGAGCCGACCGCATCACTTGACGGCGAGGAAATCAAAACCCTGTTCCGGATCATGGGCGAGTTGCGCGACAAGGGATTGGGCATTGTTTTTGTCACCCACTTCCTGGATCAGGTTTACGCGGTCACCGACCGTATTACCGTGCTGCGCAATGGCCGGTTGGTTGGCACATTTGTCACCAAGGAACTGGCCCAGATTGACCTGATCAATCACATGCTAGGACGTGAACTGGCCGAAGTCAGTGCCCACCGTCATCAGGACGAGGGCAGCTATGATGGCCCGGCCCGCCAGATCCAGATCAAGAATTTGGGCAAAAAGCGCGTGCTTGAACCGGTTTCACTCGATCTTAAGGCAGGCGAAATCGTTGGTTTGGCCGGGCTTTTGGGATCAGGCCGGACGGAACTTTCCGAACTGGTGTTTGGCACACAGCGTGCCGATAGCGGCTTGGTGTTTCTCGATGGGGAGCCGGTTATGCTGCGCTCCCCGCGCCATGCGATCCGGGCCGGCTTCGGGCTGTGCCCCGAAGACCGCAAACAGGATGGCATTGTTGCCGAACTGAGCGTGCGTGAAAACATCGTGCTTGCCCTTCAGGGACGACGTGGTTGGCTGCGCCCGATCCCGCGCGCCGAACAACAAAAATTTGCCGATGACATGATCAAGGCACTGGGCATCGCCACCCCCGACAGCGAAAAGCCCGTCGGGCAGCTGAGCGGTGGTAATCAGCAAAAAGTCATTCTGGCCCGCTGGCTGGTGTCCAAGCCGATCCTGTTGATCCTTGATGAACCGACACGCGGCATTGATGTCGGCGCACATGCCGACATCATCAAGCTGATCAAGGAACTGTGTGACGAGGGGCTGGCCCTTCTGGTCGCGTCATCCGAGCTTGAAGAAATCGTCGCCTTTGCCGACCGCGTGGCTGTGATGCGGGATCGTCAAAAGGTTTCTGAACTGGTGGGTGCGGAAATCACCCAGAACAGCATCATCGAGGCAATTGCACGATGACCAGTTTAAAAGACAAAAAGAAAACACGGGAAAGCAGCACCATGTCTGCATCTTCTTTGTTAAGTCGGCCGTGGTTTGGCCCGGTCGCAGCCCTGATTTTGATCGTGCTGGGCATCGGGATCATTTCACCGGATTTCTTCAGCATCCGTATCGTTGACGGGCACCTTTACGGGTCGCTGGTCGATGTGGTCCATCGCGGGGCGTCAACCGCCCTTGTGGCGGTCGGTATGGCAATTGTGATTGGCACGCGCGGGATTGATCTTTCGGTCGGTTCGATCATCGCCATTTCGGGGGCGGTGATGGCGGTTCTGATCCGCGATACCGATCTGCATCCGGCGGTGATTATTCTGGCCGCCCTTGGTGCCGGGATCTTGTGCGGATTGTGGAACGGCATTCTTGTCGCCTTCCTTGATATTCAGCCGATCATTGCCACCCTGATCCTGATGGTGGCTGGTCGCGGGATTGCCCAGATGATCACGGGTGGTCAGATCGTGACCTTCCATGGTGAATTCTTCGAGGCGATTGGCAGTGGCTATTTGCTTGGTATTCCGTGGCGGGTGATTATTGCGGCTGCCGTGATTGCCGCGATCTATTTCATCATGCGCAAGACCGCCCTTGGCCTGTTTGTTGAATCGGTTGGTGGCAATGCGCGCGCCAGCCGGGTCGCGGGCATTGATGCGCGCGGCATCAAGCTGATGGCTTACGCGGCATCTGGCCTGTGTTCGGCCTTTGCCGGGATCATCATTGCCGCCGACATTCGTGGTGCTGATGCCAACAATGCCGGTCTGTGGCTTGAACTTGATGCCATTCTGGCCGTCGTGATTGGTGGTGCGTCGTTGATGGGCGGGCGGTTCTTTATTGCCATGACCGTGATTGGCGTTCTGATCATTCAGGCCCTGACCACGGGTATTTTGTTGTCGGGTCTTCCGTCGCAATACACCCTGATCGTCAAGGCGGCGGTGGTGATGATCGTCCTTCTGGTGCAGGCGCCCAAATCCCGCGAACTGGTCGGGCAGGCGATGGAACGCTTCAAGCGGGGGAAATCCGATGAAAATTAATGAACGGTTTTATCCGATCCTTGCCACGATTGCGGTTCTGGTACTGCTGTATGGCTACGGGATTTTTGAACATCGCGCCTTTTCCGACACCTATGTTCTGGGCGCGCTTCTGACCGATAATGCCTTTTTGATCATTACCGCCGTTGGCATGACCTTTGTCATTCTCTCGGGCGGGATTGATCTTTCGGTTGGCTCGATGATTGCCTTTATCGGGGTTCTGATGGCCGAACTCGTGACCGGGTTTGGCATGCATCCTGTGACGGCGGCTGTGATCGCGATGATTGTCGGATCGGCATTCGGGGCGTTTATGGGGGTGATTATCGCCAAGTTCGATATTCAGCCCTTTATCATCACGCTGGCCGGGATGTTTTTCCTGCGCGGCATGTGCTTTTTGATCAATCTGGATTCCGTTCCGATTGACCATCCGTTTGTCTCAGACTTTGCCGGGTTCAAGGTTCAATTGCCCGGGCGTGGTTGGTTGACGGCATCGGCCCTTCTGATGTTGGCGACGGTCATTGGCGGGGTGGTGATTGCCCACTTCACCCGGTTCGGGCGCAATGTCTATGCGATTGGCGGGGATCGGCATTCGGCAGAATTGCTGGGTGTTCCGGTCCATAGCACGATCATCCGGGTTTACACCCTGTCGGGCTTTTTCAGCGCGCTTTCGGGCGTGGTGTTTGCCTTCTATACCGCGTCGGCCTATCCGCTGGCAGCAGTCGGTGTGGAGCTTGATGCGATTGCTGCGGTGGTGATTGGCGGCACGCTTTTGACCGGCGGGATGGGCTTTGTGCTGGGCACGTTCTTTGGCGGGATCATCATGGGGGTTATCCAGACCCTGATCGCCTTTGACGGGTCGCTCAATAGCTGGTGGACCAAGATCATGATCGGTGCGCTTCTGTTTGGCTTTATCGTGCTGCAACGCCTGATTACCCGGTCGTTTTCGGGGATGCGGGCCGGGGCTACGTAAAGCGCCAGGCGATCAAAATACCTTAAGTCAAAACGCCCTGTTTGAAAAAGCAGGGCGTTTTTTCTTTTCCCGAAATTGGTCGGTTTTGATGGTGCAATCAGGCACCGGTGCAGGGGCAAATCTTTTGACAAAAAAATTGGTCAATCAGACGCATTATTCATTTTTGGTGAATAATAAGCCCTGTTTGCACCAAACGGGCTACCTGGCGTTTTGGGGGTAAATTCAAATTGTATGAGGAATGGGGGCAGTGATCTTTTTGATCCGCCCCGTCGGCATCGCTTACAGGCCGATCTGATCCCAGTCATGTTCAACCGACATGCCGAGTTCCTTGCGCAGCTCGCGCATGGTCCGGCGCAGCAGGCCGTGCATTTTGCTGCGGGCCTCTTCGGGGTCGCGCTGGCTGATGGCGGCATAGACCGCGTGATGATCAGGCAGTGACTTGACATGTGCCTTTGGCCCGCCCGATGACAGGCGGAAGGAGCCGATCAGGGCGGTTTCAATCAACATGCCAAACGATTTCATGAAATCGTTCCCCGACGCATCGAGAATACCCTGATGGAAGACAAGATCGGTAATATAGACCGCCTCGGTGCCGGGTTCGGCCTTTTCCATTTCGAAATAGGCGGTTTCAAGATGCTTGATCTGTTCCGGCGTGGCGCGCACAGCGGCCATGGCGGCGGTGTTGGGCTCGATGATCAGGCGGGTTTCAAGCAGGCTATAGAGAAAGGCCGGGTCCGGGTCCGGGAAATGCCAGGACAGGACATCAGGATCCAGCAGGTTCCAGCTTGAACGCGGCTTGACCCGTGTGCCGGTTTTGGGCCGACTTTCAATCAGCCCCTTGGCCGAGAGGATTTTGATCGCTTCACGCAGGGCGGTGCGCGACACATCAAGGGATTCACTGAGTGCCGCCTCTGTCGGCAGGACATCGCCCGGCCGCAGCTTGCCCGAAACAATGCGCGCGCCAAGATCGTGCGCGACAATGCTGTGCAGGCTGCGTTTGGCGTAAGTTCTCGACATGGTAGACGACATATATTCCCTCCGGCGTGGCCCTGATTGAAAAGCAAATAGGCAAAAGGCCCGCGTTGTCATTATTCATATAATATGAATTAATTTTCAGGGCAACTTATCTGGTGCCGCCAACGCCTTGTGCTGCATAGCATATAATTATTTCAGGGGTATGGTCACAGAGGTCGTCAGGTATTTGCGTATGTCATCAACTTATAAACAAGCTTTCAGATAATGAAAGAAAAGACTGCATGGTTTGACGCTTGACAGGCCCGGATATCCTGATCATTAATGTTATTGTATGAAGAATAAAAAACAAGATTATCAGGAGGAAGCATCACGCCGCCGCGCACGGGACCGTGCCCGGGCCATTCGTCTGGTCTGAAGGGGACGTGTCGGCGTAGCATGATGTTGGCGTCAGGAATTTTTCTCCTGTTGCGCCGCACATAGCTTGATGGATGCACTTTCTGTCAATTTTGGCCTAGAATCGTGTTTGGCGTCCGGGGAATCCGGTGTCTGACATCTGAAAACAAAACGCACGACGGGAGATGAAACGATCATGTCTGATCGCATGCCGACACACTATACAAGCCTTGAAGACAAATCGGTATTCATCACCGGTGGCGCATCGGGCATTGGCGAGGCGATTGTGACCGCCTTTGTCGAACAGGGGGCAAAAGTCGCCTTTGTCGACATCATGGAAGATGCCGGTAACGCGCTTGTCGAAAAGCTTTCGAAAGATGCGCGCAATAAGCCTGTCTTTATCAAATGCGATCTGACCGACATTCCGGCCTTGCAGGCAGCGGTGGCCAAGGCGGCCGAAATCAATGGCCCGATTACGGGTTTGATGAACAATGCCGCCAATGACACCCGCCACAAATGGCAGGATGTGACACCGGAATACTGGGACGAGCGTCAGGCGATCAATATCCGCCCGTCCTTCTTTGCCATTCAGGCGGTGGCCCCGATGATGCAAAAGGCCGGCGGTGGCGCGATTATCAATTTCGGTTCGGTCAGCTGGATGATGGGGCAGGGCGGCATGCCGGGCTATACCACGGCAAAGGCCGCAACCCATGGTCTGACGCGCGGCATGGCGCGTGACCTTGGCAAGGATCACATCCGGGTCAATACGCTCGTGCCCGGTTGGGTCATGACCCAGCGCCAGCTTGACCTGTGGGTCGATGAAGCCGCCGAGCGTGAAATTGACGAGCGCCAGTGCCTTAAAAACAAGGTGATGCCCGATGATATCGCCCGCATGGCGCTGTTTTTGATTTCCGATGAAGCGCGCATGGTGACGGCGCAAAACTTTATCGTTGATGGCGGCTGGGTCTAGGGCCCGCGTCACGAACCCCGTATTCCGACATAGTACCAAAGACCGTTCAGGACAGAATTCATGAGACTGGTTCAATTCAAGGACACCGCCGGCGCGCAACATGTGGCCGTGGTCGAAGATCAAAATACCCTGATCCCGCTTCAGGGCGTTTCCACCACCCGTGAACTTGCGACCATCGCGCTTGCCAAAGGCATGACGATGATCGAAAAGGCAAAAATTCGCATGGGCGACACCACTGTCGACTATAACGAAGTGGCCCGTGACGGCCGCCTTTTGCCGCCGGTGACCCACGTGGACCCGGCGCATTTCCTGGTGACGGGTACTGGCCTGACGCATCTTGGGTCGGCATCGGCGCGTGCGAACATGCACAAGGCCGATAACAAGGACGCCAACGAAACAGATTCCATGAAGATGTTTCGCATGGGCGTTGAGGGCGGCAAGCCCAAGGCCGGCGAACATGGTGTGCAGCCGGAATGGTTCTATAAGGGTGATGGCTCCATCGTTGCCAATCCGGGGGCGGATATTCCAAGCCCGTCCTTTGCCCTGGATGGCAGTGAAGAACCGGAAATTGCCGCGATCTATGTCATTGATCATGATGGCACGCCGGTGCGCATCGGCTTTGCGATTGGCAACGAGTTTTCCGATCACGTCATGGAACGCCAGAACTACCTGTATCTGGCGCATTCAAAGCTGCGCCATTGTTCGATGGGCCCGGAATTGCTGCTGGGTGATCTGCCAAGCCATGTCGAGGGCACCTCGCGCCTGTATCGCGATGGCAAGGTGATCTGGGAAAAGCAGTTCGTCAGCGGCGAAGAAAACATGTCGCACTCGCTTGCCAACCTTGAATATCACCATTTCAAATATGACCTGTTCCGCCGTCCGGGCGATGTGCATGCGCATTTCTTTGGCACCGCGACGCTCAGCTTCGCCGATGGCATCACGACGCAAGACGGCGACGAGTTTGAAATTTCATCAGCCCTGTTTGGCCGCCCGATCCGCAACCGCCTGATGAAGCAGGTGGAACGCCCGGTGACCATCAAGGCGATCTGATTTTCCGAAACTCCCAAGGGGCAAAGCCCTGACTACCTCCAAACGACACGACTTGCCCCGGTGCTTAACTGTGCCGGGGTTTTCTTTGCCTTATCTATTTTCCCTATCGTTTCGAGGTGTCACTTTCGATCTGGGGTAAAGTTGTTTTCAACATGTAGTGACTTCAAGAGAGTGAAAACTTTATCTTGATATCAAAATGTGCATGAGAAATAATTAATTCAATCTTGGATGGTGTCGTGTTGTTGATTTGGAAAGTTGGAGGGAGCCGTGGGGGTGTGTAACAAATGCAAGGAAAAAGGAAAGAAAAGTAACCGCAATGTAACGGAATTTGAAATATCACCAATGTCTACTTGTGATTCGTGCAATAAGCAGTACTGGGTTGATAGCGGTAAGCTGGTTAAGGATGATTGATAATGTCACCTAACGAAGAGAGGAAAGGTCCTGCAATTCCCGTATCTGCAGAAAAGGTGTCTGAGTATCTGGAGAGTTGGATGCTGGAGGAAATAAAAGGCAGATCATCCAGGTATTTTGATTTAGGAAAATTCTTTTTTACTGTTTCCACAGGTGTTGTTTTATTTTTTTTAACTGCATTGAAAGTTATTGGCTTTCATCCATGTAGCTTGTCTTGGATTGCGGTCTGTGTTGTTTCGTCAGTTCTTGGTGTTGTGGCCAGCATACTTCTAGTTTGGCCGCAGAATGGTAAGATTGGAAGTGAGTTTGATGTTTTAGTTGAGTACAATGGAGTTATGAAGCGGTATCGATCGATAATGATTTTTTGGACTATAACTACAATTATTGCCCTTTTTGGAGGGTTCGGTAGTTTATTCAAATTAAACTTTTGGTTGTTTTCTTGCGATTGATATTGTGATTTTAGATGAGCACTTCTTTAGGGCGTCTGTTCGAAGATTCACGAGGGCGTCTGGTAGGAAGCGACGAGGACGATGCTTTGATAGATTATAAGTATTTCGAGTAGGTCCAATGTAATTTGAGAAAATAGATAGGAAAAAGGGGACAGTCTCCTTTTACTTTTAAGACGACCTGATCGGCAAAGATAATAAATTTAAGCCTAGCCTTTATAGCGATGTACTTGAAAATAGGATGCTTCAATTCATTTTAATTTGAACTTCCTACTTTAGGGTGTTCTTTAAAAGATGTATTCAATTCAATAATGCAACCTGATACCTTCTACTTGGAGGTGTTCATGGGTGAAGATTACAACAACAAATTTAGTGCGGCACCGTCACTGGCGGGATATCTTTTCCAGTGTCGTTACGCACTGTATAGAAGCTTGCAGTTGGTCGAAAAATCGACAAACAGTCATGTCGCCATAGAGCGTTATGACGATATTTCTTTCGAAAACGATGATCTTGCTGAATGCTTAATTCAGGCAAAGCACAATATCTCTCCCAAGTCATTAAGTGACAATAGTGTCGACCTTTGGAAAACTATTCGAGTTTGGTTGCACGAGCGAGCAGCTGGTTCGGCCACAACGGATTCCACGAGGTACAACCTTATTACAAATAGTGAAGCAATTGATGGCTCGGCTATGTCAAAATTGCGTCCGTATCCTTCATTGCGTAGCGAGGCCGATGCATACGACGCTTTAAAGAAAGTTGCAGAGACGTCAAAAAATATTGAAACAAAGGACGGGCGATCGGCATTTTCTAGTTTAACAAAAGAAGAGGGCATTGATTTTCTAAGTAAAGTTGAGGTTTTTGATCAAAGCCCTGGGTTAACCGATGTGAGGGGCGATATCGTTGGCAAATTAAAGATAATCTCAGAAGAACACGCCGAAGATATCGCAAATGAGCTTGAAGGCTGGTGGCTAAACGTTCTTGGAGAGCATTTAATATCTCCGGGTTTAGCTCCAATACCGCTGCAGCAAGTACTTCGCAAAGCAAATGATATTGGTGATCAGTATAAGGGGGCAGGTCTTCCGGTTTATGCACCTGAAGATCTTGGTGCAAAGGCATATTCAGCTGATGACGAAGCCTTCATGTTTGTTCGCCAAATGAGGTTAGTTGAAATGCCTGATGCCTCAATTCAGCGCGGAGTCCAGGATTTCTATCGAGCCTCTGCTCAGAGAGCGAGGTGGGCGCGTGAGAGCCTTCTTCTAGATGGGGAAAGCAAAAAATTTGACAGTGCTCTTTGCGATAGCTGGGGGCGAGAGGGGGAGGCGCTTCTCGCCACAACTTCTACAAATACCGACGAAGAGAAAAAGCGCTATGGCCGACAGCTTTGTGTATGGGCCTCTCGTCACACGCACCCTTTTCGCAATGTGGTCGAAACATGGATGACCGCAGGTTCATATCACGCTCTTTCGGACAAGAAGACGATCGGTTGGCATCCGGAATTCGATACTCTTTTGATAAGAGAGGACACCGTTGATGATGCTTGATATTTGGCAAAGCAGACCTGCCGAAGAGGCATACTTATTTAATCCAGCATTTGGCGGAGTGCTCATATGTGAATTTGTCAAAGCATTTGCAGGTAGGGATAAACCAGGAGCACCCCTCACGCTCGTTTTGATAGCGCTTTCAGTTTCTCTTCACGGTCAATCCCGCGCAAGATTGCCTAAAATGATTTCTGCATCATTCTATCAATGGGTACAAAATAACGAAGATATACTGATTGGTTTTCCTGAGCGCACGCTCTCTTTACGTCCATACATTATGGAAGCAATTAGATTTGCTGTTGATGCAAATGCACTCCAATTCGTTGGGGGACATTTAGTTGGACTTGGGGGTAAAGCTGCCACCTATACACTAGGGAAAATTCAAACTGAGACAATTGAAACAAAAAACATTGTTGAACAAACCAGAATGCTTGGGAGATGGTTTTCTAAGTCGGGAGATGAGTCTTTTATTCTTTCAGCATTCGGGGTGAGGCCATGAGTTTTTCTATCAAATCTATTGTCATCTATAGTCATAGTGGAGAAATCCGCGATATTACTCTTCGTGAGAACGGGCTAAACATAATTACGGGGAAATCGAAAACCGGGAAGTCCGCTATTATTGATATTATCGACTATTGCCTTGGGCGAGGGGCATTCAATGTCGCCGAAGGGGTAATTCGCCGAAAAGTTTCTTGGTTCGCGTTACATCTTATTCGTGATCAAGAAGAAGTCTTCGTTGCGCGGAATAACCCGGGACCAGGGGCTTCGGTGGGGGCTGAAGTATACTTACACAGGGGTAAGCTAGAAAAATATCCGAACCTCAATGAGTTGAAAAAAAATATCACTGCGGATGCGTTGCAAAAATTCATTACTCAGTTTGCAGGAATCAATGAGAATGAACATCGGCCTGAGACTGGTACAAGGCGTCCGTTGAGCGCAAACATTTCACATGCTTTGTTCATGTGCTTCCAAAAGCAAAACACCATTGCGAGCCAGGATCAACTGTTTCATCGTATGAATGAGGATTTTTTACCTCAGGCTATGAAAGATACATTACCCTACTTTTTAGGGGCCGTTGACGAAGAGCATTTTCTGCTTCTAATTGAACAAGAGGAGGTGGCTAAGCTACTTAGAAATAAAGAGGCGGCTGCTGCTAAAATTATTAGTACACTTGATCTTAGTAAGTCTCGTATTGCGCGTCTAGTAAATGACGCTAAGCGTTTGGGTTTGCTCGAGCAACATATACAACCCGACCAAGAAGACATAATTGACCGCCTTAAAAGCCTTGCTGAATTTAGGTTTGATGATCCGGATTACATTCCAGATTTTGGTGAAACTATATCCGAGTTGCGCCTTCAGGAAAGGAATATCCAGCAAACATTGGGGCAATTGAATCAAGATATTCGAGCCGCTAAAGAGTTCTTGTCCGACCAAACTGCATTTTCTCGTGAGGCCTCGGAGCAAGCATCACGCCTAAGGGCAATCGGGCTTTTCAGGAATGGACCGGAAAACCCAGATGTATGTCCGATTTGTGAGAGCGTCCTCTCTTCTCCAACACCGACCGTGAGAGAAATCAACCAGTCACTTAGTGAAATTGAGTTTCATCTAAAAGAGGTACATAAAGAAAGTCCGCACATTCAAAAGTATATGGGGGATGTCGAAGGGCGCATTTTGGAGCAAACCGAAAAGCTTAGAAGTGTTCAATCTGAATTACGTCGGGCGATTGCGGAAGATGAGCGCGTGCGATTAATTCAGAACCAGCTTGTGGAAAGAGCGCGTTTCATCGGCAGATTATTGGCATTTCTGGAGTTGGTTGAGCCGGATGATGAGACTGAGGATTTGGACGGTGAAATTTCGTCTCTTCGTCAGCGTCTCGAAGCCTTGCGATCAAGGATAAATTCTGAAGATACGACTGCGAGGATGGAAGCCGCTTTAAACCTCATTGGCAAGCAGATGACATCTTACTCAAACATGTTGGAACTTGAACATAGTGGAAGTGCCTTGAGGCTCGATATCCGGAAGCTAACTGTTGTAGCAGATACAGATGATGGTCCAATTCCTCTTAATCGAATGGGAAGTGGAGAGAATTGGGTAGGATATCATGTCTTGACGCACCTCTCGCTGCATTGGTGGCTGAGAAAACGACATCGTCCTGTGCCAGCGTTCTTGGTATTTGATCAGCCAACCCAAGCCTATTACCCATCAGATGTTGTGGACGGTAGTCTCGAACAGATTGCTCGTGATGATGATAGAAAAGCTGTGCAGTCGTTATTTGAGCTTATGAAAAAGGCATGTGAGGATATTGAACATCCATTCCAACTGATAGTACTTGATCATGCTCATCTTCGGGACACGTGGTTTGGGAATGCAATCGTAGAGGAATGGCGTGGAGATAATGCATTAATTCCAGAGGATTGGCCGACGCTCTCCCAGTCTCGATCATGATTGCTTGAGCCGTTGAAGTGGTGAGTAAATGAGGCTAGGTAAGGGCCGTGATTGATTTGGTTAATTAAAAACGACCGTATTGCCAGATGCTAAAGCAGCAATTTTATACCCTTGAGCACCCAATATCAGGGGTCTGCGTTGGCGCATTAACCCAAGCTTGCGAATAAGGGGGCAGCCCAATTTTTACGCATCGTACTTTTTCACACATCATATATGTCACGCCTTGATAGTTGGACGCCCGCCTGCGCGGGCGTGACGGGCTGTGGGGCGCGGGAATGACGGGGTTGGCGTTCGTTGTGGCAGATGGATGTCGGTAGAACGCGATAAGGGCAGCGATGGTTCGCTGCCCTTTGGTGTGTTTGGGTGATTATGGTGGTTGCGCGAGGGTGAGAAATGCCCCGGCAGTGGTGACACTGCCGGGGCGGGCTGGGCCGATGCGGCATCGGTGGGGGTTGGGGCGATGCTGTTATCCCTGTTCGGCGGGAACAGGGGCGGTTCGCAGGCCCAGGGTTACGATGATAGATGCGGCGAGAAGCAGGAAGCCGGCGATGGTAAAGACGCCAAGCGCGCCGCTGGTGTCAAAGACAAGGCCGCCGACTGCGGCACCGGTGGCAATCGCAAGCTGGAAACCGGCGACCAGAAGTCCGCCGCCGCTTTCGGCCTCATCGGGCACGGTGCGCGTGATCCAGGTGGACCATGCGACCGGCACACCGCCAAAGGCCATGCCCCAGATCGCAACAAGCACGGTGGTCGGGGCAACCGCACCATCAATGGCGACCATGCCGACCCCGGCCAGCCCCATGATCATCGGCATCAGCGCAATGGTCATGCGCAGCGAGCGGGCAATCAGCGCGCCGCCGACATAGGTGCCGATAAAGTTGGCGACACCGAAGCCCAGCAAAATGCCCGAGACACCCGCCGTCGTCACACCCGAAACATTTTCAAGGAACGGGCGGACATAGGTAAACAGCGCGAAATGACCGGTAATGATCAGGACCAGTGACAGCAGGCCGAATTTCATGCGCGGACGGTTGATGACCTCGATCAAGGTGCGCAGGGTCGCACGCCCGCGTGGCGGCATTTTGGGAAGCGTTGCGAATTGCACGACAAGGGCAAGAACGCCCAGCAGGGACGCCGCCATAAAGACATTGCGCCAGCCAATGACATCACCAAGATAGCTGCCGAGCGGGGCGGCAAAAACGGTTGCGGCCGAGACGCCACTAAACATGATGGCAAGGGCGCGCGGGACGTTCTTTTCCGGCACAAGGCGCATGATGGTGGCCGCCGACATGGTCCAGAAACCACCAAGGGCAATGCCCAGCAACATGCGCCCGGTCAGAAGGACAGCAAAATTGGGGGCGAGTGCGATCATGATATTCGCGGCAATCAGCAGAACCGAAAAGCCAAGCAGAACATGGCGGCGGTCAATCTTGCGGGTCACCGTCGCGGTCAGAAGGCTGGTGATCAGGGCCAGAATGGCGGTGGCGGACATGGCCTGACCGGCCATGCCTTCGGTAATGCGCAGGTCATCTGCCATCGGGGTGAGCAGGCTGACCGGCAAAAATTCGGCCGTGACCAGCCCGAACACCCCGAGCGTCATGGAAATCACAGCAGCCCAGGCCGCAGGGGCGGGCGCAGAGGTTTGATCCACGGCTTGGTCGGGGCGGGATTGTGGTTCACTCATGGAAAGTCCTTTGAGTTGGTGTTTTGCATTGCACACAGAATAGTCTGGACGCGCCGGACGATCTATGACAGTTTGTCCGTATTGTTTGATCAATCGTCCGAAATGTGATGTCACCCATTCCTGATACCGCGCTTAACAGCCCGTCCGATCATCTTGAAGGCCAGTTCAATGCATCTGGTCATGACATGGTTAATGAGCTTCTGTCCGGCGTGCGCCTGCGCGGGCTTGATTACCGCCGGATCGAGATTTCCACCCCTTATGGTTTGCGCTTTGGCGAGGATCAGGACGAAACCCGTGCCTGGTTTCATTTCATCGCGCAGGGCACGGTTTTGCTTCGCACCAAAACCGGGGCGACGCATGTTCTGGGCTGTGGGGATGCGGTATTGTTGCCCTGTGCTGGCATTCACGATCTTTACAGCGAAGATGGCGTTGCCCTGCGCAGTGTCGATGCGTTTGAAAAGGCGCGGCTGTGTGATGCGGCATCGGAAATCCATGCCTGCGAAGCCGGTGTTTGTCGGTCAAAGGACAACCTGATTTTCAGTTGTGCCATGGAATTTGATCTGGGCTGGTTGCATCCGTTGGCACACCTTAAGCCGGAAGTCATGCATATCGAAACCGTGCCGGAGCATGACCCGCAAATCCCGGCGATCCTCGATGTCATGACCGCAGAGCTTAAAGCCAAGCGCCCGGGATATGGTGTGATCCTGACCCGGCTTGCCGATGTGGTGGCCGCAGCCATCCTCAGGCGTTGGGTCGAGACGGGCTGTGACGTGTGTGGTTGGGTCGAGGCGGTGCGGGATCCCAAACTGGCACGCGTTCTGGCCGCGCTGCATAAGGAGCCGGGGCGGAGTTGGTCGGTTGCGGATATGGCATCGGAAATGGGGGTGTCGCGATCCGTCTTTGCCGAACGGTTTGCCGAGCTGACCAAATCAACGCCGCAGCACTATCTGACCAATTTGCGCATGCGTCTGGCCAGTCAGTGGATCGGGCGGGAAAACCTGTCGCTGGATGAGGTTGCCGATCGGCTTGGTTATGCCTCGGTCGCGGCGTTTAGCCGGGCGTTCAAGCGCACAACCGGGATATCGCCCGGTGCCGTGCGATCAAGCCAAAGCTGATCGGGATGGGGGGTGCCGCATGCGGTTACGGCGTGCTGCGCACGACCGCGACCAGATATCGGCAGTTTTCGCGGCTTTGGTTGTGGAAAACGCAATCCTGCGGCGGGCCGAGTTCGAGGCAATCCCCCTGATCAAGCTTGTGCACCCGGTCGCCTTCATGAAACAGCAAGCTGCCCTCCAGAACCCAGATCGCCTGCTGGATGAAGGTGAAGGCCGCAGCGGGCATGGTGACCTGTTGACCGGCGGGCAAATTAACCTCGACCAATTCCAGCGGGATTTTCTGGCCCGACAGGACCTGCCGACGGCCATAGCCGGTTTCGGGATCGGACCATAAGGGCTGTGTCGCGTGGGTCCGTACACCATGATGGACAGATGGTGTGCGCGACAGCAGTGCCGATACCGTTAGCGACAAGGCCCCGGAAAGCCGGCCAAGGACCGTTGCTGTCGGGCTGGCTTCGCCGCGTTCGATCTTGCTGATCATGGCCTTGGAGACGCCGGATTTTTCGGCAAACTGGCCCAGTGACCAGCCGCGCATTTCACGTTCGCGGCGAAGGCGTGCCGAAAGCCATGCGGTTGTATCGTCTTCCATATCGATCAAAAATCCATCTATATCGGTTAAAATAGGCATTGACTGTCTACTATAATGGATTAACGTTGGCAACAGGTAACGGATGATGCGAAGTGGAGGCGAGCATGCATTTACGCGATGCGACCAGGGGCGATATGGCGGAAATTCTTGAAATCTATAACCAGGTGCTGCGCGACAGCACGGCGATCTATGATGATACGCCTTCGACCCTAAAGGAACGCCAGGCGTGGTTTGACGAACGTCAGGAAAAGGGCTTTCCGGTGTTCGTCGTTGAGGATGATGGACGCATTCTGGGGTTCGGTTCCTATGGCCCGTGGCGGGCGCGGTGGGGGTATCGCTTTACGGTCGAACATTCGGTGCATGTTCATGCCGACCATCGTGGCGCGGGGGTTGGCGGGATGCTGGTGCGCGCGCTTATTGACCATGCCAAACAGGCGGGCATGCATGTCATGGTTGGCGGGATTGATGCCGAGAATGTCAACTCGATCCGCTTTCATGAACGGCTTGGCTTTGTCGAGGTCGGGCGGGCGCGGCAGGTTGCGCGCAAGTTTGATCGCTGGCTTGATCTGGTGACGATGCAGTTGTTTCTTGATGGCGCATCGGTTTCGGCGTGATGCGGCGATCTGGCCTGTTATAAGGAGCCGTTGCGGTCAGGATGTCTGGAACAGCGCATCCTGTGCGCTTTGAGCGGCTGATTTCAGGTGTTTTAAGGTGTCGTTGCCGGTTGCAAGCAGGGCGGGCGATGCGCCAAACACCGAAAAGGCCGAGATCATGGTGCCATGCTTGGTCAGGATCGGGACGGCAAGCGCGTAGATATCGTGTTCGCGTTCGCCATTGTTGGTGGCAAAGCCCTGATGGCGGATGGTGGCGAGTTCGGTTTTAAGCGCGTTGATATCGGTGATGGTTTGGTCGGTCATGCCGGTCAGGCTGGCATTTTTGAAATAGCGATCCTGATCATCAACGCTCATATGCGCAAGCCACAGCTTGCCGTGCGCGGTGCAAAAGGCATCAAGGCGCGATCCAATCCGGATATCAACATAAAGCGGCCGGTCGGGCAGGGCCTTGGCGATGCAAACCGCCATGTCGCGATCAAAACGGGTGGCCATGCAGGCCTCCCCGGTGTCACGTGCCAGCTGATCAAGGATCGGCTGCAAGATGGTTGGCAGGGTGTCGCCCTGCAACACCCGTTCGCCCAAATCAGCAAACAGATAGCCCAGCCTGAAAACCCCGCGTGACGTTGTGCGCAAGGCGCCGGCCTGCACCAGCGTATGCAGAAACCGGTGGGCGGTGATCATGTTGATGCCAAGTGCGTCGGCGGTTTCCTTGGCCGTCAGTTCATTTTGCCCGGCGGCAAACAGATCAAGAATTTTAAAGGCCTTAAGGACAGAGCCATTCAGTTGACTGGTCATCGGATCGGTTTTTCCTGCGCAAAAAGTTGGTGCAAAGCCGTCACGCCTTGACGGTGACCGGATTTCAATAATAAACTATATTATAAATTAAATTTCAATTATAGAAATATGAGTGGAACGTCAAATGGAAAATGACATCACGAAAAAGGACAGTGCGGGACTCACCCTGACCGCCGGTGGGGCGGTTCTGGCCCGGATGAAGGCGATCGGGATTGATTATATCTTTGCCAATTCGGGCACCGATTTTCCGCCGATCATCGAAGGCCTGGCCGAGGCGGCGGCAAAGGATATCGATCTTCCGCACGCGTTGATCATGCCGCATGAAAATGCCGCGATGGGGATGGCGCATGGCTATTATCTTGCGACCGGCAAGACGCAGGCGGTGATGGCACACACCAATGTCGGCCTTGCCAATTGTGCGATCGGGGCGATCAATGCCGCAACCGAACATGTGCCGGTTGTCCTGATGTCGGGCCGAACGCCGGTGATGGAAAAGGGGCGGCTTGGCGCGCGCGCAGTGCCGATTGGCTGGGGCCAGGAAATGCGCGATCAGGCGGCACTCGTGCGCGAAAGTACGAAATGGGAATATGAGCTTAAATTCCCAGAACAGGTACCCGATGTGGTTGATCGTGCCTATGCGATTGCATCATCGGTGCCCAAGGGGCCGACTTATGTCAGCCTGCCGCGTGAAGTTTTGTGCGAACCGTGCCGAAGTGATCAGATCGACGGGCCGCTTCGCATGCAGCCGGTGCCGGTTGCCCCGCCGCAGGCCAGTGTTGAGGCTGCGGCAGATATTCTCGCCAAGGCCAAGAACCCGTTGATCATTGCCCAGCGGGGTACTGGCACAGCCGAGGCATTCGGGCGGTTTGGGGAGCTGGTGGATCAGTGGGGCATTCCGGTGGTGCAATACTGGGCGATCCAGTTGGCAATCGGCACCGAACATCCGATGTTTGCCGGGATGGACCCGGCGCCGTGGCTGGAAAATGCCGATGCGGTGGTGGTGATTGATTGCCTGGCGCCCTGGTCGCCCGATATCCATGATTTGAAGCCTGACTGCAAAGTCGTCCAGATCGGCCAGAACCCGCTTTATTCGCGCTTCCCGGGGCGGAACTTTGCCGCTGATATCTCGCTTGTCGGCGAGACGGGGGATGTGATCATGATGCTGGCGGATGCCATGGATCGCCGCCATGCCGACCACACATCGGTTTGCGCAGATCGCCGGGCCAAGGTTGCCACTATTAATGCCGAAACGCGCAAACAGGCGCTGGCGGCGGCCGATGCCGGGGCGGTGGACCCGATGACCAAGGCCTATGTCTCGCGCTGTCTGTCTGAGGCGATTGCGGGCCGTTCGGCGACGGTGTTTTCCGAGCTTGGCTGCCCGCTGGAGCCTTTATCTCTGTCCGAACACAGCAGCTGGTATCAGGAACCGCATTCCGGCGGGCTTGGCTGGTCCTTCCCGGCATCGATGGGCTATCAGTTGGCGGACAAGAATAAACTGGTTGTCGCCACCATGGGGGACGGGTCCTATATGTTTGCCAACCCGACGGCGTGCCATCAG
>Ga0207828_100344_pt1 | contig 19338 bp, 17 predicted proteins | sample TtaePargueraPR_11_FD_187276 | JGI IMG/M metagenome (GOLD analysis project Ga0207828, IMG submission 187276) | Aerobic enrichment media microbial communities from Bioluminiscent Bay, La Parguera, Puerto Rico - Tt and P2 (3) (SPAdes) | ecosystem: Environmental > Aquatic > Marine > Unclassified ...
CGACGGGCACCTGGTGTTCTTCCATGGCTTCCAGCAGCGCGCTTTGCGCTTTCGGCGTTGCACGATTGACTTCGTCGGCGAGCACCAGTTCCGTGAACACCGGTCCGGGCTGAAACTCGAACTCGCCGCTCGCGGCCCGGAACACGGAGACGCCGACGATATCCGCCGGCAGCAGGTCGCTCGTGAACTGAATCCGGCGGAAGCCGAGTCCGAGTACGCGCGCCAGCGCCTGTGCAAGGATCGTCTTGCCGAGCCCCGGCAGGTCCTCGATGAGCAGGTGGCCGCGGGCCAGAAGGCAGGCGAGGGCGAGTTCGATCTGTGCGTCCTTGCCGAGGACGATCCGCGACAGCGCCGCGCGGGCGCGTTCGATCGTGGTCCGGTCCGCCGCGTCCGGCCGGGGAACGGGCTGTGCCGTGCGTTGCTGCATCGTGGCTCCTGTGCGGCGCGCGATCGCGCACCGGTCACTCCGCATGGTGGCGAATTCAGGGGCGAATTGCACCCCGGCCGGCGGGAGTTGTGATGCAGTACTCAGAAAGCCGGCCGGGGACCGCTGCCCGGCCGACGAAACCTCAATCCAGCGCGGCGAGCTTGTCCAGTTGTTCCTCGATCAGCCCGAGCTGGCGCGCGAAGTCCGTGGCGCGCTCGCGCTCCTGGTCCACGACGGCCGGCGGCGCGTTCGCGACGAAGCGCTCGTTGGCGAGCTTGCCTTCGGCCTTTGCGAGCTCCGCCCGGAGCTTCGCCTGCTGCTTCGACAGGCGCGCCCGTTCGGCGTCGACGTCGATGACGCCCTTCATGGGAACCAGCAGACGCATGTCGCCGAGCAGGGCCGTGGCCGAAGGCGGCGGTTCCGCGCCGGCGGCCAGTGCGTCGACGGACTCGACGCGCGCAAGTCGTGCCAGCAGCGCGCGGTGGTTGTCCACGCGGGACAGGTCCTCGCCGGTGGCGTTCTCGAGGAGCACCGGCAGGGGCTTCCCGGGTGCGATGTCCATCTCGCCGCGAATCTGCCGGATGCCGAGGATGAACTGCCGCACCCAGTCGACGTCGGCGATGGCGGCGGCGTCCGTGTCGAAATCGCCGGGCTTCGGGAACGGCTGCAGCATGACGGATTCGCCGTCGATGCCGGCGCGCGGCGCCACTTGCTGCCAGATCTCCTCGGTGATGAACGGCATGATCGGGTGCAGCAGGCGCAGCAGCGCTTCGAGAACGGTCACGAGCGTGCGACGGGTGCCGCGCTTCTCGGCGTCGGTGGCGTCGTCGCCCTGCAGCACCGGCTTCGACAGCTCGAGGTACCAGTCGCAGAATTCGTGCCACGTGAACTCGTACGCCGCCTGCGCGACGAGGTCGAGCCGGTATTCCGCATAGTGGCGCTGCACGTCGCGCACCGTCGCGTCGAAGCGGGCGCCGATCCAGCGGTCTGCGACGGACAGTTCCACCGGGCCGTCGGACAGGTCCTCGGTGTTCATCAGTACGTAGCGGGCGGCATTCCACAGCTTGTTGCAGAAATTCTTGTAGCCCTCGATGCGCCCGGTGTCGAAGCGGATGTCGCGACCGGTGGTCGCCAGCGCCGCGAACGTGAACCGCAGCGCGTCGGCGCCGTAGGCCTCGATGCCGTCGGGGAACTGCTTGCGCGTCGCGGCCTCGATCTTCGGCGCGAGGTGCTCCTGCATCATGCCGCTCGTGCGCTTCGCGACGAGGTCCTCGAGCCCGATGCCGTCGATCAGGTCCAGCGGGTCGAGCACGTTGCCTTTCGACTTCGACATCTTCTGCCCGTCCTGGTCGCGGATCAGGCCGTGGATGTACACCTCGCGAAACGGCACGTCGCCCATGAACTTGAGGCCCATCATGATCATGCGGGCGACCCAGAAGAAGATGATGTCGAAGCCGGTGACGAGGACATTGCCCGGGTAGAACTCGGCCAGCGCTTTCGTCCTGTCGGGCCAGCCCAGCGTGCTGAACGGCCACAGCGCCGAGGAAAACCACGTGTCGAGCACGTCGTCGTCCTGCCGCAGCGCAACGTCCGCGGGAAGGCCGTGTTTCCTGCGCACACTGGCCTCGTCGTGACCGACGTAGACGTTGCCGTCCGCGTCGTACCAGGCGGGAATGCGGTGTCCCCACCAGAGCTGGCGGCTGATGCACCAGTCCTGGATGTTGTACATCCAGTCGAAGTAGGTCTTCGACCAGTTCTCCGGCACGAAACGGATGCAACCGCTCTCCACGGCGTCGATCGCCGGCTTCGCGAGCGGCTCAATGCGCACGTACCACTGGTCGGTGAGATAGGGCTCGACGACCGCACCCGAGCGGTCGCCGCGCGGGATCTTCACTGTGTAGTCCTCGATCTTGTCGAGAAGGGCCAGCGATTCGAGTTCCGCGACGACCGCCTTGCGCGCCTCGAAGCGGTCCATGCCGCGATACGCCTCCGGCATGTCGTCATTGATGGCGGCCGAGTCGGTGAACACGTTGATCATAGGCAGCCCGTGCCGCTTGCCGATCTCGTAGTCGTTGAAGTCGTGCGCGGGCGTGATCTTCACGCAGCCGGTACCGAACTCGGGCTCGACGTAGTCGTCGGCGATCACCGGTATGCGGCGGCCCACGATCGGCAGGACGATCTCCTGGCCGATGAGCTGCCGGTAGCGCTCGTCCTCCGGGTGCACGGCGACCGCGGTGTCGCCGAGCATCGTTTCGGGGCGCGTCGTTGCGACCACGAGGTGCCCGTCGCCCGACGCGAGCGGGTAGCGGAAGTGGTACAGCGAGCCCTGTTCGTCGGCCGTCAGCACCTCGAGGTCCGACAACGCCGTGTGCAGCACCGGGTCCCAGTTCACGAGGCGCTTGCCGCGATAGATCAGGCCTTCGTCGTACAGGGAGACGAACACTTCGCGCACGGCGGCGGACAGGCCGTCGTCCATCGTGAACCGGTCGCGGGCCCAGTCGACGGACGCGCCCATGCGCCGAAGCTGCTTCGCGATCTGGCCGCCGGACTCGTCCTTCCACTGCCAGACGCGGTCGACGAACGCGTCGCGGCCGAGGTCGTGCTTGGACTTGCCGTCCGCGTTCAGCAGCCGCTCGACGACCATCTGGGTCGCAATGCCGGCGTGGTCCATGCCGGGCTGCCACAGCGCGCGGTCGCCGGTCATCCGCCGGTAGCGGGTCAGCGCGTCCATGATCGTGTCCTGGAAGGCGTGCCCCATGTGCAGCGTGCCGGTGACGTTCGGCGGCGGGATCATGATGCAGTAGGCGGGTCCGTCGCCCTGTGGCGCGAACCAGCCCGAGTCTTCCCAGCGTGCGTACAGCCGCTGCTCGATATCCTGCGGTTGGTAGGTCTTGTCCATCGTTGATCGGGTCAGAGGTTGTGCGTGTTCAGGTCGTGGCCCTGGTCGCGGTAGGCGGCGAAGCGGATGCGGCTCTGGCGCCGGCCGTCGTCATCCGAGCTTACTAGCTCGGCGATGCGCGGAAAACGCCCGGGATCGGCCGGGATGTCCGTGCCGAGATTGATCAGCAGGTCGCAGTCGTCGATGCTGCTGGCCGCGTCGCCTATCGTGACCGGTGCCGGCGGCTGCTCGCTGCCGGCGACGCGATGCGGCACGAAGCTGCCGTCACGAAACGTCCACAGCAGCGTGTCGAGTTCGGCCGCGTCGTCGCGCGTCGGGGCGAGGATGTGCACGGTGTTCTCCAGGCGGTAGGCCTTCTCGGCCAGGCGACAGGCGAACACGCGTCGCGCCTGCTCGCCGGGCGTCTGCAGGACGTAGAAATCGACCTGGGCCATGCGGGTCAGGAGGGCAGCGCGTTGCAGCGTCCGAGCAGCAGGTCCGTCAGCATCGGCACGGGCCGGCCCGTCGCGCCTTTCCGGTCGCCACCGAGCCACGCGACGCCGGCGATGTCCAGGTGCGCCCATTTCATGCCGTCGGTGAACTTGCCGAGGAAGCAGCCGGCCGTAATCGTGCCGGCTTCGCGGCCGCCGATGTTCGCCATGTCCGCGAAGTTGCTTTTCAGCTGCTGCGCGTAGTCGTCGCCCAGCGGCAGGCGCCAGGCGCGGTCACCGGCACGCTGGCCGGCGGCGAGAATGTCGTCGGCGAGCGCGTCGTCGTTCGCCATCAGCCCGGAGTGGTGCTTTCCGAGAGCAATCACGCACGCGCCGGTCAGCGTCGCGACGTCGATGATTGCCGCCGGCTTGAAGCGGCGCGAGTAGGTGAGCGCGTCGCACAGGATGAGGCGGCCCTCCGCGTCGGTATTCAGGATCTCGATCGTCTGGCCCGACATGCTGCGGACGATGTCACCGGGGACGGTCGCCTTGCCGCCCGGCATGTTCACGACGGCCGGCACCACGACATTGACGTTGATCGGCAACTTCATTGCGGCGATGGCCGCCATCGTGCCGATGACGCTCGCCGCGCCGCACATGTCGTATTTCATCTCGTCCATTTGTGCACCGGGCTTCAGCGAAATGCCGCCGGTATCGAACGTCACGCCCTTGCCGACCAGCACCACCGGCGCGTCCTTGCCGGCGCCCCGGTACTGCATGACGATCAGCTTCGCCGGTTCCGCGGCGCCCGCGGTCACGGACAGCAGCGACCCCATGCCGAGCCGCTTCATTTCCGTTTCGTTCAGGACGCGAACGGACAGGCGGCCGTTGCCTTTCGCGAGCTTCTGCGCCGCGCGGGCGAGATAGCCGGGCGTGCACACGTTTGGTGGCAGGTTGCCGAGGTCCTTCGCGAGTGCGACGCCTTTGTTGATTGCGTCGCCGTGGGCGCAGCCCCGGTCGACGTGCGCGGCTTCGCTGCGCTTGCCGATCGAGAAGCCGAGCGTCTTCAGCGGCATCGGTCCCTTTTTCCGGCCGCTCTTCAACTGGTTGAACCGGTACAGCGTCTCGCCGGCCACCTCGACCGCCGCCCGGGCGCGGTAGTAGGCATCACCGCCGGGCTCGAGCGTCAGGGTGTTCAGGATCGACGCGCAGCGCGTGCGCGACACGGAACGCAGCGCCCCGGCGACCGCCTTGCGGTACTCCGCGGGCCCGAATTCGCCGGACTTGCCCAGGCCGACCACGACCACGCGGGCGGCGCGGACGCCGTCGACGTTCGTCAGGACGGCGGCGCGCCCGAGGTGCGGGGAGATGTCGCCCGATTTGACGAGCTTCTTGAGCGTTCCGCGGCTTGCGGCGTCGATGTCGGCGGCGGCCTCGCCGAGCTTGCCGCGGGCGTAGATTCCGACAATGACGCAGTCAACGGCGCGTCGCGAGGCTTTGGCGGTCGTCGTGAAGTATTCCATTTTATTTGTGCTTGTCCCGGGCAAAATAAAGCGGGTAGTCTAACTGAACTCGCCTGTCATAAGTAAATCAACGCGATGCGTCGCATCCTCGATCGCTACATCTTCCGGGAAGTCGCCGCCACCTGGGTGGCCGTTACGGGCGTATTGCTGCTGATTCTGCTGACGAACCAGTTCGCCCGGATCCTGGGCGACGTGGCCAAGGGCAAGTTGCCGAAAGACGCCGCCTGGAGCGTCATCGGCCTGTCGGCGATGCAGTACATGACGGTGCTGGTGCCGATCGGCGTGTTCCTCGCGGTCATGATGGCGCTGGGCCGGCTGTACCGCGACAGCGAAATGGCGGCGATGACGGCGTGCCGGCTCGGGCCGATGGGGATCTACCGGCCGCTGTTCTGGCTCGTCACACCGCTGGCCGTCGGGGTCGCGTGGCTTGCGATCGAAGTCGGCCCGAAGGCTTTGTCCGAAGTGGACAGAATCGGTGCCGAGGCGCGACGCGCGGCGGACCTGGCGAGCGTCGAGCCTGGCCGCTTCACAGTCGCGGGGGCCGGCGGTGCCGTCATCTATGGCGAGTCGGTCACGGACGACGGCGTCATCCACAATGTGTTTCTGCAGCGTGGCAACGCGGAAAGCGGCATCGAAGTCGTGGTGGCGGACCGTGGCGAGCAGGTCGCCTCCGACGATCCGGAGACACGCATGTTCGTCCTGTACAACGGCCGGCGCTACGAGGGCATTCCCGGAACCGCGCAGTTCCGCGTGCTCGAGTTCGGCGAGCACGGCATTCCGTACCGGCTGCCCGGCGCGGAACCGTCGGACCCGCGGCCGCGAGCCATGCCGGTCGAAGTCCTGTTCGGGTCCAGTGACCCGGCCGAGATCGCGGAACTGCACTGGCGGCTGGGCGTCCCACTGTCGACGCTGCTGCTCGGATTCCTGGCCGTGCCACTCGCGAAGAGCCAGCCCCGCGATGGCCGCTACGGGCGCATCGCCGTCGGGCTGCTGATCTTCATCGTGTATTTCAACCTGCTGAGCGCGGCGAAGGCCTGGATCGAGAAGGAGCGGATACCCGCCGAGATCGGTCTGTGGTGGGTGCACGGTTCGCTGTTCCTGCTGGCCCTCGTCCTGCTCGGCGTGCAGAACGGCCTTCATCGGCGGCTGTTGCGATGAACTCGTTGCTGACGCAATACCTGATGCGCGCGATACTGGCGTCCTCGGCGCTCGTACTCGTGGTCCTGCTTGCGCTGGCCGGCCTGTTCGAGTTCATCGCGGAACTGGACGACGTCCGCAACGATTACCAGACGCCGCAGGCGATCCTGTACACGGCCCTGCGCCTGCCGAACCTCGCGTTCGAAATGATGCCGGTTGCCGTGTTGATCGGCTCCCTGCTGGGGCTCGGCGCGATTGCCTCGCACAGCGAGATCATCGTCATGCGTGCGTCCGGACTGTCGGTCGGGCGCATCGCCGGCATGGTCGCCTGCGCGGGCGGCGTGCTGCTGGTGTTCGCAGCGTTGCTCGGCGAGTTCGTCGGCCCGCCGCTCGACTTCTACGCGCGTGACATGCGGCTGAACGCACGCCTCGGCCAGGAAGACGAGCAGCTCGGCAATTCGACCTGGGTGAAAGACGGGCCGGTGTACCTGCACCTCGAGCGAGTGAGTTCCGAGTTCGAGTTCGGATCGATCTACCTGTACCGCTTCAACGAGGACCACACGCTCGCGTCGATTGGCAGGGCCGACAACTCCGGGATTGACGACGACGACCGCTGGCGGCTCGAGAACCTGCGCGAAACGCGTTTCGAGAACGACGGCGTACAGGTCGTGGAGTCCAATCTCGCGGTGCAGTCGTTCGAGGTCAACGCGGAGCTGCTCGGCAATGCCCTGGCGAAACCGCTCAGCCTCTCGCTGCGCGGTCTGCGCAGCTACATCGACTACCTGGATCGCAACGCGCTGGACTCGAGCCGTTACCGGTCGGAGCTGTGGTACCGGGTGTCGCGAACCGTGACGGTACTGATCATGCCGATGCTGGCGCTGGCCTTCATGTTCGGGTCGCTGCGCACGGGCGGTACCGGCAGCCGGCTCCTGATCGGCGTCGTCATCGGACTGGCCTATTACCTGGCGTCGGAGATGCTGGCGAATTCGGGCCAGGTGTTCGACCTGAACCCGATCATCGTCAGCTGGTTGCCCGCGACGGCGCTCGCGCTGGTGACGGTCGTCGCGCTCGCACGAATACGCTGACGGCGGTTATTTCCGCTTCGGGTAGTGCATGAGCCGAGTGCGGCTCAGGCGATCGTGCCAGGCCAGCTTGTCGCGGTCCCAGAGTTGCCACAGGAAGCCGAGGCCGGCTGGCGCCCATGCGATGAGGGCGGCGAAGAAGCGCAGCACGCAGCGGCCGGGCGATGCTTTCTGATGCGCCGGCGTTTCCAGCTGCAATCCCCACGACTGCATGCCGAGTGTGCGGCCGCGCCAGGTCCAGTAACCGGTGAAGTAGGCGAAAATGACGGCCAGCAGCGTGAGCTGGTAGATCGTGTTGTCGGCGGGTTCCACCATCTCGCCCTGTCGCACCGCGACGAACGGCACGGTGGCGAGCATGAGCAGCGCGAACAGCAGCAGCACGTCGTAGAGAATCGCGCCCAGGCGGCGCAACAGACCGGCGGGCTGCGCGTTCACAGGCTTTGGACGAAGTCGACCATGCGCTGCCGCGTGCGGGCGTCGGGCAGGGCGCCGAAGCCGGCCTGCAGGTTATCGCGCATGTGCTTCGGGTTGCTGGTGGCCGGTATGGCGCAGGTGACCGCCGGGTGACTGACGATCCATTTGAGGAAAAACTGGCCCCAGGAGTCGGCGAATTCCGTCGCCCAGTTCGGCAGGTCCTGTCCGCGCACGGCGCGAAACAGCGCACCGCCCTGGTAGGGGCGGTTGACGATGACACCGACGCCCATGTCCGCGGCGACGTCGAGCAGGTGCCTGTCCGCTTCGCGTTCGCCCAGCGAATAGTTGATCTGGATGAACTCCGGTTTGAAGAATTTCATCTCGGCTTCGAGATTGCTGAGCGCGTCGGCCCGGTAGTGCGTGAGCCCGCTGTAGCGGATGACGTTGTCCTCCTGAAGCTCACGAATACTGGCCATGTGCACCTCGGTGTCGCGCAGGTTGTGCACCTGCATCAGGTCGATGACCCCGCTCTTCATCCGTGCGCCCGATTCGCGCATTTGCTCGAGGCCGGCGTCCTTGCCGTCGGTCCAGACCTTGGTGGCGAGGAACAGCGGCCCGCGCGGCACGCCCGCGCCGATCACGTCGCCGATGACGTCCTCGGAGCGGTTGTACATCGGCGACGTGTCGATGAGGCTGCCGCCGGCGTCGACCAGCATCTCGACGATGTCGCGGCACTTCGCGATGTTGTCCGGCGTGCGATCGACGTCGAACACGCTGTAGGTGCCGAGGCCGATGATCGGCAGTGTCTCGTTGTCCGACGCCGGGATGCGCCGCCGGGTCATCGACGCTTGCTGCGCGCTGCCCAGGAGCGGCGCGAGTCCGAGAGCGGCGCCGGCGGCAAGTACGTCGCGTCGATTCCAGTGTGCGTCAGGCATGGCTTGCCTCCCGTGATTTCAGCTTGCCGCTGTGGTCTCGCTTGCGGTACTCGCGACCGAGCCACAGCACGATGAGCACCCATAGTAACGCGAAAGGCACCAGCAGTAGCGCGAGCGTGGAAATGCCCAGGCCGCGCAGGAACTGCACGGTCCAGATGCCGACGATGTCGCCACCGCGGTAGACCGCCGTGTCGATGAAGTTCTTGGCCTTGTATTTCTCCTCCGGCGTGACGACCGAGTACAGCATGTCGCTGCCCGGTTTCGAAAAGCCGAAGCCGACTGCACGCCGCAGCGCCTGCAGCACGGCGCCGACGACCAGCACCGGATGGACGGCCAGCAGGGCGAAGCCGAACAGGGATACGAGCGGCATCAGGGCCAGCGTCCAGCCGAGCCCGAGCTTGCCGACCGCATGCCGGGTCACGAAAAACTGCAACAGCATGGTCATGAACCCGGTGGCCGAGTCCAGGTAGCCGAACAGCTTCGTGCGCGAGTCCACGCCCTCGATCGTGTTGGCGACGAGTTCGTTCATGAACATGTACAGCGCGGTCCCGAGGAGGCTCGCGATCAGCGACACGATCGAAATCATGAGCAGGTAGCGGGAACTCAGCACGTGGCTCATGCCCGCGAACGCGCTGCCGCCCAGCGGTTTCGGCGAGGCGGCCGTCGAGATGACTTCGCGATCCTGGCGCGTTTCGAGCCACCGGCGCAGCTGGCCGATGCAGACGACGCTGATCAGCAGCAGCGCCGCGGATATCGGCAGCAGGTTGCGGAAACCGATCGGCTCGGCCAGTTGCGCCGTAAGCAGCGGACCCAGCGTGGCGCCGATGCTGCCCCCGGCCGAAATCAGGCCGAACAGGCGACGACCCTGTTCCTTCGACCAGATGTCGGCCATGAAGCTCCAGAACACCGACACGACGAACAGGTTGAAGATGCTGATCCAGACGAAGAACACGCGCCCGATCCACACGAAGTGGATGCCCCTGAGTTCGGCGACCGTGAATGCCACGTAGAACAGTACGATGTTCAGCGCAAAGAAGACGTAGATCCACGGCAGGAACTGCCGGCGCGGAAAGCGGGACGCGACCCAGCCGAAGACCGGTGCAACGAGCAGCATCACGACGAACGTGGTGGAGAACAGCAGCGGCACGGTGTCGGTGCCGCTTTCGACACCCATCGCCTCGCGCACCGGCCGGATCATGTAATAGGACGACAGGATGCAGAAGAAGTACGCGAACGACCACGCAACCGCGAAAAACTCCTGTTTTTCGATGCCGAGTACGCGTTTCAGCAGGTGGGTGGCCATCCGGATCCGGGAGAGCGCCAGCGGAACGGCCAGCAGTATAGCGATAGTAAGGAATCACCGCGCCGAGGGACAGGTGCCGGTCAAATCTCGCGGCGCCGGGCAGATTCAGCGGCGGCTGGCGGCCGTGGCACGCGCGACACTGTGTCACACACATCGAGCAGGGAGGCACGAACATGGAACAGGGAGTGAAGATGGCCGCGGTGGCGCTGTCGCTCGGGTTGCTCGCGGCGGCGCCTGCCGTCGCGGGCGTGAGCGACGACGCGGCCTGTGCGGCGGTGCAGGAAACGGTGCGGACACAGGTGCTGGCGGCGAGCACCCGACCGCTCGGAAAGCGCGGTTACCCGGTCCTTCCGCCGGCGGATCTCGGGGGTGAGTGCCGGGACGCGGTGAAGGCGGTGTCGTCCGGATTCACGCAGGCGATGGCGGCGCTTAACGTGTTCGTAACCTGGCAGACGCCGGACCGGCAGCGCGGCGACCTGTGCCTGGGCCATTACCTCTCGCAGTGCTACCCGGAGCGGGACGGCGCCGTGCCGTACGGCCCGGCCGACGCGGCGTTCGTGCGCGACGCGTGGTTTGCCGTACGGCGTGCGGTGGACCGGGCGGCGAGCCAGTCGTGTGGGGGCATCGTGCGCGGGGTGTCGGCGTCGCGGCTCGAAGGGCTCATGGTGGAGGAGTTGCGGGGTGGGGAAAGGGTGGTGATGCAGCAGGGGTATTACGTCAGGTAGGGGTGCGAGGGGAGTGAGTTGCTTCCCTACCGGATGGACTCGGATCGCCGTGGGGCGATCCTCGGGGCTGCGCCCCGCACACGCGGTGCGTGTGCGTCCAAATCGCTGGCGCGATTTGTCGAACCAGCGCTCCAAATCCTCCAGAGGCACCGTCGAACAAACAAAAAAGGGCCCGCGCGAGGCGGGCCCTTTTTTGTTTGTTTGGCACTCCCTAGGGGATTCGAACCCCTGTTACCGCCGTGAGAGGGCGGCGTCCTGAACCACTAGACGAAGGGAGCGTGGCGGCCGGCCGTTTGGCCGGGCCGCGTATTATACGACCGTCTGGCCGCGACTCAAGGGGCAGGCGGGCGGGTGGCTGAATTCCGTGCTGTGCTCTCGCGGGCTGTTATCATAGCCGCAAACAAACCTGCTCCGAACGGACAAACCTTTGAAAGAAAACGGGAAACCGGATTCCACCGAACCCCGGATCATCCCCCGCGCCGCTCACACCGTCTCCCGAAAGGCCATTTCGGACAGCGCCCTGAAGGTGCTGTATCGCCTCAACAAGGCGGGCTACCAGGCGTTCCTGGTCGGCGGCTGCGTGCGGGATGCACTGCTCGACCTTCACCCGAAGGACTTCGACGTGGCGACCGATGCGACGCCGGACGAGGTGCGCGCGCTGTTCAGCAACTGCCGGCTGATCGGCCGGCGCTTCCGTCTCGCGCACGTGCGCTTCGGGCGCGAGATCATCGAAGTGGCCACATTTCGCGCGGCGGCGAATCACGAGGACGACGACGTCGCCCACGACGACGAAGGCCGCATCCTGCGGGACAACGTCTATGGCACGATCGAGGAAGACGTCTGGCGGCGCGATTTCACGTGCAACGCGCTCTATTACAACATTGCCGACTACAGCATCTGGGACTACGTCGGCGGCGCCGCCGACATCGACCGCCGGACGCTCGTCCTCATCGGCGATGCCGGCCAACGCGTGCGCGAGGACCCGGTTCGCATGCTGCGGGCTGTCCGCTTCGCCGCCAAGCTCGGCTTCACCATGGATGGCCCCGTTGACGCGGCGATCCGGGAGAACGCGGGCCTGCTGACGAACGTGCCCGCGGCGCGCCTGTTCGACGAGTTCCTGAAGTTGTTCCAGGGCGGACAGGCCGAGGCGACGTTCGATCTGCTGCGGGATTACGGGCTGTTCGAGGAGCTGTTCCCGGCGACGGAACAGGAGTACCTCATCGACGAGGACTTCCGGCGTTTCATTCGCGCGGCGTTGCAGAACACGGACCGTCGTGTCGCGGACGGCAAGTCCGTCACGCCGATGTTCCTGCTCGGCGTTTTCCTCTGGGCACCCGTCTGCCGCGTTGCGGCCATGCGGCGTGAAGAAGAAAAGATGAGCGATTCGCAATCGCTGGCGCTGGCGGCGTACGAGGTCGCCGGCGAGCAGCAGCGACGCGTCTCGATCCCGAAACGCTTTACGGTGCCGATGCGGGAAATGATGGCCCTGCAGCCGCGTTTCTATGTCACGCAGGGCCGTCGCGCCATGAATCTGCTCGAGCATCGCCGGTTCCGTGCCGCCTACGACTTCATGATGCTGCTCGCCGAGATCGGGCGCGTGGACCCGGACATCGCGGCGTTCTGGACGGAAGTGCAATCACTGTCCAATGATCAGCGCATGCAGCGCTTCCAGGTGCAGGCCAAGGCGCGCAAGCGCCGGCGCCGGCGGAAGCGCAAGTCGGCGAGCAACGAGTAGGGCGCATGCGCTGGGTACCGGCGTACGTCGGCATCGGCAGCAACCAGGACGATCCGGCAGCACAGGTGCGCGACGCCGCCGCCGCGCTCGGCCGACTGCCGGACACGCGACTCGTCGACACGTCGTCGTCCTACGCGTCGGCGCCGCTCGGCGACGTACCGCAGCCGGACTTCGTGAATGCCGTCGCCGCCGTCCTCACCCGGCTGCCGCCGTCGGCGTTACTGGCCGAGTTGCAGGGGCTGGAGCGGGCGGCCGGCAGGCAACGCAGCGGCCTGCGCTGGGGGCCAAGGCCGCTCGATCTCGACCTGCTCGTCTACGGTGCCCGGCGCATCGAAACGACGGACCTGGTCGTACCGCACCCGGGCATTGCCCTCAGAAATTTTGTATTGTTGCCGCTTGGCGAATTGGCACCGGATCTCGACATACCCGGGCTCGGGCGGGTGGCGTCCCTGCCTGTCGACGTCGAACAACCGCGCATCGTGCGCCTAGAGCTGTAAGGTAGCTACTTGACTCCCAATCCCTCTCGCAAGCGCGGTAACGCGCCGCGGTTCATCGCCGTCGAAGGCCCGATCGGCGTCGGCAAGACGGCGCTGGCGAAGCGCCTCGCCGAGTCGCTGAGTGCGAAGTTGCTGCTCGAGGACGTGGAGGAGAACCCGTTCCTCCAACGTTTCTACAGCGAGGGCCGCAGCGCGGCCCTGCCGGCGCAGATGTTTTTCCTGTTCGCGCGTGCGCGCCAGCTCGAGGGCATGCGCCAGTCGGACCTGTTCGCCGACGTGCAGGTGGCCGACTACCTGTACGCGAAAGACCAGCTCTTCGCCGAACTGAACCTCGACCCGGACGAACTCGCGCTGTACAACCAGGTTGCCGCCAGTCTCGACGTCGAGCCGCCGGTGCCGGATCTCGTCATCTACCTGCAGGCATCCGTGGACGCGCTGATGGAACGTATCGCGCGGCGTGGCCGCGCGTCCGAACACCTCATCGATCGGCGCTACCTCGAGCGACTCGCCGATGCCTACGCCCGCTACTTTCACGCCTACGACGACGGGCCGTTGCTGATCGTGAACGCGTCACAGATCGACCCGATTCACAACGACGCCGACTACGAACAGCTGTTCGAACGAATCGAGCAGTTCAGCGGCGGGCGGCACTTTTTCAACCCGGTCGCCGCCGCGCTGGCCTGAACCCGGATACGAGCCAGGAAACGTGTATACCCAACTCGAACAACGCGGCATGCCGCACCCGCCCGTGAATGTCTCGACGCTGCGCGACATGAAGAGTGCCGGCAAGCCGATTGCCTGCCTGACCGCGTACGACGCGAGTTACGCGCAACTGCTCGACCTGGCCGGCGTCGATGTCGTCCTCGTCGGCGATTCGCTCGGCATGGTGATCCAGGGCCACGACACGACAGTGCCGGTGACCGTCAACGACATCGTATACCACTGCCGCGCGGTTGCGCGCGGCCTGCGCCGTGCCTTTCTCGTCGCCGACATGCCGTTCATGAGTTACGCGAACCCGCCGCAGGCACTCGACAACGCGGTCCGCCTGATGCAGGAAGGCGGGGCGATGATGATCAAGCTGGAGGGTGGCGACGGGCAGATCGAGATCGTCGAGCATCTCGCGCGCCACGACATTCCCGTTTGTGCGCACCTCGGGCTGAAACCGCAGTCCGTGCACAAGATCGGGGGATTCCGCGTGCAGGGCCGGGACGCGTCGCAGGCGGATGTCATGTTGTCAGCGGCGCGCCGACTGCAGGACGCGGGGTCGGACGTCGTGCTGCTGGAGTGCGTGCCGAACGAGGTGGGCGCGGCTATCACCGACGCGCTGGACGTGCCGGTGATCGGCATCGGCGCTGGTCCGGGCGTCGACGGCCAGATCCTCGTGCTTTATGACATTCTCGACATCACGCAGGGGCGCACCCCGCGCTTCGTGCGCAACTTCCAGCAGGAGCACCATTCGCCGCTCGCCGCGGTCGAGGCCTACGTGCAGGCCGTGCGTGACCGCAGCTACCCCGCGCCGGAACATTGCTTCTCGTAAGCACTGATCCGCGAGATAAGGACGAATCGTGCAGATAGTTCGCAGCCGTGAAGAGCTCATGGAAACCCTGACGCAGTGGCGCGACCAGGACGAGCACGTGGCGCTCGTACCGACGATGGGCAACCTGCACCAGGGGCACGTTAGCCTGGTGGAGCTCGCGCGCGAACACGCCGAGCGCGTGGTCGTATCGGTCTACGTCAATCCGACGCAATTCGGGCCCGGGGAAGACTATGACGAATACCCGCGGACACTCGAGCGTGACACGCGGCGACTCAAACAGGTCAGGGCGGATCTCCTGTTCGTGCCGTCGGACGAGACCGTCTACCCATTCGGTCACGAATGCGCGACCGTCGTTTCGGTACCGGGGCTCACCGAGAATTTCTGCGGCGCCGTTCGCCCCGGACACTTCGACGGCGTGACGACGGTGGTGGCCCGGCTGTTCGCGCTGGTGCAGCCCGACGTCGCCGTATTCGGCCAGAAGGACTTTCAGCAACAGCTCGTCATCCGTCACATGACGGAAGACCTGAGTCTCCCGATTCGCATCATCACCGCGCCGACCGTGCGCGAGGCGGACGGTCTCGCAATGAGTTCGCGCAACGCCTACCTGACGGACGAAGAGCGCGCGATCGCGCCGCGGCTGCACGAAGTGCTCGCCTCGATCGGCCAGACGTTGCAGGACGGCAAGCGGGACTTCGCGGGCCTGGAGACGGAGGGGCGCGAAGCGCTGGAGTCGAGCGGCTTCCGGCTCGACTACCTGGCGATCCGGCGTGCGGAAAACCTCGCGGGCCCGGACCGGGATTGCGACGAACTGGTCGTTCTCGCCGCGGTGCATCTCGGGAAAGCGCGCCTCATCGACAACGTCGTCGTCACGGTCTGACGACCGGCGGCCGGCTCAGATGGACGTTGCGTCGCGCCCCGCGCGCTTGGCCCGGTAGAGCGCGGCGTCGGCATTCCGGAGCAGCGTCTCCAGCGTGCACGACGTGTCACAGCCGGCCACGCCCATCGAGATGCGAATCGGGATCTGGATCAGCGAATCCTCGGTGTCACCCGTGTCGCCGCTCACGCACTGGCGGACCCGGTCCGCGATTTCCAGTGCCTTCTCCGGCTCGACGCCCGGCAGCAGGACCGCGAACTCGTCACCGCCGTAGCGGACCAGGTGGTCGTGCGGCCGAAACTGCGCGCGCAACACGTCGGCAACGGCCGTCAGCGCGCGGTCACCCGCCAGGTGACCGAAACGGTCGTTGAAATTCTTGAAGTTGTCCACATCCACCATGATCAGCGATACCGGCTTGCCTTCCTCGATCGACCGGCGGATCTCGCGCGGAAAGGAATCCTCCATCGCATGCCGATTGCCGAGTCCGGTGAGCGCGTCGGTGGTGGCGTGACGCTCGAACTTGCGCAATTCGCCGTAACTGTCGGCGATCACCCGGTTATGGCTACGGACGCGTTCGGACAGGACGACGAGCAGGTTCTTCGCGAACTCGTGCGACGCGTTGACCATGTCCCACAGGATCCCCTGGTGGATGGCGAGCAGGTGACTGTCCTCGGCGCCGAGCACATAGGCCGACGGGTCCCGGTCCTCGATGATCGACATTTCGCCGACGCAGGCGCCCGGTTCCACGCAGGTGAGCAATGGCGCGTTCGGCGAGCCGACGTGGACGTTCAGGCTTCCTGACAGCACGAGGTAGACGAACTCGTTGCGAATACCGGGGGACAGCAACATGTCGCCGGCCTTGAGGTCACGACGGTCGCAGCGCTGCAACAGGGCCTGTACGTCGTCGGGATCGACTCCCTCGAACAGCTCGAGACCTTCCAGCAGTGATCGTTTGTAATCCGAATTAATGGCGAGGGCTTCCTGCATTTCCCTGATTGTCCGGGCATAGAGCTTTCAGGAATAACGACTAGGGCACAGTATTGCCTTCGAGTTCGGCGCGCGCGTCCGCGAACTCGCGCAGGTCGAGTGGCGTCGGCTCCGGGTAATTGAGCCCGATACTCTTGAGCGTCTGGATAATGATTTCCGAAACGCGGGCGCGCATGTAGGGCTTGTTGTCCGCGGGTATCGCGTACCACGGCGCCCAGGGCCGGGACGTGGCATTCATCGCTTCTTGGTAGGCGAGCATGTACTGCTCCCAGTAACGGCGTTCGACGACGTCGCCGGCCTCGAATTTCCACAGCTTGTCCTCGTTGTCGAGCCGGTCGAGGAGGCGGCGCTTTTGCTCTTCTTTCGACACGTTCAGGAAAAACTTGAGGATTACCGTCCCATTGCGTGCGAGGTGTGCTTCCTGCTCGCGGATCGAGTGCAGACGCTCGTCCCAGATCGTCTCGAGATTGAGCTCGCCCGGTAGCTTCTGCGACGCCAGGATCTTGGGGTGCACGCGCACGACCAGCACTTCCTCGTACTGGCTGCGGTTGAAGATGCCGATCCGTCCGCGTTCCGGCAGCCGGCAGGTGGTGCGCCAGAGAAAGTCGTGATCGAGCTCCAGTTCGGACGGCCGCTTGAACGTGAACACCTGGCAGCCCGACGGGTCGACGCCCTGCATGACCGCCCGGATCGTCCCGTCCTTACCGGCGGCATCCATGGCCTGGAAGATGCAAAGCAGTGCCCTGCGGTCGCCGGCGGCGAGCACGCGCTGCAGCTTGTTGAGGCGCTCCGTGCACTTGCGCCGGTGCTTGCCCTTGAACGCGGGTTCGTCCGTCAACGGCTTCGTCGAGGCCCGGGCGATTGCGAAACTGTTGTCGAACGGGACCAGGTACGGAGATTCCGGGGCCTCGAACATGATCATTGCTCCTTTGTTGTTATTGCTCTCGTCGCGCGTGCCGGGCCAGCGCCCAGTCGATGTGCTCGCGCACCATCGGCGAGACGGAATCGCGACGCGCGCGCAATGCCGCGATCACGGCGGGCGTCGTGGCCGCGTTGCCGAGTGCGACGGCGATGTTGCGCAGCCAGGCGTCGAAACCGATGCGCCGTATCGCGCTGCCTTCCGTGCGCGCCTTCCACGTCGCCTCGTCCCAGGCGAACAGGTCGGTCAGGCGGGCCTCGTCCAGATTATGCCGTGCCGCGAAGTCGGGTTCACGCGTTGTCCGGGCGAACTTGTTCCAGGGACAGAAAAGCTGGCAATCGTCGCAACCGTAAATGCGGTTGCCGATCGCCGCGCGGTAGGTTTCGGGGATCGAGCCGCGATTCTCGATCGTGAGGTAGGAAATGCAGCGGCGCGCGTCGACGACGTAGGGCTCGACGATCGCGCCGGTCGGGCAAACGTCGATGCAGGCACGGCACGTGCCGCAATGCGCCGTCGCCGGCGCGTCGACCGGCAAGGGCAGGTCGGTGTAGATCTCGCCCAGGAAAAACCACGACCCGTCGCGCGAATTCAGCAGGTTCGAATGCTTGCCGATCCAGCCGAGCCCGGCCTTTTCGGCGAGTGGCTTCTCGAGCACCGGAGCGCTGTCGACGAAGACCCGGTAGCCGAAGCTGCCGATCGTCGACGCGATGCGGTCGGCCAGCCGCTGCAGCCGGCGTCGCAACACCTTGTGGTAATCGCGCCCGAGCGCATAGCGCGACACGTACGCGCGGGAGTCGTCGTCGAGCAGTTCGCGCGCCGCCGATTGCGAGCCGGTGAAGTAGTCCATGCGGGCGGCGATGACCCGGACCGTGCCGGCAACCAGTTCGGCGGGCCGGCTGCGCCGGTGCCCGTGGCGCTGCATGTAGTCCATCGTGCCGTGGTAGCCCGCCTCGAGCCACTGGTCGAGGCGTGATTCCGCATGGCCCAGGTCGATGTCGGTGATACCCGTTTGCTGGAACCCGAGTTCGGCGCTCCAGGCGAGTATGTCGGACTTGAGCGTCGTGAGGTCGAGTGGGTCGGCTGGCGTGTCGTCGGGGTCCGGCATGCGTCTTGCGACGAGAACTGATCGAAGTACCGCTATTATAATCGCGGCGATGCAAGCCTTGCCCGCGGAAATCTATTCGGTCGACGACGTACGTGCGATGGATCGCTGTGCGATCGACGTTGCGGGCGTCGCGGGCTACACGCTGATGACCCGTGCCGGCGAAGCCGCCGTTCGCGAGACGCTGGCGGCGTTTCCGAAGAGCCGCCGCTGGGCCGTGCTGTGTGGCGCCGGCAACAATGCGGGGGACGGCTACGTGCTGGCGCGCCTTGCGCGCGAACAAGGGATCACCGTCGACCTCATCGCCGTCTCGGACCCGGACGCGCTGTCGGGCGACGCGGCGACGGCGCGCGATGACTACCGGGCCGCCGGCGGCCGCGTCCTGGCGTGGCCGCAGCCCATTGATCCCGACGCGGACGTCCTGGTCGATGCCTTGCTCGGCAGCGGTCTCGCGCGGCCCGTCGGCGGGCGCATCGCCGATGCCGTCGCGGCCATCTATGCGCACCGGGCGCCGGTCGTCGCACTCGATCTGCCGACCGGCATTCACGGCGATACGGGTGCGCGCCTCGGGTCGGCTGTGGACGCGGACCTGACGATCACGTTCGTTGCGCTGAAAGCCGGCCTGTTCCTGGGTGACGGCATCGCCGCCGCCGGCAGCCTCGCGTTCGACGGGCTCGGTGTGCCGGGCGAGTGTCGGCGGCGTGCCGAGCCGGTGCTGCGACGCATGACCGGCCGCGTGCTGCGCACCGCGTTGCCGCGGCGCCGGCGCGACGCGCACAAGGGCCACTTCGGCCACGTTGCGGTCGTCGGTGGCGGACCCGGGATGCCGGGC